>FMSI01043055.1_pt1 | contig 25935 bp, 28 predicted proteins | sample 1504471 | NCBI WGS metagenome assembly FMSI01 (sample SAMEA4475357, study PRJEB15587) | soil metagenome | biome: Soil; feature: Field | place: India | collected 2015-03-11 | depth 0 m
GTTCGACCGATGGTTGGACGCGATGATCGACACCCTTGCCGAACGGCCCACTCGCGCTCGGCTGCTCTTACGGTCGCTGTTCGAGGACGATGAGCTTGCCGGCGAGAGTGCAGAAGAAAAAGAGGTTGACGAGATCATCCAGCGTTTGTTCGGGAGCGTGGCTCGTTTGCTTCGTGAGGGGATGGATCATGGGCTCTTTCGGATGGCAAGCATCCCTCACTTGTTACAGAGCCTTGTGGGGCTTCTGGTTTATCATTTTGCTTCAGGGGAATTTGGGGAAACACTACTGCGGCAATCGCTCTTCTCGCCCGCGGCGGTGAAGAAGCGCAAAGAAGAAGTCAAAGCCCTGCTGTACTCGGGGATGTTGACCCTGCCCGATCGAGGCCGGGTAAGCTCACGGATTTGAACGAAGAAGGAGGGAGGTTTATGGAAAAGCTACTCGCAGACCATCGGCGCCAACTCGGAGACTTTGAGGTTGTCGAGTTCGTCGACGAGCAAGAGATTGCGGCCCTGCGAGAGAAGCTTGACGTTCCTGTGCCGCTCGAATTGCACTGGAGTTGGGAATATGGCTCCGAGATCGAAGAGCTGCGTGCGCTCTATGAGCGAGGTAAACGCGGGCAATGGAATGCCGAGACCGACATCGACTGGAGCATCCCCTTCCCCCGGGACGAATGGTTTGTTCCGCGGGAGAACGCACTCTTGTTACCCACCCTGCTAACGATGATGGGTGTTGACGAAGAAACGTGCCGCCAGGCTGCGTTCGATGAGTTCGCGCACTTGATCTCGCAGCTGCTGCATGGCGAGCAAGCCGCGCTGCAGTTGTGTGGGCAGCTCACGAACGCCTGCCCGACGATCGACCAGAAGTTCTACGCGGCCTCGCAAGTGGCGGACGAAGCTCGCCACGTCGAGGTGTTGGCAAAGTTCATCGAGCGCAAATTGGGAATGATTTATCCCATCGATCCGACACTGAAAGTGCTGCTGGATCGTTTGCTCGAAGCGCCAACGTGGAAACTAAAAACGCTTGGAATGCAGACGCTGTTCGAAGGCATGGCAGTAGCGATTTTCGACCAAATCGTGCGCGCTGCGACGAATCCTCTGATCAAGGACATCCTCCGGCGTGTCCAAATCGACGAAGCACGCCACGCCGCGTTTGGCGTGTTGACGATGAGAAAAGTGGTTCAGGAGGCCACGGAAGAAGAAATGGCCGAGATGGAAGATTTTGCCTTTGCGATTCTGGAGACCCTGAACGCCAATCAGCAATTGGATTTCCTTCGCCAGGCAGCTCCAAAGTACGGGCTCGATCCCGAGGCCGTCGTTCAGTCACTCCATGCCATGCCGCAGTGGGCGCAGTTGAACAGCGAAGTGTACATGCACACCGTCATTCCCAATCTGTGGCGTCTCGGCTTGATAACGGAGCGCACTGAGGAGAAATACCGTAAAGCTGGAATCTTGTGGGGCGACCGATTCGAGGCGCGTCACCAACTACCATTGGCAAGCTAAGCCGTTGCCCAGTTGGGGGCGGCGGAAGGCCGCTTGCAAGCTCGCCCCGCGGGCTGGGAGTGCACACGATTCAGCCCGCATGAGGCCGCAAAACAAGGTGGCGCGATGTCTCTCGCCGGGTATCGAGTAGCGGTTGTTGGAGCAGGGATCGGTGGCCTCGCGAGCGCGTATATGCTGGCGCGGCATGGGGCGGAAGTGTTGGTTTTCGAGCGAGACCCTCCGCCCCCGGATGACGTCGAGGCCGCCTTCGCTACCTGGAAGCGCGCGGGTGCCACGCAGATTCGGCATTCCCACGTATTTCTCGGCCGGTTAAGGGCTCTTTTGCGAGATTCCTACCCAGAAGTGCTCGAAGCACTGCTGTTAGCAGGAATCAAAGAAATGCGGCCACTCGATCATCCTCCACCAGCCCTGCGAGGAAGGTTGGTGCCAGAGCCGGGCGACGAAGACTTGGTGGCTCTGGCTGGACGCCGGGTAACATTCGAATGGGTTCTACGGCGTTTGGTCGAGCAGCATCCTAGAGTGGAGATTTACTCCGGAACGACGGTCACCGGCCTGCTTGGCGCTCCAACCTCTCCCCCGCAGGTGTGCGGGGTTTGGGTGACACAACCACGAGGCCGGAAGTGCCTTTTCCGTGCCCATTTCGTGGTCGACGCGAGTGGGCGGCATTCCGTTGTGAGCCGGTGGCTTGCCTCGATTGGCTGCAACACCCTGACCGAAAGCCGCGAGGATTCTGGGATCGCTTATTACACGAGGTTTTACCGCGTGTTGCCGACCGGAAGGGCGCCGGATCCGGGTCACGACCCGTGGGTGGGCGACTGGGATTGGATCAAATTTGCGGTGTTCCCTGCGGAAGATGGGGTCTTTTCTCTCACCTTTGCGGTCCCGCTGGCAAAAAAGGAGTTGAAGGTCCTCGCGCGTGCTCCTGCGTTCGATCGCATGGCCCGTGCTATTCCCGGTCTGCGCGATTGGGTAGACCCGAAGGTTGCCGAACCGTTAAGAACCGCCCCCCATCCAGTAGAAGCCATGGGCGGGCTGCTGAACCGGCGCCGGCGCCTTGTTCGTGGTCGGGAGCCGATCGTGCTCCGGTTATTTTGCATTGGCGACGCTGCTTACTGTACCAACCCTTTGTATGGCCGAGGTTGCACTCAAGCGTTTCTCCACGCGCACCAACTGACGCAGGCGTTGCTAGAAAGTCGTGGGGATTTTCGCTTGGCTGCGTTGTTGCTGGACGAGAGGGCTCGCCGCGACATAGAACCATTTTATCGCGCGTCGATCCTGGCAGATCGCGACGCGATGCGTAGGGCCGCAGGTCAGGCGGCCACGGGGCTTAGCGCGCGAATGTTGGAAACCTTCTTTCGTGATGGGGTTGCCGTCGCAATGCGCACTGACCCGGTGGTGTATCGGGCCTTCTTGCGCATGATCAACATGTTCGAAACACCCGAAGAAGCATTTCTTCGGCCAGAGGTTGTTGCACGTACCTTGTGGGTCATGGGGCGAGGCGAAAGATTTCGCAAGGAGCACGGCTGGTCCCCGCCCCCTCCTGCAGATCTCTATCTCGCGCGTTTGCGCGCGTCTGGTCACGCGGCTCAGGCCGCGGCTGATTGAGGCTTGCACGCGTGGGAATGCCTCATGCCCGTACCGAGGACGTTGCGTTCTGGGCCTGCCAGGCGTAGCTTCCACACTGCGATACGGTCGCAACGTAGGGGGATTTGAACGATGCGTGAGGCAAGGATCGGCACAGCGGTGATCCAGCTCGTGCAAGGGGACATCACGCAACAGGACACGGAGGCCATTGTCAATGCCGCGAACCGCTCACTGCGGGGTGGAGGAGGGGTGGATGGCGCGATCCATCGCGCCGGGGGGCCGCAGATTTTAGAGGAATGCAAAAAGCTCGGTGGGTGCGAAACGGGTGATGCGAAAACCACGAGTGGTGGCCGGCTGAAGGCAAAGTATGTAATCCATGCCGTGGGGCCCATTTATCGTGGGGGAAAACACGGTGAGGCAGAGTTGTTGGCGAGTGCTTACCGACGCTCCTTGGAGGAAGCAGCTGCTCATAACGTTACCTCGATCGCGTTCCCTTCCATCAGTACAGGTGCTTACGGCTACCCAATTGAGGAAGCATCGCGCATTGCCCTCGAAACCGTGATGAATCAGTTGCCTCGGTTCCCAGGCATCAAGTTGGTTCGGTTCGTCTTGTTCACGAAAAACGACCTGCAGGTATATGAGACGCAGTTGGATAAGATCCTCGCCAGCCAGCAGCGGTAGGATGTGAGAGCGTACCAGGCCTGTGGGGATAAGACTCTCTATAGCCCAGATCGAGAGGAGTTTGCGGTTGGTTTTTCTCGGGTCCTGAGTGCAAAGGGAGGGTGGTGGGCGTGCGGCGGTTTGGTCGCTACTCCGCCCGACTCGTGAGTCAAACGAGCGTCTCGTTGACGCGATGCTCTTAAAAACTGTTGGCTGCCATGCGCGTGGGCCCAACATCACGCGAGTTTTCGCTGCCGGCCGGGACTCTCCGTGAGCCCTGGGCCAGGTTGATCTCTCTACATTCGATAGGTTCCCTTTAGTCACGGTGTGCCCGAATGGAGACACTGGCGAGCGAGGTGCTTTGTTTGGCGGGCAGACATTTGCCCTTACTTCCAGCGAGAGAGCCCGGCACAACACTTGCGTCGTCTGGTGCCAGCCTGGAGGTGTTGATCATGGTCATCGACATGACGAGCCAACTTGCACCGGTGCTTTGGACGATTGTGATTGTCTTGCTTTGCTTACCGCTGGTGAGAAGCTTGTTTTGGGGTCGGATGTGCCCGGGAGAGCCCCCACCGCGGCAAATCCACTTGAGCGTAGCGGCACCAAAAGTGGCGATGCGATTCCTTCGGCAACCGTAAGCTCTCGCAAGTTCCGTTCGGCTATTGTTTCCCTTTTAACCTTGGTCCAGAGTTGGTTCATGGCAGAGATGCGCGTGGCGAGGAGGAACCCCTTTCTCGAGGGGAATTTTGCCCCGTGGCGTGACGAGGGCGATTTCCAGAACCTGCCGGTTCGCGGGCGCCTGCCGGCGGAGTTGCAGGGAACCTATTACCGCAATGGCCCCAACCCAGCCTTCGATCCCATTGGACGCTACCACTGGTTCGACGGGGATGGAATGGTGCACGCCGTGCGTATCGGGGCGGGACGAGCTGCATATTCGAATCGGTGGGTGCGAAGCAAAGGTTTGCTCGAAGAATTTCGTGCCGGCCGTGCTTTGTATTACGGGCTGCTCGAACTCGGCCGATCGGAGGGTGGCTATAAAAACACCGCCAACACAAACGTATTGTTTCACGCTTCCCGCTTTTTCGCCTTGATGGAAGCAGGATTGCCCACGGAGTTAGATCCGGTCACCTTGGTAACGCTTCGGGAGTACGACTTTGGAGGCAGGCTTCGTGGCCCGATGACGGCGCACCCCAAAATAGACCCTCGCAGCGGAGAACTTCTTTTTTTCGGCTACTCTCCCGTAGCCCCGTTCCTGACGTTCTACCGGGCCGACCCCAAAGGGAACCTCGTATCGACCGAGGCCATCCCTGGGAGGATGCCCGCGATGGTCCACGACTTTGCCATCACGGAACATTATGCAGTGTTCTTTGTTTGTCCTTTAATGTTCCGTTTGGAAAACATGGGCTCTGAACGACCCGTATTTTCTTGGGAGCCTAGCCAAGGAATGCTTTGGGGTGTGCTACCACGCAACAGCGGGGGTGACCAAATCCAGTGGTTGGAGTGCGAGCCCTGCTTCATCTTCCACGCCATGAACGCATACGAGCGCGGCAACACCATCGTGGTCGATGTCGTGCGTTACCCCTACATGGAGTTGGAGCAGTTGGAACAACGCGCGGAGGAGCTTGCAGACAATGCCGCGACGCTCTGGCGTTTTACGCTGGAAACGAAAATAGGCCGAGTGTGGGGCGAGAAGCACGCATCTGTGAGCTGCGAGTTTCCGCGCATCGATGAGCGGATGACAGGTCAACGGTATCGTTATGGGTTTATGGTAGCTCGAAGTCCCAACGCTCCTGCCACAGAGGGCTTGCCCAAATTCACCGCCTTGGCGAAGTGCGATTGGCAAACCGGCCGTACGGAGTTGCGGGACTTTGGTCCCCACGTGGGAGTGGGTGAGGCGGTTTTCGTGCCAAGGGGTGCCACGGTTAGGGAGGGTGATGGTTACTTGCTTGCCCTGATTTACGACGAACTGCGGGATACCAGCGAGTTGCACGTGTTGTCGGTGGAAGGGTTCTTGGACGAACCGCTGGCAGTTGTCGAGCTGCCCCACCGTGTACCGTATGGCTTTCATGGAGCATGGGTTCCAGGGATCTGATACCGCCCAATCAACGCCTTCAGGGTTCTGTGCGTTACACAGGTTGGCTGACGCCGGAAGGCTGTCCCCAATCGCCTCTCGTCGCGAGCCACGCTTCTGGTGCGATGGCGGTTAGTGGGCGGATTCGATCATATGGGCGATGGTGAAAAACTCCTCAGTAAGGCCGGTCTTCTCGCCTTGATTGAAATACCAACCTTGCTCCCCCGCGTACTTGTGACTGGGTAGGGCAGCGCGGGTGGCGTGGTTCAGTTGGAGATCCACCATGGTAATGCTTGGGCTGAACGGCATTTCGTCAGCATACTCGATGCCGTTGGGCACGGCTTGTCGGCGGAACGCGTACTGGTTGATCCACACCTTCCAAAGCTGGCCGGAACGGTCGAAGATATCGGTGTAGGCGATGAGGAACGTTTCCTGGTCGATAAACAGCACTCGTTTTCCATAAGCATATTGCGGTAGCCGGGGTTTACCTTCGATCACCCAGGCTTTGCGTTTTTCCCAAGCGTCACAGAAGGCGAAATCCCCTGGGCCATCGCAGTACCGAACCGGGAAATTCTCTGAGTGAAACGAGGCGAGGATCTCCTTCTCGCCGAGGAATTTCCACTCGAACCAAGGAATCTGCCCAGCATACCCACCGTAACTGTCGATGTCCGTATCCTGCCCGAAAAGCGCGTCCGACCGCTGGGCACTGGAAAGGCGACGAACCCTTCGTAGCGAAGGCATGTACAGCCAAGTGTCGTCTTGGCGATCTGGGTCTAGGTAGCGGATGCTGGTCACGCCCACTCCCTTGAGGTCGAAGGGCTCGAGGATGGGGTGCATGGACGCCTTGTATCGCACGCGGTCGGGATTGGGCAGCTCAGGCTTCGGATCCACGATCACTCGGCCATTGTAGAAAAGGGTGCGAAAGTGGTCCAAGAGATAGTGCCGTTCCACCGTCATCCCGCTGTCCTTGTTCAGCGGGCCAGTGTCGGCGTCGAAGTTCCGCAGGTCGCTGTCGTCGGTCACGAACGGCTTGTAATCGTAGTTCCACATGATCTTGAGAGCGATTTGAGGGTCGTTTGGATCGAGCTTAGGAAAAGGTAAACCGGCCACGTAATTTTCTAAGTGCCGCCCGTCCGCTGAAAGACGCACTTGTTCCGCATACCGCTCGGTTGCCTCGCGGTACTCTCGATTCCATTCGATCTTCCGGTAAGGAATCACTTTGATCTTGAGGCCATGCTCTACGCACCAGCGTATGCCGGGAGACACAAGTTCGCGAAGTTTGTCCACGTTTTCGCGGGTGATGATGTCCCCCGGAGCCACGTCGCTGGCAAAAGCTGCGGTGCCGAGAAGAAGCAGACCGGCAAACCACCCGAACCGAAACGCCATGCTTCCAGTGAGGTTTCCAACCGCCATGGGAGGCCGCTCGTCTAGGAGGATCCGTTGCATGCGAGCAGAGGCGAAAACCGTGCCGGGTCGCTGAAGGCGGCAACGGAACATCCTCCGACGAGAAACCGTTCTCAAGTCTTCTAACAACTACACTAACTGGTTCTTGGTCCTGCAAGCAGCAACTCGCAACGAGGTAGCCGAACGCTTGTTGTGGTTTTTCGTTGTGGCTACACGGTCGAGTCTTGTGGTGACCGTGACTGGTTTGTCCAAGCACTTCGGGCCTCAAGCAGTCCTCGACGCAGTGGACTGGTTTATCCCAAACGGGGCGCGAATCGCCCTGGTGGGGGCTAATGGGTCGGGAAAATCCACCTTGCTGCGGATTCTCGCAGGCAAGTTGGAGCCGGATTCGGGCCGCGTTTCCTTCGCCAAAGGGGTCCGGGTCGGTTACCTGGAACAGGAGCTGTTCGGCCTCGGTGACCGCCCGCTGCTCGAGGAAGTCATGACGACTTTCTCGGACCTGTGTCATCTGGAGCAGCGCTGCCGCCAACTGGAGTGGCAACTTTCCTCAACAGATCCTCAAGCTCCAACCTATGGACAGTTGCTCGAGGAGTACAGTCGCGCCCGCGAGGAATGGGACGCACGAGCTAGCTACGATACAGAAGCGCGCGCCCGTGCTGTTCTCCGCGGGCTAGGCTTTGGTCCGGAAGATTTTTCGAGGCGATGTAGCGAGTTTTCTGGTGGGTGGCAGATGCGCATTGCGCTGGCGAAGCTCTTGCTCCAGCAACCGGAGTTGTTGCTGTTGGATGAGCCGACCAACCACCTGGACCTCGAAGCGCGCAACTGGCTGGAAGATTTTCTAAGTAGTTATCCGCACAGTTTTGTCTTAGTGGCGCACGACCGCTTCTTTTTGGACGCCTGCTGTACGCAAGTGACCGAAGTCTCCCGCGGAAAGCTATCGGATTACCCGAGCAACTACAGCGACTACTTGGTGCAGCGGGAGGAGAGACTACGGCAGCAGGAAGAAGCGTACCGCCTGCAACAAGAGGAAATTGCGCGAATCCAGGCGTTCGTTAACCGTTTCCGCTACCAAGCTTCCAAGGCCGCTTTGGTACAAAGTCGCCTCAAACAACTCGAGAAGATGAAGCGAATCGAACCGCCCGAAGGCGTTCGGACCGTGCGCTTCCGCTTTCCCCAACCTCCCCGAAGTGGCAGGACCGTTCTCGAGCTTAAAGGCGTAGTGAAACGCTACGGCTCGAAAGTGGTGTACGCCGGAATCGACATCAGCCTGGAGCGGGGGCGGAAAGTGGCTGTGGTAGGGCCCAACGGGGCAGGGAAGTCGACGCTCATAAAAATCTTGGCTGGTATCGAAACGGCCGACCAAGGCCAACGATACGTTGGCCACAATGTTGCTCTTAGCTACTTCGCACAGGATCGGGGGACGAGCCTCGGCGGGGACAAAACGGTGCTCGAGGTTGTTACGGAACAGGCCCCGGCCAGCTTGGTTCCTCACGTACGTACCCTGCTCGGGGCCTTTTTGTTTAGTGGGGATGCGGTGTACAAACGCGTTGGAGTTCTGAGCGGCGGCGAGCGTAGTCGGCTCGCGCTCGCCTTGCTTTTGTTACGCCCGACGAACTGCTTGTTACTTGACGAACCGACAAACCATCTGGATCTCAGTGCGAAAGAAGTGCTTCTGGATGCCCTGCGCGACTACGAAGGCACGCTCGTCTTCGTGGCGCACGACCGGTATTTCCTGGACCAGCTACCGGATGAAATCTGGGAGGTGGGGAACGGTACCCTGGTGCGGTATCTGGGTAATTACGAGGAATACCTGGCGAAGAAAGCATCGGAAGAGGCGAGGCCGGCTGGAATGCCCTCGGTGTTTCTAGAGCAGGGGCACAGTGAGCCGCGTTTGCGGGAATCGCAGGGCAAGCGCCCTGAACCGTCCAGCCGCCGCTCGGAGCGGGAGTTTAGGCGCCGCTTAAAGGAGATCGAGGAGCTCGAAGAAATCATTGCAACGAAGGAAGAAGAACTAGAGGCGCTCCGACGGTTGATTAGTAAGGCGGATTTTTACGCGACGACGCCAAACCCGCACGCTTACTACAGTCAGTTTGCCCACCTCCAACGTGAAATCGAACAGCTATACGCAAGGCTGGAGCGTCTTGAAGACGCCCAGCAGCGGGCGGTTGCGAGTTCGAAGGCTGGGTAGCGAGGCCTAGAGACCACCGGCGGCATTGGGAGAGCCGCCGTAGTAGAGAAGTTTCGGGCGGCCGCGTTCGGTTGTGTTCCTCCTGTGCTGTGGGGAACCATGCCGTGAGGCGGTTGGATTGCAGTTCGTCCCAGGCCTGTCAGGCGAGGCCAGCGTACTCGAGAAGTTCGCGCTGTGCTGCCCGAATGGCCCTGGCAACGCGGCTTGCCGAGAGCCGCGAATTCGAGTCTACGCTAATTCCAACCGAGATGCGCGCGGCATAGGTTTGCACTGCGAACGTAACACGAATGTCGAGCAGTAACGGCGGTATGGCTACGATCTGCGTAACCTCACTACCGGCGACGTAGCGGCGTTCGCGGACGCTCGGTAGCTCGAGGCAGATTGTGTGAACGGAGGCGGTACGAGGTAAAAGGCTGAGACACGCGCGAAAGGCGGCGTACGGAGCCCCGCGCATGAGGTCGAGCGTTCGCCGGTATTGTTCCGGAACTTGCGTGGCCCGAAGCAGGTCCAGCTCGGCGCTGACACGGCGTAACCTCTGAATCGGATCGGATGTCGTCAAGGGCAGCCGAGCAATGGCAAAAGTCGCCCGCGTTCCGGTGCGGTGGGCATCTTGTTCCGACCCCGTTGTCAGCGGCACGCAAGCGAAGAGTTCGGGGGTAGAGGGCCCGGACTGGTGATCGCTAAGAGCACGCGACAATCCCCCTACGATGCTGGAGAGGACAATTTCCAATATGCTTCCTCCCACCCGGTTACGGATCTGCCGGACTTCGTTGAGCTCGAACTCTACCGCGTCCACTCCGATGCGGTGGCTCAGGGTACCGTTGAGCGAGCCGAGAGCTGGAGGCGGGGTCAGTGCGGCACGCAGCGCGCTGATAAGCGATTCGCTGTAGGTTCGTAGCCGCTCGACGGCGAGATACGGATCGCGAAGGACACGAGAGATAGAAGTTAGGCTCGGGGTCAAGGTGACTTCGCGAGGCTGCGTTTCGAGCAAGGGTGCCGTAGCTGGGGCTCTTCGTGGCCCGGCTGCGTTCGTCAGTGTTGGCTGCGGGTCCAAGATAGCGTTGAGTAGCTCGGCTTCGTTCTCAAAGGGCAAAATCCCGCGGTGGGCTCGCACCAAAATGTTGCTCGAACCCCGTGCCGGCTGAATCAACCAAACGTCCCACAATGGGTGCCGCGCATCCCACGGAACCTGCAGGAAGCGGCAGCAAACCTGCAGAATTTCATCGAGCTTTGTTGCGTTAGCTGGCACGAGCTTCACGTGCCGGGACAGAGAAAAGCGGTCGTCCCGCGTCCACGCTGGAGAGCGTAGCGAAGACGCCGCTTCCACTCGCTCCCGGCTGTGGGGGATTCGATCGAGGCGCTGTGCCACGTGTGTTCGTAGGGCGGTTAAAGGCAAACGGTCTGCCAGGCGACATAACCAGGCTAATTGAACGGGGGCCCCTGGCTGGTCGAGCGCGAAGAACAACGCTTCCAAGTTACTTAGCCTTTGACTGACCGTGCTCATGCAACCAACTGCGGAAGGAAAGCAGGGCTCCGTTATCGCTGCGCGAGAGCGCAATGCTCACAGGTTAGGAATGGGTCCTTGTCCTGGCACACCCCGCGATCTTCGTAGGGCGGGGCGGCACTAAACCTATGCCCGGAAGAGGCTACGCAGCATATCTGGTGACCTATGGTCCGTGCGATGCAGGCTTTTATCGTGCGGTCCGGGTGTCAGGCGGTGGCCAACTCAATTTTCGAGAACGAACGTTACCAGAACGGTAGAGCGGTACTCGACAATCTTCCCGTTTTCTATGTGGGCATTCTCCTTCAGCACTTCGAGACCGGTAATACCCCGCAGGGTTTTGTTCGCTCGTTCCAGCGCGTTGCGAACTGCGTCTTCCCAGCTGTGGGGAGACGCGCCAATGATCTGGGTTTGTCTTGCTACTGCCATGACCGACCCTCCTTATCCTCCAGACTTAGGGTAGAGGTTTTGCCTGCATCCCTTATGACTCCAACACGAAGATCACTTTCATATCGACCCGGTACTCGATGATTCTTCCCTGATCGACTTTGACGCGTTTGCCCAGCACCTCGATCCCCGTAATGCCGCGCAAGGTTTTCGCAGCGCGGCGCACTCCTTCGAGGACTGCTTCCTGGAAGCCGTCCGGGGAAGAAGCCCGAATCTCCGTTACTCGCGCAACCGCCATGGGGCCCTCCTTTCACCAGTGGCCGGGTTTGCCACTGGTTGTTCGATGTTTGTACTCCGATTTGCCGATTCCGGCAATCGACGTAAGAGAAATCGTAGCGGAGGGAACCGAAAGCCTCCCGGCAACATGGCCGCTCCTTTTGCCTCGGGAGAGCTTGGGGCTGGCATGGTGAGACGCTAATCGGTTGCCTCGAGGTGGAGGTTATGGACAAATTCGTTGCTCTCAACTCGGAGCTCTACCGTTACGTTTTGGATCACTGCTCGCCGCGCCCACAAGTTCTCGAGGATCTCGCGGCAGAAACTGCCAATCGCTTGGGCCCGCTTTCGGTGATGCAAATTTCACCCGAGCAGGGCGCTTTCATGAGCTTGTTGGTGCGGCTGATGGGGGCGAGAAACGCTATCGAGGTGGGAACTTTCACCGGGTACAGTGCCTTGTGCGTTGCTATGGCCCTGCCAGACGATGGCAAGCTGATTTGTTGTGACATCAACGAGGAGTGGACTTCGATTGCGCAGCGCTATTGGGAAAGAGCCGGGGTGGCGAGCAAAATCGAATTGCGGCTGGGTCCCGCGATCGAGACGCTGAAGAGTTTGAAGGAGGAGGAGTCGTTCGATTTTGCTTTTGTTGACGCGGACAAGGAAAACTATCCGCTGTATTATGAGGAGATCTTACGACGTCTTCGCCCGAACGGGGTGATTTTGTTCGACAACGTCTTGTGGCTGGGCGCGGTTGCGGATCCAGCGATAACAGACCCGGACACGGTCACCCTGCGGCAGCTCAACGATCGGCTAGCGCGTGACCCGCGAGTCGAAGTCGTCATGTTGCCTGTGGCCGACGGCCTAACGTTGGCCCGCAAGAGATGACGATGCTTTGCAGCCGGCTTGATCCAGCCGCGCATTTGGGCATCTTGGTCGAGGAGGGAGGTGGCACGTGAAGATAGATACCGGATTGTTAGCGTCCTCACTGACCGGGGTTGCCCGCGCAGCCAAACAAGCCGAAGACTTGGGTTTTTCGGGTCTGTGGACGGCCGAGGCCCAACACGATCCATTTTTGCCTCTGGCACTGGCTGCGGAACACACAGAACGTATCGAACTGGGGACGGCGATTGCTGTCGCCTTTCCCCGAAGTCCTATGGTCTTCGCACAAATCGGTTGGGATCTACAGGCGTTTTCGCGGGGCCGATTTATCTTGGGGCTAGGTACTCAGGTGAAAGCGCACAATGAGCGCCGGTTCGGCGTCAAGTGGGAACACCCGGGCCCGAAGTTGCGGGAAATGATCCAGATGATCCATGCCATCTGGGACTGTTGGCAGAACGGCACGCGGCCGAGTTTCGAAGGGCGTTTCTACAACTTCACCCTAATGACTCCGTTCTTCAATCCTGGTCCGATCCCTTACCCGAAGCCGAAGATTTTCATCGCCGGAGTCAACGAGTACATGTGTCGCTTGGCCGGGGAATTGTGCGATGGTTTTCACATTCATCCGTTTCATTCGATCCGTTACTTGGACCAGGTGGTGCTGCCGAACATCTCGACCGGGTTGGCCAAGGCGGGGCGGCAACGTTCCCAGATCGAACTCAGTACGACGGCGTTTGTGGTTACCGGACGACACCAAGATGAGATCGAGGCTGCGAAGGCTCCTGTAAAACAACAAATTGCTTTTTACGCCTCGACCCCTGCATACATTGGCGTACTGGAAGTACACGGGTGGGGCGAAGTGGGCCGAAGGCTCACGGACCTATCGAAACGAGGAAAGTGGGCAGAGATGGCGAATGAGATCACCGACGAAATGCTGCAGGAGTACGCTCTGGTCGCCGTGCGGGACGACCTCGTAGATCGACTGAAGGCAAAGTACGCCGGTTATTTAGATCGCTTGAGCTTCTACTTCCCCTTTGACGCTAGCGATGCAGGTTTCTGGCGTGAGGTGATACGGTCGTTCCAGACTGCGTAGCGAATTCGGACCTTGGGTTTAGATGGAGTCAGTAAGCCGCCAGCCGGCCTCAGCGTTCCGTGAAGAATTGTTGGAAGAACTGGAGCGCCGGCGGGTGCTTTACCTGACAACGGTGGGGCGGAAGTCTGGTGTTGCTCGCAAGGTGAAGGTGTGGTTCGTGTTTCTTGCCCCTGACATCGTTGCCGTGCAGCATGTACGCCCGCCCTTGCCCCAGTGGTATCGGAATATCTTGAAGAATTCCCAGGTGGTCGTCGATTTCGGTGGCTTCACGTGCGAGGGAACGGCGGAACCGGTTTCGGACCGCGGGGAAATCCAAGCCATTCTCCAGAAAATTCGCCGTAAATACGGGCTCCTGGCCTGGCTCCTTCAGCTATGGGGCACGAGTGAAGCAGTGGCAGTTCGCATTCGGCTGAATCGCAAGGCGATGGTTGCGCCATCCGACGAGTCAAGAACAGGCGGAGGTTGACAAGGGAATGAAGCGGATTGGCTGGATCGGCTTAGGGATCATGGGGTCCCCCATGGCGACAAACCTTCTCCGGGCCGGCTTCGAGGTTGCTGTATATAGCCGCACGCCGTCTAAAGTGGCGGCTCTGGAAAAACTGGGAGCGGTTGCAGCGTCGTCTCCCTCTGAGGTCGCCAGTTTCGGTGATGTCACCATCACGATGCTGCCAGACGCTCCAGATGAAGAGGTGGTTTTGTTTGGACCTGGCGGGGTGGTCGAAGGCGCCCCTCCGGGGCACGTGGTGATTGACATGGCGACTATTTCTCCTGCGGCCACGCGGGCGTTTGCAGCCCGGCTCGCGACCCACAGCGTGGAGATGCTGGATGCGCCGGTATCCGGCGGGGAAGGGGGAGCCCGAGCGGCAACGTTGGCCATCATGGTGGGCGGGAAGAAGGAAGTCTTCGACCGCTGCCTCCCGATTTTCCAAGCGTTGGGGAGAAAGGTGGTGTTCATGGGTCCGCATGGATCAGGGCAAATGACAAAACTCTGCAACCAGGTGGCTGGTGTCCTGACGCTGCAGTCCGTAGTGGAAGCGCTACTCCTGGCTAGCGCCGGTGGGCTCGACCCGCAGAAGGTCCTTGAGGTTTTGTCCGCGGGTTCAGCCGATTCGTGGAACCTGCGGAATCAGGGACCAAAGATGCTTGCTCGGGATTTTGCGCCAGGGTTCTTTGTTCGTTTGCAGCAGAAAGACCTGCGGATCGCCATGGAAACGGCGGCGGAGCTTGGTGTACCGTTACCAGGGACAGCGCTCGTGCGGGAACTCTTCCGAGTAGTCGAGGCCCATGGCGGGCGAGAACTGGGAGTGCAGGCGCTAGTAACCGCCTTGGAAAAGATGGCTGGCCGCACCGTCGCTTGACCCTGCCGCGCGCGAGATTTGGCGACTTTTGTGGGGGTTGTTGGTGCGGTAAGCGGGCGACAGGGCAAGCTTTAGCCGGTGAACCTCGGCCGCTACCTGGGGGCCTGGAATTGGCCTCCTGAGGCAGGAGTTCGTGTCACCGCTCAGCACTGTGGAGGCGTCGCGAATCGCTCGTGGGAACGCGGCGTGGAGGAAATGAATCGGGTGCGTTTAGATGGTGGCGTCTACGAAGTCAGGCTTATCGAGCACTTCCCGTGCAACTAACTCTCGGTTCCACGTGGCATCCCCGAACGTGACTTCACTCGCCTTTGCCCGCTTGAAGTAAAGATGCATGTCGTGTTCCCACGTGAAACCGATTCCGCCGTGAATCTGAATACCCTCGCCGGTAACCATCCGGTATGCGTCAGAGCAGTATGCCTTGGCCATGCTGGCCGCGAGATGGGCATCTTGGCTGTCGTTCGCGACGGCCCAAGCGGCGTAGTACGTGGCGGACTTGGAGCTTTCTACCAGTACAAGCATGTTGGCGCATTTATGTTGGATGGCTTGGAAGCTGCCGATGGGGCGTCCGAATTGCTCGCGGACCTTGGCGTAGGCCACGCTCATCTCCAGGACTTTTTCCATGCCGCCGCACATTTCGGCGCAAAGCCCCACCTTGGCTCGGTCAGCAACGCGCTCGAGCAGAGACCAACCGGCATGCTCGGGTCCCACTAAACAATCCGCGGATACACGCACGTTATCGAATGTGACCTCGCAGAGTTTTCTGGTCTGATCCATCGTTTTCATGACTCTGGTGCGGATACCTGGGAGAGTGCTTTCGACAACGAACAGACTGATGCCTTCCTCGGCTTTGCCGGGTGCGGTCCGCGTGGCTACCACCATCCAGTCGGCGTTGTGAGCGTCGTGGACGAACAGCTTCGTTCCCTCAAGGACGTAGGTATTTTGGTCTCGCCGCGCTACCAGCCCAATGCCCGACGGCTCCCACGTTCCACTTTCTTCGAGCCAGGCTAGTGTTGCTTTGTGGCTTCCTCGACAGATTTCTGGAATCAGGCGACGCTTCTGCGCGTCGTTGCCGCCCAAGAGAACAGCCATCCCCCCGAGCAAGACCGTGGGAAAGAACGGGCCCGGCAAGACTACGCGCCCCATTTCCTCGAGAACGACGGTGAGGTCCACCATATCCAGCCCCGCGCCGCCATATTGCTCCGGGAAGATCAACCCAAGCCACCCGAGTTCGGCCATCTGTTGCCATTTGTCGGGGGAGTAGCCACGTTCGTCTTCCATCATTTGCCGGGCGTACGTAACCGGGCACTCCTTCTCCAGAAATTCACGCGCTGTCCGCCGCAGCAGTTCCTGTTCCTCGCTGAAGCCGAAGTCCATTGTCCCTCCTCAACTGCTGTTCTCGAGCTTGCTACGAACAAGTGTTCACCAATCTTTTACGGCAACACCCAGCGGGGATCAACTAAGCTCCAGAGGAACCTTTCGTAGCTATAGTAGGGCAGAATTAGACGACACCCTGTGCACGCAGGTCTGCAATGGCTTCCGGGTTGAAGCCGAGGGAGCTAAGAACTTCATCGGTATGCGAGCCAAGGCTCGGAGGTGCCTGAGGCCGGCGGGGCGGATTTTCGGACAGCTTGATCGGGCACCCCAACAGAAGCTTGCCGTCTTGCTGCTCGACGATCCCGCGATGGCGAACCTGTGGGTCAGCTAGTGCTTCGGGAATATCGTTAACGGGGCCGAAGCAAATGTCGACATCGCCTAGTTGCTGCAACCATTCTTCTCGCGTCTTCTCTCGAAACTTCTTGCGGAACTCCCGAAACATTTCCTCGCGCCGCGGCCCCTCGGCAAACTGGTCACCAATGAAATGGCTAAGACCGAGCCTCTCACACAGATTTGCCCAGAAGTGGGGCTCTAAAGCACCGACGGTCACGTACTTCCCGTCTTTCGTTTCGTAGACGGCGTAACAGGGGTAGTGGCCTGTCAATTGTGTTTGACCGCGCTCCGGCTGACTTCCGCGCACCAGATACATGAGGATGTGAAACACATTCCACACGACGCTGCCGTCCAGCATGGAAATGTCCACGTACTGGCCCTTCCCGCTGTGATGTCGCGCAAACAACGCAGCAAGGATGCCCACGGCAGCCATTAGTGCACCGCCGCCAATGTCTGCCACTTGTACGGGCATAACGGTCGGTGGCTGGCCGGCAGCACCAGAAACACTTAAGACTCCAGCGTACCCCAGGTAATTCAGGTCGTGCCCAACCTTGTTTCGGTACGGTCCGTCTTGTCCGTAACCTGAGATGGAACAGTAGATGAGCCGGGGGTTCAGCGCCGACAGCGTGGGATAATCGATGCCCAGGCGTTCCGTAACACCTGGACGGAAGCCCTCTAAAAGAATGTCGGCCTCTCGCACGAGACGCAAAAAAATCTCGCGCCCTTGTTGGGCCTTCAGGTTCAAGGTCATGCTGCGCTTATTCCGCTGGATCAGCGGAATTCCGATCCCCAGGGGGTCGTTGGGCGCGGAGATCACGAGTACGTCAACTCCCAGATCTGCCAAGAGCATGGAACAAAAAGGTCCCGGTAGTTGACGAGAGAGATCGAGGCATTTGAGTCCTCTCAAAGGCGGTGTGCTCATCGTGCTTCCTCGGCGATTTTGGAGTGGCGCCCTTTGGTAACGGGGAACTGACTTTGTGGCAAGCGTAGGCAGGGTTTGTTTGGATCCGCGTTGCCGCTGGCAGCCAGCACATATGGTGCACTTGCGTGGGCAGCGTCCGTCAACCGCGCCAAAGGGTTTAGAGCAAACAACTCTTGTTGCGGGCGGCTTCCGCATTACACGGGATATCAATTGACTGCGTGGTCGCGGCTTCCGGGACCGGTTGCGGAAAAGAGCTCACCGCTAGGTAGGCGGATCGGTTCGCCCTCTGGATATCGAGCGGGCGACGGCGGATCGCCTTACCCTCTAACAAAGCACTCACTGAGCCGGTGGCTTCCCCCGCGGCTGGTTCAAGGCCCCCGGCAAAGAGTTGGCAAGACGCCTGAGTTTCCCTGGGAGTTGACGCCCGTTAAAAGAGGCCAACGGAGCGAGATGGAAAGCATGGTGGAGGGCACCGTTGATCCAGAATTGATTCGAGCGATGGCTAAAGAAGCCGGCTTTGCGCTGTGCCGTTTTGCCGAAGCGGGCGTGGCCCCGCACGCTGAAGCGTTCGAGTCGTGGCTGGCACGCGGTGCTCATGGGACAATGACTTACCTGGAGCGCACCCGCCAGGCGCGCGTCCAGCCGCGTGCGATGCTGCCGGACACCCGGACAGTCATCGTTCTTGGTAGTCCCTTCGCGTCGCGCGGCTGTTCGTTACCCAATTGGAGGGAAGAACTGCGAGGGCGGATTGCGGCCTACGCACTAGGCGCAGACTACCACGACGTCATTCGCTGGCGGCTGCGGAATTTTTGTCAGAGGATCAAATCCGTTTATCCCAATGCGGTCTGTTATGCCGAGGTGGATACCGGACCGGTTCTCGAGCGCGACTGGGCATGGGCTTCCGGTGTTGGGTGGTTCGGGAAGAACACAAACATCTTGAACCCTCACTTCGGATCTTTGTTTTTTCTGGCGGTCGTGATGACCAACCTAGAGGTACCACCGGATGCGCAAGTGCCGGATCGGTGCGGACGGTGCGTACGCTGCATCCCTGCCTGCCCAACGGGGGCCCTGGACGGCGACTATGGTTTGGATGCTCGCCGTTGCATTTCCTATTGGACAATCGAACATCGCGGGTCGATCCCGCAGCGAGTCCGCGCAACTTTGGGAGAGTGGGTGTTTGGGTGCGACATTTGCCAAGACGTCTGCCCCTGGAATGAAAAAAAGGCGCGGCGCCTCTGGCTCGAACCGAGCACGGAACTCCACCCGTTTTTACCGGAACTCTTGAGCTTGACCGACGAGGAGTTTCGTCAGCGGTATCGTCGCACGGCCTTGTGGCGTGCCAAGCGTGAGGGTATCGCCCGCAACGCGGCTGTGGTGTTGGGGAACTCTGGCAATCCGGATGCGGTTCCGTTTTTGGCGAGAGCTCTGGCAAGCGACCCGAGCGCGGTCGTGCGTGCCCACGCGGCCTGGGCACTGGGACAGATCGGTACGACTGCCGCGCTGGATGCTTTGCTGCATCACTTGCGACGCGAAACGGATCCTACGGTCATCGCAGAGACCCAAGGCGCTCTACGGGCAGCCGCGTAACGCGGCTAAGGAAGAAACAACTGGTGGTCCCTCTGTGGTTGGTGGTTGGGGAAGTACTTGGAGCCGACCTGCACCGTGACCGGCCCAACGTGTACGACCATCAAACTAGGCTGCTTCGAACGCTCAGTGACGCGGCAACTTGAAGTGGGGAACCTTGGTAGTGCCGCACTTGCGCACCCCGAAGTAATAGCAGCAAAGGTCGTGGTCGAGGTCGTTGTGAAACGTTCGGCGCTGCCCGTCTTCGAAGTCGATGCGCACCAGGCACGTTCCTCCCTCGAGGGTCGATGTCATTTCTTCCACAACAACCCCTCGGCCCCACTGCTCGTGCCTCAAATGGAGAACCTCGTCACCGAGCCGCAAGAACAATCGTTTCTGGGCTGACATGGTTGCAACCTAATCTTCTTTCTAGGTTGCCTACCTAGCGCAGCGAGGGCTTAGAGGAAATCCTCGGCAAACAAAACTTGCTGGACGTACACGAAGCGAGGGGTAAGAGGAGGAAGGTTCGCGACATTGTTGAAGAATGGGTCGTAGTTCCAGTCACGATTGGGAGGGTTGTAGATATTGCAGCCACTGGTCAACGAGCCGCCCGTGCCGCACCATCGGCCATTGACGTGTTGGGGTGTCCCGAGGCTTACAAAGGAACCGCGATAGTAAAACGTGATGCTCGACCAGTTTTCCTGGAACCTCGGATAGTTTTCGAGACCTCCGTTGTAATTTCCAACTTGCGTGTCATCGACCCCTGCCAAGAAGGCGGCATGAATCCACGTGGTTGTCGCCCTTCTGCTCGTATCTGTGAGAGACTTGTTACTTTGGCAATCGTTCATGCAGCCACTGGAAGTGAAGTACGCGTTTGACAGGACGTTGATAGAATCAGCAAGGATAGCAGCCGGTTGCTTGGGAAGGTTCGAGGCCGGGGCCCTAGACGTGCCGTAAGGAGGAGGTGCATTGTTGCCTTGGTTGAAATCGCCTTGGATGTACATGGCCTGGTCTGAGACAATGGTGATCCCAGTGGGATCTTGGCCAGGTCCGGGATTTATGGGGAACCAGAGGTTCCGAGAGCCAAGGATGTGCACGCCGTAGTTATTTGCGTTCGAGCCAGAGTTCGGCCCAACCACGGTCAGGTACAGAATGAGCCCGCCATCGGAAGTGTCAGCGTTGTCAAACAGTTTGCTCCCGGCTGGCTGGTAACTGTTCCAACGGAGCAAGTCTGCCACGTTGACGTTGAGCAGGTACATCCATTTTCTTTCGCGCCAGTTGTAAAAGCCTCCGCGGCGGTAATCGAGGTCCCCCAGCATACCAGGCTTACCTCCAGCGCCCACGAAGTTATTGCTACCGTAAGGCGGTTGAAGGGGTTGGCGCTCAGCGCCTGACCACCGTTGTTGCATGCGCCCGTTCCAGCCGGGCAGCCAATGTAGCGTGTGGTCGAGTATCCGGAGCCGCTAGGGTTCAGTTGAGGGTAACACGAGGGGTTCGTGTTGTTGCAGTTCGGGGTTGTATTGCTGCAGGTACAGGCCACCCCACCCGTCAGTTGATGGCCGGTAACCGGAACCTAGGTGTAAAAGATCGGTCGAGTCCCGCTGAGTGCCCCGGTTAACGAGGAAGGTGCTCCATTGGCGTAAACACCGCCGGTGATGGGGTCTGACATAAAGGTCCAAAGCAAAGCGGTCTTGGTGACGTCTTGATTGCCGTTGGCGTCTTGCACCTCAATTCGGGCGGGGAGCAGCGGCCCGCCTGGGAGCTGGCCGGGCGAGTTCAGTACCAGAGCGATTCGCAAGTCCGCCCTAGACCAATACAGGCCGACACCCTGCGGTGGGCGACTGATTATTCCAGGCTGCGGTATGGAAACACTCTCCATCCCAGCGACGAGACTACCCTTCCACTGAGCAAGCGTTCCGCTGGCAACCTCAGTGGTGCTCCCGCCAGCACAGGGCAGGGTTAACGGGTCCAGATCGCCGTACGGGGCGGCGGTATCTTCGAGCTTGTCGATGATTACAGTCCCCTGGCAGATGGGTTGATCTTTTCTCCCGCGAAAGATTTTGCCCTTGGCGGACACCTGGACCGTTGTAATTCCATTCGCAGGATCGTCGGCGATGGCCAGGGTATTGCCTGCTCCAAGGTAGAGGTTGCCGATGGTGTGAACTCGTCCTTTTAACGTCATCGGTGGCCCGGGGAGAATCTCCAGGTCGCGCTCGTAGAATGCCACGAACTGGAATAGCGGTGTGTTCCCGACCAGGAATTCTGCCCCGACCGAAGCCTCCTCGTCACTATTGGCTTGATTGGTAGCCTTCGCCCGAACTGTGTAGCCGTATTCGAGGGAATTCAGACCGGCAAAGAGTTGTCCCGAAGGGATCGTGATACTTCTCGGATTTCCGGGTTTCTCGAACAGTTGGTACACGACGTTGCGGTTTGCCCATGTCATCGAACGGGCAGAGAAGTCCGATCCAGTAGGCACTTGGTAATCGAGGAACTTTTGTTTGAATTCACCCATCCCTCGGTTCAAGGCGGATTCAGCGGCGTGAAAGCCGGTAATGCTTTGTGCAAAAGTCCCCTGGAGCTGCGTGTCCAAAAGGACCTTAGTTCCAAAAGCTGCGACGAGCCCCGTCAAGAAAAACAAGGCAATGAGGACACCAATAAGGGCGATACCCCGTTCTTGGCGCTGCATATTCCACCTCCCGGTCAGGGCGGCAAGAGGTTACGCGGCTTAATATTCACGGTGGCCCGCCTTCTAAGGAACTGACCACTGGGATCTTGTCGGTCAGAGCGCACACGAGCCTCGACGATCACTTGCTCCACCAGTCGCCATTCGTCCTCAGTAGAAGGAAGGTCAGTGACGTCACATGGGGGGCAATTCCGTCGCAGTTGGTAGCGGAAGTTGAGCTTTTCTACGCCGACGGCAAATGACTGGGGTGTCTGGTCGCCAACCTGCAGCATCAACTCTGGCGTAATGCCCCAAGGTGCTGTCCAGTCCTGGAGGTAATAATGTCGCTCGTCGATCGCGTAGATGCCGCTTCCGACGGGATAATCGACTGCGAACGTTGTAGCTTTGGTTAGGCGGTTGTTGGTTAGGTCGACTCCAGTGATCGTGAAATACTCGCCGCTTCCAGCCGGGCCGCGGATGTACGCGCGCGTGCCGACGGTGAACCCTTCGGCAGACTCGACTTGGATGGACGTAGCACTGGGTGCGAGTGCAGACGCGGTCGCCGTGCGGATGCAGGACATATCGTTACGAACGACCCCAGTGCGGACCCAGATCTCGTCTTGGTCCCCTGAATTGCTGCCATTGAGCGCGATGAAATCTCCCGTTACTGGGAGGCAGGCGCCGGCGAGGCGAACGTCGCGGATCAGCGCATCGAGAACAGCGCGCAGGTTGAGGGATGCTTCGGTGAGTAGCTCTTGCTGGGTTACGGTCCGTCGTGTGGCTGAAAGGAACCCCGAGCTTACTGAGACGGCTAGAATGGTTACCGCAACGGCGACCAAGAGTTCTAAAAGGGAAGTTCCCTTCTGGTTCATCAACGTCGTACCTTTGCGTAAGCGGCTGAGACGTCGACTTGCTGTGCTCCGCGAGGATCAGTTCAGGACACGCTGACTGCGATGGTTTTTACCTGCGGTACCGGGGCGTTATCGGCGACGCTCGTGGTGACCGTGCTGTGTGTGCGTGACGGCAGCAAGTCGACGTGGGGGAGCGCGGCCGCCAGCAACACGCCGAACAAAGAAAGGTAAACGACGAACTCGACTAGGGAGAAGCCTCGCTGCCGGTACGACACGCGGTCTGTGCAGTGGCAAATTCCATTCCGGCAAACCTGCCAGGGGAAACCCGTCGATGTTTTGTCGGTGCTAGTCCGCTGCGTGCCATGAAGTCGACGCGTAGCTAAAGCGATACTCCGCATAGGGTTAGAGCGCATCCCCAAAGCTCACCCAAGGGGGACGGCTAGGCTACTCCACTCAGACGAGATTGGAGTCAAGCTCGGAAGCGTGGCAGGTGGATCGCTACCGGGGGCTCACTTGACTGCTGCCGCAGAAGACCGTATCGTCGGTCTGTCGTTCTCGCCGATTACTAGAGGCTGCTGGGGTACGATGCGTTCTAGCGCGGTTATTTTGGCAGGGGGGCGTAGCAGCCGGATGGGCGGTATGGACAAAGCATTCATGCGGGTCGGGGGGCAGCCGGTGATCGAGCGTACCGTGCAGGTCTTGCAGACCTTATTTGAAGAGGTCATTGTAGTGACCAACTCGCCGGACAAATACCGGGGCTTGGATGGGGTCAAAATTACCAGAGATCGGTTCGTCGGGCTGGGCCCGTTGGCAGGATTCCATGCGGGGTTGTTGCAGGCACGGTACCCCTACTGCTTCGTCGTAGCGTGCGACATGCCCTTTATTCGGCCGGAGCCAATTGCTCACTTACGGTCGTTGATTTGCGGCTATGAAGCGGTTGTCCCTTTCTGGGATGGTGACGTGGAACCGTTGCATGCATTTTACGCCCGAAGTCTTGCGCCGGTTGCAGAGCAACTGTTGCAGGGTGGGAAAGGTGGACTGCGGGACCTGCTCGCGTTTGCTCGAGTGCGGTATGTTCGAGAGGAAGAGTTACGGACCGTCCCCGGTGTCGAGGAAGCCTTCCGCAACGTGAACACTCCGGCAGATGCACTTCGTTATGCGGTGGAGTTCTAGTTGGCTACGCACCGTGGCATTGCGCGAAGGCCTCCATCCCCACGGTAGGGTTCGGGAGCGGGGGCTCCGCAAACTTGGTGAGGTTTTTGCGCGAAGATGAACAAGGAGCAGATTCTTCGAACGGCGCTCCAGGAGTGGACATCGGGCCTGAGCCCGGTGCAGGCGCGAGTGAAAGTGTTCGAACGGGTGCGCGAGATGGGGTACGTGTATCCTTCCTCGAAAGATCCCTTGGTTGTCCTCCAGGAGGGGAGAGGGTCCGGCGCCGGAAAGCACTACTTACTTGGGGAACTCTTTAGGTTGCTTGGACTCAGCGTTCGAAACATGCTGTGCGTTCATCGGTTCAACGAATCGCCGATCGGGTTTCCAGACCATTTGCAACTCATGCTGGAAAAAAACGAGATCATGGATCTCCACGACTACGTCCAGATTGCCGTAGACGGCAAATGGATCGACATCGACGCAACGTGGCCAACGGTTCTACGCGAGTTTGGCTTTCCCGTGAACGATGAGTGGGATGGAACCTCCTCCATGCTGCTGAGTGTGTCCCCGGAGGAGGTGATTGTCGTTCGCGGGGATCCAGAGAAGGCGAAGGACGAACTCTTGTCGAAGTGGACGCCGCGGCAGCGACAATTGCGAAAGCAATTCCTCGAGGGATTAAGCGCTTGGGTAGCAGAATTGGTTGCTGAAGGTCAGCGCTAGGCTTTTCGTGGCTCGGGGTTCGGATGAATCTGGCCCATCAGGGATGGAAACTCTCGCCTACGGTTTATTCCACGTCGATGTATTCTTTCGGTCGCTTACGTGACTCGGGCTGTGGGCGCGGAGCTTTGTAATTACGCCAGAACCGATGGCTCTTTTTGTAATCATAGCCAAGAGTGGCCCGCTGCGAAGGCCAACCTCGGGCTTTTTTCCTAGGTGGCGGCAAACCTTCATCGAGCTCGTGGCCGGCCTCTGTCTCCTCTGTAAAAGCGTGCACCGCCTCCGGAACAGATCCCACAACGAGTACCCATGTGCTGAAAAGGAGAAGGATCCAGGAGATGCGTCGGAAACACCGTTGCATCGCCACCGCCTATAACGGTCATTTACGGGCGGTTCTAGTGCGATGGCGGGCAGAATGGATACGCGCTGCCAGGATCGTGGAAATTCGGTGCCCACATGGTCTTGCTCTGCTGCGCCGTTCCGGTAGAAGGGTGGGTAGAACGAAGATTGGCACGAACGCATGAAGATCGAGCAACAAAACACCACGTTGGACGCGTTCTTTGTAGGGCACTGTGTGGAGTGCGGAGTGGATTGCTTAACGTACCTGGATTTGGTTGACGGAAAGCCGACCCGGCGCTGTATCCAGTGTGGTGCTTTGACTCCGCCGTTTCTGCTTCGAGAAGTGCCGATGTCTGACGTTGAACGGTGGCTTCCACGACCTGCTCGCGTCCGGGGAGCTGGCTGTGGATCGTGTGTGTGCCGAGTGGGAGACTAAACCCAGGTGCCGTCCTTGCGATAACGTTCTCCCCGGGTGAGCGTTTAGGTCCTTACCGGAGTGCGGCGTCTTGCGCCTGGGCGACACTACCGCTTTTCTGCAAGACCCTTTCTCTACACCCTGGGTAAGCTTCCCCGCCTCGCCGGAAGTGTTTGGGCTTGGCACGATCTTTCCTTAGGCCCTCTCGCCCCCGCGCGCTGCGGGTAAGAGGGAGGGAAGGAAAGTGATAACGCTCATTCCTAGTGCATACGAAGTTCCAGGCCCGGGCTCGGCGTTGCGCCTTAAGCATAACGAGGGAACCGACACGTGCGTAGGCTCGGCTAACACAGCGGGGATTCGGGCCTTGATGCTCGCCGTGTTCGAGGATGGGCTTAGGTCTTTTCTCAGCCGGTCGAGGCTTCTGGCCGCAGAAGCGGAGTACTGGGTCTTCTCGCCCAGTCGTCAGTCGCCGTTTTCGTTTTTGGTGCTCTGCGACGTGTTCGGCCTCGACCCAGAAGCGCTCCGGCGCAAGCTCTCGATGCTGCGTACTCAAGGCCTTTCGCCTCGGGATCTTATCCCCCGAGTGAGAAACAACGTGCGGAGTGTGACGAGGGTACGACTACGACGCAGGCGGCGACGCAGAACCAGTTTGCGGCAGAGCGCCGCTAGTGGAATTGGTTAGCGGAGAGGGGGGGATTCGAACCCCCGGACC
>FMSI01006258.1_pt1 | contig 25895 bp, 25 predicted proteins | sample 1504471 | NCBI WGS metagenome assembly FMSI01 (sample SAMEA4475357, study PRJEB15587) | soil metagenome | biome: Soil; feature: Field | place: India | collected 2015-03-11 | depth 0 m
TTCACAGTCGTTCACCGTCTTTGAGTCTAGCCGAAAGGGGGGGCAAGAGTCAATACTCCAACGTAATCGGCGCTACGCTCAGAGCGTGATCTTCACAACAGAAGATCTCAGCCCAGTGCTCAAGCAAAAGGGGTTTTACTTCTGCTATAGAGATTTCTCTGCCCAGCAGCTCGCTCAGCGAAGTCATGACATCGCCATCGAGCCCACAGGGTCGGATCATGTGAAAATAGCTCAAGTCGACAGAGACATTGAGCGCAAAGCCGTGATAGCTCACCCAATGGCTTAATGCAATCCCAATAGACGCAATCTTTTTTGGGCCGACCCAAACGCCCGTCAGCCCTGGACGTCGCCGGGCCTCAAGAGAAAAATCTCTCGCGGTGCGAATGAGCACTTCTTCGAGGTCGCGCAAGAAGCGATGAACGTCCCGGCCGCGATTTTTGAGGTCTAGAATGGGATAGCCTATAAGCTGGCCCGGCCCGTGAAACGTGATATCTCCACCACGCTCAACGGTCACACAAGGAATCCCCGCGATCTCTGCAGAATTATAAGAAGCTGCCCGCCCCACCGTGAAGACCGCTGGATGCTCGACTATAATGAGCGTATCGGGAATCAGCCCTGCTTGGCGCTGCGCAACCAGCTCCTTCTGCAAGCGCCAAACTTCTGCGTAGTCACGCAAACCAAGATCGAGCACCCTCATCGCTTTACACTACCCCGATAGAAAGGGAGCTTGGTCAGTTGGGCTTTCTTTCTCTGCCCGCGAATCTCGACCTCAAGCGCCGCCGTTGAAGGAGTATCTGATACGACAAACCCCATCGCTAAAAACGCATTGACTGAGGGAGCGAACATCCCACTCGTGACGGCCCCGACTTCTCTGCCGTCGGCAAAGATTTTGTAGCCCTGGCGCGGCACTCCTGGCTCGAGCATCTTCAGCCCGATCAGTTTTTTCTTAGTGCCTTGGCGCTTCTGCGTCAGCAAGACCGCCTTGCCGTTATAATCAGAGTCTTTCTCTTTGACTGTCCAGCCTAGACCCGCTTCAATAGGGGTTGTTTGTTCATCTAACTCATGCCCATAGAGGGGCATTCCCGATTCAAATCTGAGCGTATCGCGTGCTCCAAGCCCAATGGGCTTAGCTCCCGCACGCACAATCTCATCCCATAAACGCACGATCACTCTGGGCTCAGCGTATATCTCAAAACCGTCTTCCCCAGTGTAGCCAGTGCGTGAGAGTAACACTTCAGCTCCCAGCACGCGCGTCTGCGTCGCCCAGTAATATCTTAAATCTTTGAGAGAATATTCTGTGAACGGCTGCAAGAGCGCTTCGGCCTTTGGCCCTTGAATCGCAATCTGTCCGTATTCAGCGCTCGCGTTCCTCACCGTGACTGTGAATTTTTGCGCGTTCTGCTGCACCCACAAGAAGTCTTTGTCAGTGTTGGCAGCGTTGACCACGAGCAAGAAGCGATCTGGAAGCTTATACACTAACAGATCATCGACAGTTCCCCCGGACTCATAGCACATCGGGGAGTAGAGCACCTGATACTCTTTCATTGCGCTGGCGTCATTAGTGATAAGCTTCTGGACGAGATCGAGCGCATTGGGGCCCGTAATTTCGATCTCGCCCATGTGGCTGACGTCGAAGATCCCAACGGCAGACCTCACTGTGCTATGCTCCTCGATGATGCCCGTGTACTGAATGGGCATCTCCCAGCCGCCGAACTCTACAAGCTTGGCCCCTAAGCGTTTGTGCACATCGTACAAAGGCGTTCGTTTTAACGACATATAGCTCCTTTCTAGACGTCACCCTGCAGGAGGGACTGGGGATAATGGCGTCTATAGAGTCTCTCTTTTAGGTTCGCGCGTCATAAGGGCATTGAGCTGATCTAAGGGATCAGCACCCTCGTAGAGCACCGCGTAGACTGCTTCGGTGATGGGCATCTCGACACCGTGTCTATGAGCAAGCTCGCGCACGGCCTGGGTTGCATAGACACCCTCAGCCACCATAGTCATACTCTTTAAAATCTCTGTGAGCGACTTTCCCTGGCCTAGATGATACCCCACGCGCCGGTTGCGACTGTGCTCGCTTGTACACGTCGCTATCAGATCCCCCACGCCGGAAAGCCCGAAGAACGTCTCGCGCCGCGCGCCAAGACGAACTCCTAAGCGCACCATCTCTGCTAGTCCGCGCGCGATGAGCGCTGCTTTCGCGTTGTCTCCGCCGTAGCCAAGCCCGTCAAGAATCCCTGCAGCCAGCGCGATCACGTTCTTTACCGCGCCTCCGTATTCGACCCCGAGAAGATCGTCGCTGAGATAGACGCGAAATCGTTCCGTCATCAGAGTGCGTTGGAGCTTCTCTCCAAGGGCAAGATCTCGGCCAGCGAGCACGACGCTGGTGGGAAATTCCCGGCCGACTTCTTCAGCGTGGCTTGGGCCAGAGAGCGTAAAGATATTTTTTTCGGTGTGCAGCTCTTGCTTCAAGACCGAAGACATTGTCATTAAAGAATCGCGCTCTAATCCCTTGGCCAGGTTGATCCACGCCCGAGGGCGAGCGTGTACTGGCTTGAGTCTTTTAGCAATCTCACGCATAGCAAACGACGGGACTGCCAAGAGCACAACCTCAGCATCCTCTGTGGCTTGTGCGAGGTCACTGACAATCTCAAGGCAGTCATTGGGGAGGGCGACCCCGGGTAGGTATGTTCTGTTTTCACGAAGTGTATCAAGCTCATGGGCAAACTCAGGCCGCCGCGCCCATAATCGCACTGAATAGCCCTTGCGCGCGAGGAGCCGAGCCAGGGCCGTCCCCCAGCCTCCAGCGCCAAGAATAGCACAATTCATAAAAGTGCATTTAATATATCCCAGCTGGGGTGAAACTTCAAGGGGGGATTTGTACTATATATTGTTGTGAAGCGCCCTGCATGTGGAGGTGATGCATGGCAGGGCAGACTATCTTACAGAACTACGGAAGGGACATCCCTTCCAAAAGGAGGACCTACATGAAGCGTCTCAGTCTCATCGTGTTGGGGGTTGTCCTGATGGGCTTGGTCGGCGTTACCCCAAGCTTCAGCCAAGGACAACCATCGCCGTTAGGGATCGTCATCCAGCCTACCGAGTTCCAAGCGTTCATTCAAGTAAGCCGCCCCGTCTGTGTTGTCGGTCAAACTATCGAGATTTATTATCGTGCCAGCGAGGCCCCTTATTACGCCTACATCCTTGACATCCAAGGCAATAGCGTGACACGGCTTCTGCCCAATCGCTTCGAGTCCAATAATTACATCACTCATACAAACTGGCGCACCCTGCCAGGGGTAGCGACGTATCGGCTCGTCTGCTCGCCGCCATTGGGCCCAGAATATGTGCAGATCATTGCGTCAACCGAGCGCATCCCGCAGCTTGAGGGTGGCACCGGCGACTTCCCGCTTTTGGGCAGCGATCCCCAAGCCGTTGGGCAGCAGATCAATCAGGCGATCCAAGCGATCGTCCCAACAGCAAAGGTCGCTACAGCAGTTGCCAGCTTACAGATTGTCTCTGGGCAACAGCAACCGCCGACCTGCCCGCCGGGCTATGTCGGGACACCGCCGAACTGCGTGCCGGTGCAGCCCCAACCTCAGCCACAGCCGGGTACAGGGTTCAGCGTCCAGCAAGTGATCACGCCGGGATCGCTGCAGTTCGCCCAGATGTCAGCACGGATCATGGCGAAGCTGCAAGCCGCAGGCTTAGCGCAAGCATTAGCCCAGGCCCAAGCGACGCAGATCCCCCAGGGCCAGAACGCTGCTCCCTTGAGCACGGCACCCCAGCAGATCACTATCCAGCAGATCCAGAATACCTACGTCTTCACAGGGGTGCTCCAGCTCACTCAGAACGCGACGGTCTCCGGGTATACAATCCCCGCGGGCAAATACCTCACAGCTATCGGTGAAGACCCGATCTTCGTGCTCATTGATATCTTCACGGGCCAGATCGTGATCATCATCGTTGTGACCTGCCCGCCGATCTTCACGCCGTTTGATCTGTTGCTGTTCTTCTTTGGCTGGTTCTTCGCGCCAGTGCCTGGGCCGTGGCCGTTCCCCTATCCGTTCCCGTGGCCCTTCCCCATTATGATGCCGGCAGCTTGTTCGGGCTTGCCCAATCAGTTCCCGTTCACGGTCGCCATCGGCAGCGGCACCCCGATTGTGAGCCTCGCCGGGGTCATGCAGATCAAGGACGCTGGGTGGTTCTTCAACGCCTTGCAGATTCAGTCGCTCGGCCCGGCGCTCACCTTCCAGCGATTCACCTCACTAGGGAGCATCGCCTGGGGGTTCATCGGGTCGTTCAGCACGGCCACTATCCCCTATAGCTCGTTGGGTACATTCTTACTCCTCGTGCAAGGGGGAGGGAAGACCGTCTGTATCCAGGGAGTCGTGGGCTATGGGACAGTCTACGGCTTTGCTTCACATAACTAATTAGGGCAGAATCGGCAGGGCTCGGCCGTGACCCGGCCGAGCCCTTTCTTTTTTATTTGTTCCAGATGTGCCATAAGAAGCCAAGGCTCACGCCGATGCTCGCTATCCCAATCACAAGCCCGAACTCTTCCCCTCGATAAAACACTATAACAATTACCCCTAGCAAGGCCAACGTCATAGCTCCACCTAGACGTATCCAATCTTTGAGCGTTTTCATAGTGTGTGCGGAGGGCCATCATAGAGAAGCTTCCCGCCCTCCAGCACCCATAGTCGAGATCCCAGTTCGGGAATGCTTTCCGAGGTCACCACGAGCACCGTTGTTCCCTGAGCGCATAGTCTCTGAAGCAACCCAAGAAGCTCGATCTGCCCCTGGGGATCAAGCGCGGACAGCGTCTCATCGAAGATGAGCATCCGAGGGCGCAGAGCGAGCATAGCAGCAATCGCCAAGCGCGCTTGCTCCCCTCCGCTCAAGCGATGTGACGGCTGCTCCTTGATCTGCTCCCAGTCCAAGCCCACGGCCTCACAAGCCCAGCGCGCGCTCCGCTCTGCCTCGCTGAGACTGACACCTTGGGCAATCACCCCCAAGAGCAGTTCTTCTCTGACACTTTCCCCTAAGAGCTGCTGATACGGCTCTTGAAAGACCAGACCCACACAGCGCACGCGCTCGCTCGCCCGCAAAGTATGCATAGGGGTATCGTTCCACAGGACACAGCCGTGGGTTGGCTGAGCAAGCCCTGCGAGCAGCTCGACGAGCGTTGTCTTCCCTGAGCCTGCTGGCCCAGCGATAACGATAAACTCCCCTGGCGTGATCTCAGCGGAGAAGTCCTTGAGTGCGGGAGCAGAATCGTACGTAAAGCCGAGAGCGACAGCGCGCACACGGAAATAATCCCTCACCTCAGTCAGTCCTAAGTTCTGAAGTCTCAGTGCTGAGTTCTTTACTTGAGAGCTGCCAAACTCAGAACCCCGCACTGTTCTTACTTTCCCATGCTCCAAGTGCACGATTCGGTCCGTGTGTTCCTTCCAGAACTCTCTGTGTGAGATGATCAGCACACCCTTCTGCTCGGCCCGTAGCTCGTGCACAAGAGAGAGCAGGAGCGCCAGCCCCTCTTGATCTGCCATCCGGTCCGGCTCGTCGAGAATATAATAATCTGGGTTCATGGCGAGGACACCTGCAAGGGCGACGCGCTGGCGCTCTGCTGGCGTAAGCATCTCGATGGGCCAAAGAGCTTTCTTTGAGAGAGAGACGCGTTCCAACGCCTGCCACGCTCGCTTCTGAATATGTGCGGGAGGTAAAGCGAGGTTCTCTAGCCCGAATGCTACGTCTTCCAAGGGCGTTTGTGCGATGAGCTGCTCATGGCTCCCTTGAAAGAGTAATCCGACACGACGTCGGATCTCACGGGGGTCTTGAGTTGTCCAAATCCCATCGACGGTGACCGTCCCTTCTTGGGGGATAAGCAAGCCCGCCATATAGTGGGCCAACGTTGTCTTGCCGGAGCCATTACGCCCCATCAGTAAGACAACCTCGCCTCGCTCCAGAGACAGATCGATGCCGTCTAAAAGCACCCTAGGGCGTGAACCAGACGAGAAAAGGCGATGGACGAGCCCGCGCACTGTGATCATAGCTTGGAGGGGGTAGGCAAGGGCAGGTCCGGCCAAGATTGCTCAAAACCCATTGTAGGGCCTTTGGCAAGATCTCGGACTCTTTCTCAATAATAATGTCTGGGATGAGGCCCGTTTCATGCACGCGACGCCCCTGAGGGGTGAAATACTCTGCTGTAGTCAACAAGATCGCCGAGCCGTCACTCAATGCAAACGACGTTTGAATAACACCCTTGCCGAACGTTCTCTTGCCGAAGATTACCCCCATCTGATGATCTCGAATTGCTCCGGCGACAATCTCGGAAGCGCTCGCTGTACCTCGGTTGACGAGCACGGCAATGGGCAGATTAGGATAGTTATTGCCCTTAGAGTTGTAGACTTCTGCGCCGTTGCGGCTCTGGACTTTCAGCACTGGCCCTTCGTCAACGAACAAGCTCGCAAGATCCACAGCTTGATTGAGTAACCCCCCAGGGTTGTTTCTCAGATCTAAGATAAACCCCTTCACACCGCGAGCGAGAAGATCTTTAAGGGCTTTCTCCACATCCAAACGAGTCAGGGTATTGAACGTATAGACTTGGATATAGCCGACTTGGCCGTTGGCGAGCACGCTATGGCTGACGATCTTGATCGTGATTGTATCGCGTATGATCTCGAAGATTCTCTCTGAGCCGTCCTCGCGACGGATTTTCAGCGTGACAGGGGTCCCCTTGGGGCCGCGCAGCTTCTTCACCGCTTGCTCTTGGGTGATGCCCTCTGTAGATTGCCCATCGATCTCGATGATCCAATCCCCCGCTTCGATGCCAGCGCGGCTGGCTGGGGTGTCGTACAACGGCGCAACGACTAAGAGCTTTCCATCTCGAACTTCAATTTGCATCCCCAGCCCACCGAATTCTTCGATGACTTCTTTTTCAAAGCCCTCGTTGAATTGCCGGTAGTCTTCTGCAGGCAAATATCGACTATAAGGGTCTCCCAGAGTCTCGACCATACCTTCAATAGCCCCTTTGAGCAGGCGCGCATCGGGGGCGTTTTCGGGTCTGTAAAAATTCGATTTAATGCGCTGATACGCTTCAAAGAGCGGGCTGAAGAGCGCTGGAGCACCAGGCTGCTGCCCGCGCACAGCGAGGAATCCCCACAGCCCTGCGGCCACGAAGACCAGCGCTATGCCAAGTGCTAGGCTGCGATATAATTTGCTCTTCACGATCGCACTCCTTCTCTACGATCTTAGCAAGAGTTGGGAGGCGCTGCAATATGCGAGGCGAACAGCTACTCATCAGAGTGCTGAAGGTCGATGCGTGGACCGATATACTGTCATCACCTTAGCTTGATCGTCGCTGGATTACCCAGGCCGTTCTGATTGCCCGACTTGTTTTGCCCTCGATCACCTGCCCACTGAACTGGCATTTGCCACGGCCAAAATGATCTGGTTGGGGAAGGAAGCCACGAGAGACTTACCCCTCCTCCGCCCGGTCCTCGCCCAGGCCGGGCATCTCTCAGGGAGAGTATAGCCTTGCAGGCCGCAGCCGGTCAAGAGGGGCGGCAGCTGCTGCCCAGCTTCTCTTTGAGCACTGCAGCGACGTGCTCAATAGGGACGCGCTCTTGGAGCATCGTGTCGCGATCTCGAATCGTGACGGCGTTGTCCGTCAGCGATTGGACGTCTACCGTGATACAGTAGGGCGTCCCGATCTCGTCCTGGCGGCGATACAAACGCCCAATAGACGCCGTATCGTCGTACCAGACTGTGAAATCTTTACGGAGCGCATTGGCGATCTCTTTGGCTTTTTGGACGATCTCCGGGCGGTTGCGCAGCAGTGGGAAGACCGCGACTTTAACGGGAGCAAGCTGGGGTTTGAGCTTTAAAACGACGCGCTTCTCCCCACGAACTTCCTCTTCGTGATAAGCATCTAAAAGCACAGCGAGAAAGATCCGGTCTACTCCGCAAGAAGGCTCGATCACGTAGGGGATATAGTGCTCTTTGGTCTCTTCGTCAAAGTATGTCAAATCTTTTCCAGAGTGCTGGGAATGGCGTTTTAAGTCATAGTCGGTGCGATTGGCGATCCCCTCGATCTCCGCCCAGCCCTTGCCAGGAAAGTCGTACTCGATCTCGAACGTCGCCTTGGAGTAGTGCGCTAAATCTTCTTTAGGTAAGGCGCGAGCACGCACTTTCTCTGTGCGCAAGCCCAGGTCTTCAATGTACCATCGTAATCGTTCCTCAACCCAGTGCTGATGCCAAGAGTCGTCGGTGCCCGGCTTGACAAAGTACTCGATCTCCATCTGCTCGAACTCGCGATCGCGAAAGATAAAATCCCCCGGCGTGATCTCGTTGCGAAACGCTTTCCCAATCTGGGCGATGCCAAAGGGGAGCTTCTTGCGCATCGCGACCAAAATATTCTGAAAATTCACGAAGATCCCCTGAGCGGTCTCCGGACGCAGATAGGTCAACGCTGCGCTCTCTTCGACCGGGCCGACATAAGTCTTGAACATCAGATTGAATCTTCTTACGTCGGTGAATTGCCCGACGGCTCCGCACTCGGGGCAGGTGTTGTTGACGATAGCATCAGCGCGGAAGCGCTTCTTGCACTGCTTGCAGTCTACTAACGGATCGGTAAACTCTTCCACGTGGCCGCTGGCGACCCACGTCTGCGGGTTCATAATAATAGACGCATCAAGTCCGACCACGTCGTCTCTCATCTGGACGACGCGCCGCCACCACGACTGCTTAATATTATTCTTCAATTCGACGCCGAGAGGACCGTAATCCCAGAAGCCTCCAATGCCCCCATAAATCTCCGACGACTGGAAGACGAACCCGCGCTGCTTGCAGAGCGACACGATCTCATCAAAACTGCTCATGTAGCCCTCCAACACGATTCTGGTATGAGGGCTATTATAGCGACTTTGCTCGTTCCCTGCGAGTTTCCCTTGTGATCTTCTTCTGATACGATAATTAAGCATGGCTCCTCCGAACAAGACAGCAATCCGACTCCTTCGTTTCTATTGATGGCCATGCGCCAAGCGCTGGCGCGAAGATCCGTATGACGCTCTGGCACGCTGCTGCAGAGATGGCGACTTTTCTTGGGGAGCACGGGATAGACTACGTGATTTTAGGGGGCTTGGCCGTCCAGCAGTGGGGCGAGCCACGCGCAACACACGATATAGATATCACCGTCATGGTTCCTCAAGAACGCCTAGAAGGTGCTTCAAAGATTTCGTCCCCGCCTCCCAGATGCCCTGGACTTCGCCCTGCGTCATCGCGTCCTATTGATCGAAAGCTCTGCACGACAAGCCTTGCAAGAACACCAGGTTTATGCTCTCTTCAACTGCGCCTTGATCCCGCTCTTATCAATGCTGAGCGTGAAGACCATCTTGCGCTGCTCACCTGTCCTCTTTTTGATCTCCAGCGACGCGTTCACATAGAACCCAGACTCGGTCAGCTCAAATCTGTCCACATTAATGTGAATGACCGCGTCGGGGTTGGCAGCATCTATGCGAATCCCGCGATCTTGAAACTGCACCGTAAGCTGCCCCAGCACGCCCTCTTGCACAAACCCCGGGAGGTTCTCAACAGGCTCGATCGCGACCGTCTCGATGCCGCGCAGCGGGTCCGCTGACGCTTCATAGATCGTCCAGCCGACCACAACGCCGATTATCGCCAATGCTCCTATTCCCAAAAGCCACCAGCGCGTTTGCATAAAACCTCCTCTCAGTCTTTACGTGCTTCGATAATATATGGGCTTTGCGAGAGCTTCTCCAGAATGCTCTCGAGTTTTTCGTCGGCGGAGAGCCGCACGACGAAACCGCTTTGACTCATAAGAATAAGAATCCCATTGACGCTCTGCATTAAGTTCTTCAGCTCTCGTATAGGAGTGTCTTCGTGCAGGGCGATGCGCACCGTGAGCGGATGCGCTTGCACCGCCTGGGGAATAGGATCAGAGAGTGCTTCAGAAGAAATCGGGAGTGTCATCTCTTGCGGTTGCGGCGTCTGCGGGGCTTGTTGAGAGGGTTTGGTGATCTCTGACGAAGGGATGACAGAAGCTGTTGGGTTGATCGCCGAAAAGAACGGAGCGGGCTTAAAGTAGATCACCCCAATCAACCCCACAATGATAACAAGCTGAGCAATCATCACGACGCGCGCGAACGAGGGCACCGGTTCTCGCCTAGGAAGAAGCCACTCCAGAAGAGCTTTGCGTGGGGTCGGTGCTTCACGAAGCTCTGCGACGAGCCGGGCACAGCGCTGACAAGTTAGGAGATGGGCGGTGATCCCTGCACGGTGCCATTGGGTTAAGTTCCCAGCTTGCAGCCCGGTGACATCGAAGCTCTCCCTCCTCGGAAGCCGTCCCGCGATATAATCCCGTAAGACACCCGCGCTGGGATGAGATGCATACACGATCTGCTCCAATGGTGCCCCGATGATCTCCTTGAGTTGATCTCGCTTGGACATCGCGACCACCCTTTCAGTATAGCATACGAGCGTGCGCTTTTGATAGAGATCTTCTACGGTGTCTTTTGCATTGCTAGTTCGTCAAAAGCTTCAGTGATCAACTTTTCTTGGTAGCTGAAGCTGACTTGGTGCCCGACGAACTCGTTCATCTCCGCTTGGGTGAGATGGGTATTGACTAATTCTTCGCAATCGATGGGGACTTTGAGGTCGGCCATGCGGAACCCCGCGCGGATGCGCTCAAGCACCCGTGCGCGGCGAGTCTGATCTATTAAGCCGCCGCAGCCAATGCAGTGTGGGCCCTTCTGAGGCTCCGCCTCTTCGTCAAGGACAAGGCCGTCTTCAGGGCCGGCACCGCCGTGGCTGAGCCGATAGAGCAAGTACGCTGAAATATTTTCGGGGTTGCGCGCGCGCTGCTTGGCGCGAGCAAACGCTTGAAAGCGCCGCGTGATCGCGTAGTCCTTCACGTCCCCCCCTTTGAGAATGAATTCCCAGCGGCGCAGCGCGTCCCAGTCGAGATCGGTCTCGCACAGCACGATCTCGTAGACGCACGAGCGAAAGACGGCAATCGCCAGCTGTGTCGGCTCGATCTTGTCAGCCATTAGACTACCCCATTGGCCTCAATTGTACGTTGTGCGCGGGGATTTGTCGAATTATAATCAAACTCTCTATGAAAAAAGTCTTAGAATCTGTACGCTGGGTAGTCGAGCATGCTGAGCACGTTACTCTCGATGAAGCAGCGTTACGTCTTGGTGCTCAGCGATTGGCGGAGCAAGCGTCACGCTGTGTTTGGGATGGGCTGCACCTTCGCGACGGGACAGCACGCACGGTGCAGTATCTGTTTGTGTTAGACTGTTTGAATTTCTGTTTCTGGCCGGAGCCGCGCTGGCGCTATCGTGGACATGACGGTTATGTCGCGCTGGCGATGGCCTTACACGATGCTGTTATGCGTGGGGATCGCGTCTTGGATGCAGCGTCTCTCGCGCAGATGGACAAAGCCCATCTCCAAGAGATTCTCGACGGGGAGCATGAGATCCCTTTGCTCGATGAGCGCGTAAAAATCTTGCGTGAAGCCGGGACGATCTTGCAAGCGCACTATGACGGACATGCGACGCGGCTTGTCGAGCGCGCTGAACGATCAATCGTTCGCTTAGTCGAGCTGCTAGCCCACGACTTTTCGAGCTTTCGCGATGAAGCGAGCTATCGCGGGCGCACCGTGTATTTTTATAAGCGGGCGCAGATCTTTTGCGCCGATCTCCATGGGGCTTTTAGCGGACAACGCTGGGGAGAGTTCTTTGATATAGACGAGCTGACAGCGTTTGCGGACTATAAAGTCCCGCAAGTCTTGCGCCATCTTGGGATTTTGCGTTACAGTCCGGAGCTTGCTGCTAGCATTGACCGTCGTGAGGAGCTTCTGGCGGGCAGCCCAGAGGAGATCGAGATTCGCGCGCACACGATCTGGGCGGTAGAATTGCTTAAGCGCGAGCTAGAAAAGCTTGGGCGCTCCCTGCGTAGCTTTGAGATCGATTGGCTTTTATGGAATCTGGGACAACGAGAAGAATTTCGACAAAAGCCGTACCATCAGACAAGAACGATCTTTTATTAGCGCCATGACTAAGCCCTTCAAATTTCAAACGCTATCAAGTGATCCCCACATCCATGCCCGCTGCGGAATATTAAAAACCCCGCGCGGCGAGATTCACACCCCGTCGTTCGTCGCTGTGGGCACCCAGGCGACTGTCAAAGCCGTCGGCCCCGATGACCTCAAAAAGATCGGCATTCAAGTGCTGATCGCGAATACGTATCACTTGCACTTGCGCCCTGGCGAGGACGTCATCGCCCAAGTGGGCGGGCTGCATAGATTTATGGGCTGGGATGGCCCAATCATGACTGACTCCGGAGGCTTCCAAGCGTTTAGTCTCGGTGCGGCCATCGAGCACGGCGTCGGGAAGATCGCTTCGATCTTCCCAGACGAAGTCGAGGCCGCCCAGCGCGGCGGACACCTGAGCAAAGCCCGCCAAGGACAATCTTTAGTCAAAATCACCGAAGAGGGCATTGAGTTCAGATCACACTTGGACGGCTCCCCGCAAAAATTCACCCCAGAAAACACTATCGAGATGCAAAAGAAGCTCAGCGCGGATATGATCTTTGTGCTCGACGAGTGCACGTCGCCGCTGCACGATTATGAGTACACAAAGCGTGCGATGGAGCGCACGCACCGCTGGGCGGTGAGAGCATTAGAGCACTTCCATGAGATTACTGACGGACGCCAAGCGCTCTTTGGCATCGTTCAGGGCGGCGCGTATCAAGATTTGCGCGAGCAGAGCGCGAAGTTCATATCACAGTTAGACTGCGACGGCATCGGCATCGGCGGCTCAGTCGGGCGCTCCAAGTATGACCTCTATAGAGTTCTCGAATGGACGATCCCGCTCCTACCCAAAGAGAAGCCAAGACATTTGCTCGGCATTGGAGAGATTGAAGATATCTTTCACGCTGTTGCTCGCGGTGTGGATCTGTTTGACTGTGTGGCGCCGACGCGCATGGCCCGCAACGGCGCGCTCTGGGTCAAGGATGCCCAGGACTTTCGCATCAATATCACGAACTCCGTGTACAAGGCTGACCCGCGCCCTATTGCTGAAGATTGCGCGTGCTACACGTGTCGGAACTTCTCGCGGGCCTATCTGTATCACTTATTTCTCGCTAAGGAAATTTTAGCGATGCGCCTAGCGACCATTCATAATCTGTATTTTCTTGAATCGCTCATGAAACAGATCCGAAAAGCCATACAAGAACACGCCCTCGTCGAGCTAGCTACCGACTGGGGCGTGAGCCTGGGAACGGTGTCCTCGTAAGCATACGAACGTTTGGGTAGAATAGAGCGATCATGCGACCGGAATACTTCGTCTACGTTTTTGCTTCTGTGATCTTAGCCATCGGGCTTTGGAACCTAGCCCGCTACGATCAAGTGGGTATTGCCTCGTGGTACGGGGAGCCCTTCCACGGACGGCGTACTTCTAGTGGCGAAATTTATGATATGTACAAGCTCACGGCCGCACACTTGACGCTGCCCTTGGGCACGATCGTACTCGTCACGGATTTAGAGACGGGCAAGAGCGTCGTCGTCAAGATCAACGACTGCGGGCCGTATGTCGAAGGGCGCATCATTGATCTGTCGTTTGCAGCCGCTGAGAAGCTTGGCATGGTACGCAAGGGTTTAGCCAAAGTCGGTTTGAAAGTCTTAAAATACCCTGAGACTCCTCCCAAGAAGAAATGCTTACCCGACAAGTAGAGCCATTCAGTGACGAGCAGATCTTTGCGCTGTTGCACCCGTTGGTGCGGCGCTGGTTCACCGAAACATTTTCAGTATTCAGCCCACCGCAGCGCTTCGCCATTCCCTGTATTCATAACCGAAAGAACTGTCTGGTTTCAGCACCCACTGGCTCTGGCAAGACCCTCGCGGCGTTCTTGGCGATCATCAACGAACTCGTCCAACTCGCTTCTCAGAACGCCCTCGAGGACCAGATCTACTGCGTCTATATATCGCCGTTGAAAGCGCTAGGCAACGACATCGAGCGCAACCTTCAGCAGCCCTTGCGTGAGATGGAGGCGCTCGCCCAGCACAAGCTGGGCATCAGGGTCGAGGTCCGCACCGGAGACACGTCGGCTGAGAAGCGCCAGCAAATGCTCAAAAAACCACCGCATATTCTCATCACGACTCCGGAGTCGTTCGCCATCGCGCTGTCGGCAAAACAATTCTCAAATTACTTCAGCTACGTGCGCTGGGTGATCGTAGATGAAGTGCATTCTCTGGCGGAGAACAAGCGCGGCGTGCACCTTTCGCTCTCGCTCGAGAGACTTCAAGAGCTAAGTGACTTCACGCGGATAGGGCTCTCGGCGACCGTCAGCCCGCTCGACGAAGTCGCCAAGTTCTTAGTTGGGCGGCGCTACGGCCAAGTCCTTGCGCCCTTGAGCGACGGGAGCGATCCCTGGCGCGATTGTGTGATTATTGACGCACGCTTTGAGAAGAAGATAGATCTGCAAGTCTTAAGCCCCGTCGATGACTTTGTTCATTGCTCGTTTGAAGAGTTGAACGCTAATCTCTATGCGCTGTTAGACAGCTTAATTCAGCAGCATCGCTCGACGCTGATCTTCACGAACACCCGCGCGCTCACGGAGAGAGTCGTGCACACACTCAAAGAGAAATTTCCCCATTACGTCGAAGTTATCGGAGCCCATCACAGCTCGCTGAGCAAAGAGCTGCGCTTCGACATTGAGAGGAGACTGAAGAACGGCGAGTTGAAAGTCGTCGTCTCCAGCACAAGCTTAGAGTTGGGCATTGACATCGGGTACATAGACTTGGTCATTTTACTGGGATCGCCGAAAAGCGTCACGCGAGCGCTTCAAAGAATCGGACGCTCCGGGCACAAGCTCCACGACACGATCAAAGGGCGCGTCGTCGTCACCGACCAAGACGACTTGGTCGAATGCGCGGTGATGATGCGCAGCGCGCTCCAGCACAAATTAGAGAAACTGCACATCCCCAAGAACTGTCTGGATGTGCTCGCTCAGCAGATCTTTGGGATTCTGCTTGATGGCCCGATTTACGCTGACGATCTCTACGAGCTCGTCACGCGCAGTTATAACTTCGCTGAGCTGTCACGTGAGCACTTTGAGAAGGTCTTAGAATATCTCGCGGGAGAGTACACGGACTTAGAAGATCGTCACGTCTACGCAAAGATTTATTACGACAAAGAGACGGGAGAGATTCGCACGCGGGGGCGGCTCGCTCGTGTGCTCTATATGACCAACGTCGGTACGATTCCTGATGAGTCGTACATTATTGTGAAAGCCGGGGACAAGCGCATTGGCCAGATCGAGGAGGGCTTTTTGGAGATGCTGCGCAAGCACGACACGTTCGTGCTTGGAGGAGAGACGTATAAATTTAAATTCTCGCGCGGGATGACAATCCAAGTCGAGGCCGCTGAAGAAGAGCGCGCGACTGTGCCAACCTGGTTTTCCGAGATGCTGCCGTTGAGCTTCGAACTCGCTTTAGACATTCAAGAGTTTCGCTCTGCACTCTACGAGCTGTTCACACGAAAAGCTTCGCCAACTGAGATCAAAGAATTTATCCGTTCGGAGTTACAGCTCGACGAGCGCGGGGTCGAGTCTCTCTACAGATACTTCGCAGAGCAGCACCAATACTCGCGGCTATCGCATCGGCGTAAGCTCGTGATAGAATTCTATCACGAAGGGCCAAAGACGATCGTGATCTTCCATGCGCTCTTTGGGCGGCGGGTCAATGACGCGCTCAGCCGCGCACTCGCGTATCTGATCGCACGGCGTGAAGACAAAGACATCGAGATCGCCATCACGGATCACGGCTTTTATTTAGCGTATGAAGGCTCTGTCAAAGTCATGGAAGCGTTCGATCTGCTCAAAGAGCGCAATCTTCGAGAAGTGCTACGCGACGCGCTGCGCGATACAGAAATTTTGCGAAGAAGATTTCGCCACTGCGCCACACGCGCCCTTATGATTCTGAGAAGTTATAAGGGGCAGCGCAAGTCTGTGGGGCGCCAGCAAATGAAGGCGTATATCTTACAGAACGCCATCGAGCGCATGGACGAGTATTTCCCGATTCTAACAGAAACATATCGCGAAGTGATGGAAGATGCGATGGACATCGAGAACGCGCAAAAAGTTCTCGATGAGATTCGCGTGGGGGAAATAGAGCTTGAAGGCTTTGTGAGCCCGTCTCCGTCGCCGTTTGCGCTGCACATTGTGATGCACGCGCGATCGGATATCATCAAAGTCGAAGACCGCCAGAAGTTCTTGCAGAAGATGTATGAGCGGCTTCAATCGGGCGAGAGGACCCTATGAAGCTCGAGACGTTAGCACAAGGAGATACTCGATAACATGACGTTTGTCTTCCTTACCCAGCTCTCGTATAATCCAAGCGAGCCTACGACAAGAGCCTTTGTGCGCTTATGGCTAGGAAGGACCCCAACCAGATGAGCTTGATCGAACACTTAGACGAGCTGCGCGCCCGCGTGCTCTACTCGCTCGCAGCGGTGCTTGCTATCGCGATTGTCGCGTATATCTTCCGCGAGCAGATCATGGCCTTTCTCACAGCACCGCTCCGGACCATGAGCGGCTCGCGCGCCGAGCTCTTGAGATTGCTCGAGTCGTGTCGCACCTTGCTCGTCGACCCCACTGCTCTCCAGATGCCCGAAGACCAATGGTCGAAGCTCGCCTTCGAGTGTCGACGCTTTCTCTTCCAAGGGGGGAGCTTGATCTTCATCCGCCCCACGGAAGTCTTCTTCGGCTATATTAAGCTTGCGTTTTTTGTGGGGCTGTTATGGGGCACGCCGTTTGTGCTCTATCAAATCTGGCAGTTCATCGTCCCGGCGCTCTTGCCGCACGAGAGAAAGTACGCGCGCTACGGGTTCCTCGCAGGCGCGGGATTGTTCTATCTTGGCGCGTTCGGGTGTCTCTTTTTCGTCGTGCCCATAGCGCTTCGGTTCTTAATCGAGCTTGGAGGGGGATATCTCCAAGCGGCGTTCACCTTCGAGAACTATATCTCTTTTGTTCTCTGGCTCATGCTAGGATTTGGGGTCTCATTTGAGTTGCCGATGGTGCTCTTTTTGCTGGCGAAGATCGGGTTGGTCTCGCATGCGTTCTTGCGAGAGAAGCGCAGATACGCTATAGTAATAGCGTTCATCTTGGGGGCGCTGCTCACGCCTACCCAAGACCCTTTCACCATGATGACCCTGGCGATCCCATTGATCGCCCTCTATGAGGTGACGCTGTGGGTCATCCGCTGGACCGAGGGCAAGATCGCAAGAGAGATCGCACCAGAAAAGGGAGGCTAGATTATGGGCGTCAGCGACCTGGGCAAGGGTAAAGTGATCGAGTACGAAGGAGAGCTTTGGATCATTGAGGAGTACGCGCACGTCAAAAAAGCTCAGGGGCGCCCTGTGGCGCAATGCCGTCTCAGGCACGTTAAGACAGGCAAGGTCATCCCCCAAAACTTCTTCGATTCAGCCCCTGTTAAGATCGTCCAACTCGAAGAGCGCCCGATGCAATATCTCTACAGCAGCGGGAATCTCTACACGTTCATGGATTCAGAGACGTTCGATCAATATACCCTCACAGAAGAACAAGTCGCAGATGTCAAACCCTATCTTAAGGAGAACATGGAAGTGTCAGGGCTCTTCTATCAAGGGACGTTTGTGAAGGTTGAGCTCCCTATCACCGTGGAGTTGCAAGTCAAGCATACTGATCCGGGCGTGCGCGGCGACACGGTCAGCAACGTCATGAAGCCAGCGATCTTGGAGACCGGCTTGGAAGTGAAGGTCCCCCTCTTTATCAACCCAGGAGACTGGGTGAAGATTGACACGCGGACAGGGCAATATGTCGAGCGCGTCAATCGCTGATCTCTATGGCCTCTGAACGGAAGGCAGCCAAGCGAGCGCGATGGACCGGTCAGATCTCTATTGCTGAAGAGGTCGTCAGTTCGATCGCGAGCATCGCCGCCCAAGAAGTCGAAGGAATCAGCGGCCTCAAGGGCACAGTCGCCGACGGCCTGGCAGCATTGCTCAGCGGTGAGAAGCGTCGTGGCGTCGCAGCACAACTCATCGAGGACCAAACGATCCGGATTCGCCTTAAGGCTGTCATTCGCTATGGCTATCCCATCTATGAAGTTGCCAAGAAAGTCCAAGAAAAAGTGAAGCAAGAGGTCGAGGGCATGACAGGCTTGCGCGTGAGCGCTGTCGACGTCTACGTACAGGAGCTTGATATTAGTGAGCTGAAGATATCGCCTCACAAGGAGGAGCCGTGAAGCAAACGATCGATTATGTCGTTGAGATCTTATACACCGTGGCATTTCTTGTGTGTTGGATTGGGGCAGCAGGGCTGTTATGGGTCGCTTTTGAGGTGGCCAAGGCTCCTCCAGAGAAGATCTGGGAGCTCTTTATCGTCTTTATACGGAGCAGCTGGGGGGTTGTCCTGCTCGATGCTTTTGCTTTGCTGCTTTTCCTCATCGGCTTGTACTTCTTAGCGCAGCTCTTGCAGGCGCGGCGACGCTGGAAGCGCATTCAACACAAGAGCCCGCGCGGGCCGGTAGAGATCTCCCTCTTCGCTATTCGGTCGTATATCGAGCGCATCTTGGCCTACGAATTTGGACTACAGAAATATCGGGTAGCCCTTGAAAACACGAGCAATGGACTGTATGTCTTCATTCGTGCAGAGCTTCCTATTGGGCAGAACGTGCTCCATACGGCTGAGAGGATCCAGCAGACCATCGAAGAGACTGTCGAGGACCGTGTGGGCGTGAAGGTCCATCGTGTGCAAGTGATCGCGGCAGGTATTGCCGGCGAGATCCCTGAAGAGCGACCGCTCTTCCGTAGTGAAGGAGAGATCGAGTGATGGCACGGCTCTCCCCAAGCGTCCTTGGTGCGATGGTAGGAGTACTCATTGGGCTGCTGTGGATCTGGTTTGGCGTGAAATTATTTCTGATATTATTTTTAGCTGTGCTGGGATTTGTGATCGGGAAGCTCTTTGAGTCAGAGGAGCTGCGCGAACGCGTGCGCGAGCTCTTCTTGTTCTTCTACCGATGAAGACGTTATCCCGCCGCGCCGCCCGCGAGCGCATTCTAAAATTGCTCTTTCAGAGGGATTTTCGTACTGTCAGCTTCGCAGAACTTCTTGAAGAACAGCCCACCGATGATCCCTACGTACGCACGTGCATCCAGGGGCTTGAAGAAAAGCTCTCTGAGATCGACACAATCATCGCGGAGCGCGCTGAGGGCTGGCGCTTAGAGCGGCTTCACTCTGTCGATAGAAATATCTTGCGCCTGGCAGTCTATGAGCTTTGCTATCGTGAGGACGTGCCTCCGCAAGTCGTTATCGACGAAGCAGTAGAGCTCGCAAAAAAATACGGGGGCGAGCACTCACCAGTTTTCATCAATGGCATATTAGATCGCATCTGGAAGGAGCGTGTACCGCGATCATGAAGATCTTAGTCACGGGGGGAGCAGGGTTCATTGGCTCCCACGTTGTGGACGCATATATCGCCCAAGGGCACACGGTCACAGTTATAGACAATCTCTCGACGGGATACAGGGAATTTCTCAATCCAAAAGCGCGGTTCTATCAGACAGATATCGCAGATCGTTCGGCGGTTCGTGAGATCTTCGCACGCGAGCGCTTTGATCTGGTCAATCATCATGCAGCGCAAGTGGACGTGCGCGTCTCAGTCGCTGATCCCTTGCTCGATGCGCACTCGAATATTACAGGGCTGCTCACGCTGCTTGAGGCCTGCCGAGAGTTTTCCGTGAAACAGTTTATTTTTATTTCATCAGGCGGGGTCATCTACGGCGAACCTGAGGAGCTGCCAGTCCCGGAAGACGCTCCGAAAAAGCCGATCAGCCCCTACGGGGTCGCCAAGCTTGCCAGCGAGTTCTATCTCTTCAGCGCCAAGAATACGTGGGGCCTCGAGTACATAGCGCTGCGCTATGCCAATGTCTACGGGCCGCGCCAGACCCCAAAGAGCGAAGCCACGGTCATCAGCACCTTTGCGCGAGCCCTCGCCCGTAACGAATCAGTCACAATCTTCGGGGATGGCCAGCAGACGCGGGATTTCGTCTTCGTGAGCGATGTCGTCACAGCGAATCTCTTAGCAACAGGGCGCCTGGAGGAGCTCAACTGTGCCCCAGCACGCTCGATAGACGACCTGGCATTCAACGTTGGGACTGGGAAAGAGACGAGCGTGAACGAGCTTCTCGAAAAATTTGCGCAAACATTACAAAGCCAGTGTAATGCGCGTTACGCCCCGCCGCGCCCTGGGGAACTGCGGCGCAATGCGCTCGATATTTCTAGAGCCCAACGGTTCCTAGGCTTTGCGCCAAAGATCTCTCTAGAAGAGGGCTTGCGCGCGACAATGGCCTGGGTGCGCACAGCGACCCTATCGTAATGTAAGCTCAATTACTGACATGGCGCGAGTGATTTCTTATACTACAGTCGAATCACCTCCTTGGGCTTGGCTGAAGACAGCCAGCCAAGCAGTCGCAAACCCTCTCACCTCCTAGGGGCGGCCCCCAAGGCCGCCTTTTGAGATCGTTTGAAAATACCCCCGCTCTGCTGTAAACTGTAAAAACTACCATGAGCATTCGTTTCTGTGTATTCGTTCTCATAGGACTATTTGCGTTTCCAGCAAGCGCCCAAGATCTGCGTGCCCAGATAGCGACGCGCTGGCTGAGCGAATCTCCCCCGCGCGATCTAGAAATCAAGACGGGCTTAGTCAGCTATATTTTCTCTGAAGCCGGCGGCACGCTCAAAAGCGTTTATCTCTATTTCTCTGCTCCGTGGGGCAACCCCCCTGTTGAGATCCTGCCTGACGTCAAAGTGAAGCCTGAAGACCTCTCGCGGCTCTATGCCGCGGGCGCACCCTTCCCGTTTGTGCTCACCGTCGGCTCGGTCTCCCCAGAAGCTCTCTACCAAGCAGACATAGTGCCCAGCGACAATCCCAGAATTCAAAGGGTTACCTTCACTCATCAGAACGGAGCTCTCAAGATCACAAAGACTTTTACGGTCATCAACGCGCCGCACTATACAGTGGGCGTGGAGCTGCGTCTGGAGAATCTCTCAGCAGAAGAACTCTCGCTCCCTGAAGGATTCCGGCTCATCTTGGGAGCCGGCGTGCAAGATGCGCACTCCAAGGCACAATTTCTCTTCGACGGCATACGCGCTCAGGAAATCTTACAGAACTACAAAGGTTTCGAGGGCCTAGGGTTCGTTGGCAATAGCTTACTGTTATGGCTTATCAATGACCCTGCCCAGAGAGATATTCGCCCATGGGCAGACACGGATACCAAAGGAAGGCAGATCTTAGGAGTGCGTTCCGATGGGCTGACCCTCGCCCCAGGTGAGAGCCGTATCTATCGCTTTACACTCTACGCGGGACGGCTCAACCTGGTCTTCCTCGAGCAAGCCGGGTTGCAGCACGTCGCCGATCACGGCCTGTGGAGCCAAGCTCTCGCCGGTGTTACGAAACTTCTCAATCTGCTTTATGTGTACACAGGGAACTATGGCTGGGCATTGATTCTGTTTACGCTGATTATTCGGCTCTTGATGTACCCGCTAACGCGCGCGCAATTTCACTCCATGGCCAAGATGAAAGAGATCCAGCCAAAGCTGGAGAAGCTCCAAGCGCGGTATCCATCGCTGACGCAACTCCGCGCGATGTACCCCAAGATGTCCGAAGACGAACTCAAACGGCGTGCCCGCGAGAACCGCGAAGAACTCACCAAAAAACAGATGGAACTCTTCCGCAAAGAGGGGGTCAACCCGATGGGCGGGTGCCTGCCCACTTTGCTGCAGATCCCCATCTTTATTCTGCTGTGGCGCGTGATCGTCTACAGCGCCGAGGCGATCCACCTCAGCCCTGGATTCTTATGGATGAGCGATCTCAGCCAACACGACTCGCTCTATATTATCGTCGCTCTGACGGTGCTGGCCCAGATCGTCCAAGGGAAACTCACGCCGGTGCCCACTGCTGGTGGGCAGAGCCAAGCGATGACGTGGCTCTTTCCCGTCGTCTTTGGGTTTTTGCTGAAAGATCTCTCCGCAGGCTTATGGCTGCACTATCTTGTCTCGACACTCGTGCAAGTAGGGCAACAACTCTTTGTCATGTGGGAGTTACGGCGGCGCCCTAAGCCTCCTCTCACAGAGCCCGAAGGAGCTTTGGAGACTGCTAGCGATGGACCCCACAGTCCAGCAAAAGATTGAGAACTTCCTCACAGGGCTTTTCCAGGTCGCTGGAGAGACAGCTCACCTGCGCTTAACTGAAGGCGAAGAGGGGCTCTTGATTGATCTACAGGGCGCTCAAGTCTTCGTGGGGCAGAACCAGCGGGCGCTCCGTGCGTTAGCTCATCTCGTTGAAATTTACCTCAAGAGAACGTTAGGTGTAGACGTGAGCGTGCAGCTAGACGCAGATGGCTATCGCGAGCGGCGCCGGGCTGAGTTGCGCGAGCTGGCCTTCCGCTTGGCTGAGGAAGCCGTGCGCGAACAGAAGAAGATCGTGCTCGATCCTATGGAGCCCTCCGAGCGCAAGACTATTCACGAAGCGTTGAGTAACTTCCCTCGCGTGCGCACCTACAGTGAGGGGCACGGTGAGGAACGCCGTGTTGTTATAGAACCGACCTAGCCCTTACCATCACTCTCTGACGGGACAAAGATCACTGGCTATTACTTCCAACAGTCCTTCCGTCTGCGATAAAAATCTTTTAGACTCACCTTGAACGAAGGGGGATTCCGCCACAGAGATGACTCCTAAATGCGTGCGTCAGAGAGGGGCGCTTCATCTCATTGCTGTTATCCCCCTCTCTCTTTCTCTTCTTCTACTCGACCAACGGCTATGGGGGGTAGCCCTCGGCATAGCGATACTCGTAAGCACTGCTCGCTATCAGCGGCTCAATCTTATCAGCTTAATCCTTGCAGCGCTCTGCGCATACGCCGCAGGCTATCGCATTGAGTTTATCACCAACCCTGACGGAGGGTTCTTCTATCTTCAACACTGGAGCTGGCTCATTACGCTCGCCTGGGTCATCGCTGTGAGCCAAGGGGTCTCTGTTGTAGGGCAACTCGATCCTTCAGGAAAACTTCTCATCAAGATACTCATCATCTCCGGCGGAGCTCTCACCCTGATCGCTCTTCTGCAAGGACAATGGTTGGGCATGATGCTTTTAGGCGTCTTGTTTGTTATAGTACTGGGTCTGCGGACGCACGCTGTGCCCCCGAAACGGTGGAGCCACGCTGCCGGTTATGGATTAGCTGTAGCCGCTATCGTAGGGTTAGTGAAGACAACGGCATCAGTAGCGCTTCTTATGCCCTTGATCGCTCTTGTATTGCCCTTTACAAGCACACTCTCCATTGCATATACCCACAAGCTCTCTCGCTCATGGCTCGATGAATTGCCCATAGGGCGCAGGGGCGCGCTCATAGTTATGTACCTGATCTCGGCTTACATGAGCGTTTTAGCATTCTTAGCGACCAGAACTGACTTTGCAGTGTTCGTTGGAGTTATAGCAGGAACAGGTATAGTCATGGGACTATGGTTGTGGTCCCTCCTGCGTCTTCCGCAAACTGAAGTCAAAGCGAAAAAATTCGTGCTTTTGGGGACACCCATTGATTGCACGGCTCTCGACGAAGCCGTGCAAAGATTCGAAAATTTTCTGAGCACTCGCGCGTCGGCTCTCGTCTGTACCCCGGACACGACGGCCATTCTGTGGGCGCAGCATGATCAGAGACTGCAAACGGTGTATGAACGTGCTGACTTAGTGACTCCTGACGGCACAGGGATTGTGTGGGCCGGACAGTTGCTAGGCGCGCCGGTGCGCGAGCGCGTCTCGGGAATTGATTTGCTCGAAAAGCTCTTCTCGCGCGGCCGAAAACTGAAACTCTTTCTCTTAGGGGCAGCGCCAGGGGTAGCTGAACTCGCTGCGGAAAAGCTCTGCGAAAGATACCCGCACTTACAGGTCGTCGGAACGCATCACGGCTATTTTCAGCCTAGCGAGAGCAAGCAAATTCTCTCTTTAATAAACCAAGCACAGCCCGATATACTCTTAGTTGGGCTGGGTGTGCCCAAGCAAGAGCTGTGGATGTATGAAAATCGAACGAAGCTCAACGTGTCAGTGCTCATAGGCGTTGGCGGATGCTTCGACGTCTGGGCTGGGAGACTCACACGTGCACCCAAAGGCTGGCAGCGTTTAGGCTTAGAATGGCTCTATCGTGTCCTGCAGGAACCAAAAAGAGCAACGCGTGTCAGCACGATCCCTATCTTTATAGGGCAGATCTCGTTGATAAAGCTCACACGAACACTCATAGAATAGACGGTTCCAAAATATCTTCGATCTCAAGCTGCGCTTGGGGTCGCCCTGTCCAAGTATCGCAGCCGAGTTTGAACGCTAATCCTACTGTGCCCGCGCGCTCGACTTCATAGGCGAACTCCCCAAGCGAAAACCCAATCGCTGAGAATTCCTTACCCCCTGCTGCTATCCTTAGCTTGAGATGGCGGCTCCCATTGCCCACCGTGCGCACCTCGACGATCTTCGCTGCGCGTAACAGAAACCTTGGCATGGGATGCCCCATACCAAACGGCGCCAGCCGTAAGAGATCCTTGTACGTCTCGAGCGTGATCTCTTCAGGAGCCAGCTCGGCATCAAGCTCATATACGGGATCTCCCACATCGCGCAAGATTTCGCGCGCATACGCACACAAACGCGTCTGCAAGATGGGCAGCTTCTCCGTGCGAATGGAGAAGCCTGCCGCCATAGAGTGTCCCCCATACCGCTCAAAGAGCTCGCTGTGTCTCTCTAAAGCCGCCATGATGTCAAACCCCGGAATGCTCCGACACGACGCACGACTGAATTCGTCTTCAATCGAGACCAGCACTGTGGGACGATAGTACTTTTCAGCCAAGTCGGATGCGACCAGACCGATGAGCCCAGGGTTCCAATACTGCCCCGCGAGAAAGATTAACTTTTCGCTCTGCCAACCGGCTTGGCTGCGCAGCTGCTCTTCAGCTTGGTAGAGCAAGTCGTCCTGAGCGATCTGGCGGTCTTGGTTGTACGCAAGCAGTCTTGTAGCAAGTTGTTCGGCTTTAGTAGGCAGAGCCGTGACTAAGAGCATGAACGCATCACGGGGATCACCGACGCGATTCGCCGCGTTGAACTTGGGCACGATAATATAACTCACTTCCCCAGTCGTAAGCCGTTGCGGATCAAGCGAGAGCTTCTCGAGCAAGACACGCAGCCCCAAGCACATCTGTCCCTGAGCTATGCGCCGCAGCCCTTGGGCCACGAGCCGTTTGTTCTCGGCATGGCCGTCTCGCACTAAGGGGACTAAATCCCCAACGGTGCCCAGCAGGACTAAATCTAAAAATTCTTCGCACGCTTGTGGCGGAAGCCCACGATGTTCATAGAGTGCCCGCACCAACTGAAAGGCAACGCCGACGGCCGCAAGGTCTTTGTTAGGATAGAGGCATTGGGGTTGTTTGGGATTGATGATCGCGCGAGCTGGAGGGAGCTGCGCCGGGGGATGGTGATGATCGCTGATGATGACGTCGATGCCGTGCTCTTGTAAGTGCGCGATAAATTCGCCCTCGGAGATGCCGCAGTCCGCCGTGATCAAAAGCGCAAAGCCCTCGTCCTTAAGACGGTGTATAACGGCGTCGCTGAGGCCATGCCCCCGTTCCCGATCTGACAAATCGACCTTGACCCCTTGGGCACCGAGCGCCCGGAGGGCTTTATAGAGCAACGCCGTGCTGGTAATGCCGTCGACGTCAAAATCACCCTGAATAAAAATTTTTTCGCCCTGGCGCAGGGCACGATCAATGCGCAAGACGGCTTCTCTGACTCCCAAAAGCTCCCAGGG
>FMSI01013050.1_pt1 | contig 25884 bp, 16 predicted proteins | sample 1504471 | NCBI WGS metagenome assembly FMSI01 (sample SAMEA4475357, study PRJEB15587) | soil metagenome | biome: Soil; feature: Field | place: India | collected 2015-03-11 | depth 0 m
AAAAAAAATTATTCATTTATTTAGACGTTTAAGTTATAAATTTTTTTTAAAATTTAGAATGGAACCAAATATTATAGACAACAAAATAGACCTATTGGGATTAAGTTGGTATAATACTTATTTTTGGAAGTACCAATATAAATTAAGCAAGGAATATATAATTCCATATCTAAAGTTTAATGGTTTCGACCCCAAAGGAAAAACCATCTGCGAAATTGGAAGTGCTGAAGGAGGAGTACTTTTTGCTTTTGCTGTGGAGGGAGCAAAACTTTGTGTAGCAACAGACATAGCGCAAAGTAGACTCGAAGCAGGGGAAAAAATTGCAAAAGAATTCAATATATCAATTAATTTCGAATATCACAATATAATTAAAGGAGAAATCCCCAATAATTGGAAAGAAGCATTTGATATTATTATTCTTCGCGATGTAATAGAGCACCTTGAAGACACCAAAACAGCCTTAAGAAAAATAAAAGAAATGCTTAAAGTTGGTGGAATTGCTTACATTACTTTTCCCCCTTATTATTCTCCATTTGGGGGACACCAGCATCAAATTCAAAACGTATTCAGAAAATGTCCTTATCTACATTGGTTACCGAAACCAATATTTAAATTATTCCTTAAAAAAGGACGTCCAGCAGATGTTGAAGAAGTACTTCGTCTAAAAGAAATAAAATTGACAATAGATAAATTCCTCAAGTTGGTAACCCAAGTTGGTCTAAAAGTTCAAGAATCTGAATTTTTTATTATTCGCCCAGTTTATAAATACAAATTTGGATTAAAACCCCTACGCTTGCCCAAACTTCGAAATTTTAGAATTATCAAAGAAATCTTTGCCACAGAAGCTTCTTTTATCCTTGTCAAAAAATAAACCTATGAAAACAGAAAAAATTATTATTGGTAGAAATCCAGTATTAAGTATACTAAAGACAAGTCCACATAACATCGAAAAAATATACATTCGGTATGGGGTTCAGGGCAATCCCATAGATGATATTCAAAAAATCTCCAGAAAGCATGGCGTACCAATTTCGATCTTGGATAAAGAAAAGTTTAAAAAATTAGAAAGGGAAATAAGTAACGATCAAACTCAAGGAGTAGTTGCTTTTTTGACGCTCATAAAATATTACGAGCTCGACGAACTAATCGAATATGCATACAAAGTGGAAAAGCACCCTATTCTGGTTTTTCTGGATAAAATTCAAGATCCCCAAAACCTTGGAGCAATTGCCAGAACAGCTGAATGCGTAAGAGCTCAGGGTATTATTGTTACGACCAAGGATGCAGCGCCAATAAATTCAACTGTTATTAAAGCAAGTGCAGGAGCAATAATGAACATACCTGTGGCAAAAGTTCTTTCAACTAGCAAAACTATAGATTATTTAAAAAACAATGGCTTTTGGGTTGTTGGAACTTCCCCAAATGCAAAAGAAATTTACTGGTCAAAGAACTACGACTTTCCAGTCGTAATTATTATCGGAAATGAAGGAAAAGGAGTTAGCCCAGTTCTTCTTAAAGCTTGTGACACACTGGTGCAAATTCCACTTTATGGAAAGGCAGAATCATTGAATGCTTCTGTTTCGGCAGGGGTTATTTTATTCGAAATTCGTCGCCAGCGCGATTCAACTGGGTCAAAGTTACCCCAAGAATAACCAACATTCCTCCAATTAGATATTCCTTTGTAAGAACTTGCCCAAAAAAAATTACGGCAAGAATTGTTGTAAAAACCGGTTGTAAATTGTTGAAAACACCAACATTACTTGCTGGAAGTCTTTTCAAAGCGTAATACCAAAGCAAATAAGCAAGCCCAGAAGTCATCACAGCAAGATAAACTATCTGTACAAAATGTGAAATTTCCATCAAACCCAAGTAACGATAATCTGCAAATACAATAGACATAGGAAGGTAGAAAAGAAATCCGAGCCACATTGCTAATGCTGTTGTGTAAATGCTTCCATATTTAATAATCAATGCTTTACCATACGTAGAATAAAGTGCCCAACTTATGCTTGCAACCAAAGCAAGAAGGTTACCCAAGAAATAATCTGCATTTATCGAAATGCCTCTTTCGAAAAGAATTAATCCGATTCCTAAAAAAGCAACTACAATTCCTACAGCCTTCAATAAAGTTATCTTTTCTCTCAAAAAAAATTTCGCAATAATTAAAATAAAAATTGGGGATAAAGCATATGCCAAAGCAACATTTGGCGCTGTTGTTAGTTTAATGCTAACAAAAAACAAAAACTGATTCAAGGGAATATTCAAAATACCAAGGACAATAAATCTAATAATGTCTGTTTTTTCCATAGAGAATAGGCTTTGTTTTTTTGCGAGGAGCAATGCTAGAAAAAAAAACGCAGCAAAAAAACTTCTGAAAAAAAGAATCAAAGTCGGAGGCAAATCAAATGTTAAGTTCTTTGCAAAAATATGAGTGGTAGAAGCAATGAATTGTTGGAAAATTAGCATTAAATATATCATCGTAGAAGTTTTAATATTGATTTCTTTTGATTCTCCCAAATAAAGATATCTGAGCATTTCTTAATATCGGGCAAGTATTGTTCTTTGTTTTTTGCAACAGATAGTATCATTTGAGAAAGTTCATCTGGGTAAATTTTTGAATAAACTAGTTCTCCGATTTTATTTTCAGCAAAAATTTTCTCAATTGCAGGCAATCTTGTTGCTATAGTGGGAATTCCAGATTGAATATACTCGAATAATTTATTGGGCAAAGCAAGTTCGTAAGATAATGAAAGAGGTTCAATAAGGCAAATGCCAACATCGCAACCCATAGTTAAATTAAATAATTTATTATAAGGAAGTTTCCCAACGAAATGAGACCGATTTTCTACTTTTAACGATTTAGCAATACTTTTAAATTTGTTTTCCATTGCTCCACTCCCAGCAATGATAAAATGTAAACTTTCGTCAAAACGCAACGAGTTCAATACAATCTCTATACCCCTTCCATCCAGCAACATACCTTGATAAATTGCCAAAACTGATTTTTTACCCAAGCAAAGCTGTTTTCTAACATCCACTATGTCGGTTTTTTCGATTTTTCTAGGATAATTGTAAATTACTTGAAAAGGCTTTGTTGGGAAAACTTTAGACAGATAATCCTTATCTAAATCACCGGTTACAACAATACTATCAACTAAATGGACATAATGTCTCTCAATGAAACTTAAAATCTCCTGCTTAAATGGCTTGGAACTTAATGAAGAAAGAGCGGAATATATTTCCCTTGAATCGTAAATCAAATTTGCATTGCACTTTTTTTTGAATTTAATACCTAATGGGAGAGAGTAAACGTCCGAACAAATTATGTTTTTTGCAAAAATTGTATCAACAAATTTTAAACCTTTTAAAGTAAAAAGAAAAGTTTTCAGATGTGTTCTTTTATTTTCAATAAACGGAATAAAAAAAGAACTCACATTCGTTAGAAAGAACTCTTTGCAGTCAAGAGTAATTGTTCCAACTTTTAACCCTTCGTTTTGAAAAGTATAAATAAAATTCGATAAACGTGCATCGAACTCAATTTTATTTAATGCAATAATTAGAACATCCACAAATAATTTACTCATTCCTAATCTCGAAACTTGTAATGGAAAGTACTACGAAGAATACCCCGTGAGTTGAATCTTTCTTTAAAATTAATTAAACTCAAAGCAGGAGTCATCGGGTCTGGAGATTTTGTATCTTGCGAAACCCCAATATCAACCCACTCAAAGCCATTTTCCACAGCCCAGCGAACTGTTTCGAACATAATCAAATAAACAGGTTTTAAATGTTCATATTCATAAAGAAGCATATTATAAAAGCAAAGAACAACTTTTGGGTTACAAATAAATAACCACGAACCAGCTATAGGTTTATCTTCAAAATAAACCAAATTCAAACGAAGCTTTTCGGGAACAAGTTTAGAAAGGCGTAGCATATCATCTATAGAATGGGTTGGTTTAGCATTATGCTTAGCTTTGTTTTTTACAAGAATCTCGTTGAAGGAAATATAGTCGTTGCTTTCTTTAATATTAATCTTATTTTCTCTGAGAATTTTTCGAATGGACTTTCTTGCAGTTTTATCGAACGTAGAGAGGAAGTTGTCATCAAACCGAAGATGAATGGCATGGCTAATATAATGTAACTCAAAATCGAATCGGCGGTAAAGCATTGCATATTCAAGATGTTGGGTAATTGTTTTATTATAAATTATCGGTGGCGGAATGAGAAAAATTTCCCTAAACCCGTTTTTGTCGAAATATTCCAACATTGCATCAACCAGTTGCAATGCCTTCTCGAAAGGTAAGTCTTCGGTAACAAGAGAACCATAACTTGCCCCGACTGGAGACCAAAAAATGTTTCTCTCCACAATTCCGCCGGGAAGAACTGCAATTAATTTGCCATTCTGGAAAAACATCAAATGATGAAAATTGAACTTGCCTTTTGGATGGTATTCAAGAAATGATTGCAAATGGAAAAGAGTTCCATTATTGGAATTTTCTACAAAATCGTCCCAAAGTGTTCTAAATTTTTCCTGATAAACAACAATTTCAATTTTACACATTTGAAAGATAAAAAAACACAAAATTACTCTAAAATAATCTAAACGATGTGGAAAAACTAATTCAAGCCCTAATTTTGTTAAGATAAAATTTTGGTAAAAAGAAACCCTGAACATTGATGTTTTTACAACCAATGTTCAGGGTTTTTCGTTGTGGGGGTTGCACTAACGAAAGTTTATGAATTTAAATAAATAACTTTTGTCTTTCGATTGAAATTTGATAAAATATATTCCATTGGGGTAATTGGAAAGATCAATTAAAAAATGGGATTGGCTGATCGTAGATTGATATACACCAACTCCTATGAGATTGAAAACAGAAACCGCTTCAACTTGTTCATTGAATTGCAAAAGGAAAAAATTAGGCTGTATTTCAGTGAAATTGATAATTGAATTATCCTCCGGAACAAAATTTATGTTCTTGATACGAAATTGTCGCACTTGTGACCATTCGCTTTCCAAGACTCCAGAAAAAGTTCGTACACGCCAATAAAACCAGGTTTCAAATGGAGCAGAAGTAAGAGTGTAATTACTTTGTTCATACAAGATTTGTTTAGTTAGAATAAATTCAAAATTAGCATCGTAAGCAATCTGCAATTCATAGAATGCTTTGGCAGTAGTTTTTTCCCATTCAAACTCAATAGGTAAAGCATCGAAATAGGTATTGCTAACGGGAGAATAAAGAGTTGGTTCGCGAAGACCAGTGGTAAAAGATAAAATCTCCGACCAGAAACTATTAAAGTTGTTATTGATAGCACGGACTCTCCAGTAATACCGAGTTCCGTAAGCCAATCCAGCTACTGAAAAAGATGTATCAGTTAAATTTCTATCAACTACAACATTACTAAAATATCTATCAATAGAAATTTGTATTTGGTATCCTTGTGCATTTTCAATGGAATTCCACTTAAGGTTATCCTTTTGCGTGACATTGATTTTTTGGTCATCGGGGTAAATAAGAATCGGTGGTGGTAGATAATTATCCGGAATAGTTTTAAACCAAAAAACATTAGACCATGGACTTTCTGTTTCTGTATTTAAAGCACTAACCCGCCAATAATACTTTGTCGAATAGGCAAGATTGGAATATTGAACAAATGTTTGACCTACAACATTATAAGTTATCACCCCGATATCAAATTGCTCAGTCTCACAAATCTGTACTTCATACCTATTGGCATGGACAACTTCTTTCCATCTTAAAATACCAGTTATTGGTGCAATTGTATCAGCAAAAGGTGGTCTTAGTAGTTCAGGTTTTGGAAGTTGCGTAATAAAAGAATATGTTTCGGACCACTCACTTTTACCAGTTTCACCATTGGCGCGGACACGCCAGTAATATTTCGTGGATGGTTCCAGATTGGAGAAAACATATCTTGCTTCTTTTAAGTCAACGATATCAATTAAATTCTTAGTGAATTGATTGGATTTAGAAACTACAAGATGGTAATGAATTGCACCTGGGACAGAGGACCATTTCATTTCTCCATCAAATGGAATGCTTTTAGCATTGTTGTCTGGGGAAAGTAATTTTGGAGATGCAAGCTTTGTAGTAAACTTTCTAAAATCTGACCACATTCCAAACTGTTCTCCACGAAGTAAACGAACCCGCCAAAAATATTCAGTATAATAATCTAAACCTGCTATTTCAACTATAGAGTTATTAATAACTGTGTCTTTAACTATTCTTTCGAAATTCTTATCGGTAGCAATTTGAAGCTGATAAGACCAAGCATTAGAATTAGGAGCCCAGGTGAATTGCACTTTCAATGGCATATCCACGGAGCTATCAGATGGTGAAAACACAGTTATTTTCTCATAAATTGTTGTGAAACCCATTGGCTCGGTCCAATCACTAATGCAGTTATCCCTTTCAGCTCGAACTCGCCAGTAATATTGTTTTCCGGGAAGTAAGTTATTCAAGGTATATGAAGTATCCGAAATGTTTTCAAATTCATAAAGAATATTTTGAAAATTGGAATTGAACGCAACTTGAAGACGATATTTTTCACCGGAGATAAATTTATTCCAAATCAAACGAGGAGAAATTGGTATGTTAATAGCATTTTTATCCGGATAAAGTGGCTTTGGTACACGAATCATACCAGTACCAATACAATATTCCCCTACACCAGAAAAAGTAGTTTCTAATCTATTGTATTGAGAATTATAAGTCGTGCTTAATTGGGTAAATATTTCGAAACCTTCTTCGGGTCGATAGTAAACTTTTAAGTCGCTTGGGTCTGAAAACCCAGTCAAACCATTTAAATCAAAATATAAATAACCTGCAATGGAATTTGTTGTTTCTTTAGTGATAACCCACCGATAAGGAATAACTGAGCAAGGACCTCCTCTATTCAATTTATGTGGGGGATATCGATGCTTTTCTACTGTATATTTGGCTGTACCATTCAAATTACTAACAACAAAGCTCAAATTAGTGTTATATTGGGAATTTCTGAAATTAATTACACCTGTAGACGAAATTGAATTTGTAACAGCATCAGATTTGAACAAGTAGCGAAAACCTCTATATGTTCCACAGTTTGCTGTGAATTCAAGTGCCAAAGTTCCATTTGGTGTAACCTCACTAAGAAGATAATTGTGCCCTCCTTCGGAAGTAGTACCACCCCAAGTAATCAAGGTATTCCCGTTAGGTAAACGCTGGCAACTTCCCATAGCTTGAGAAACAACATTATTTGGGGCTCGATATTCCCAAACTTTTCTAGCAGTTCTGTTAGCTACATCGATTTCATATTCAACAACACGAGAGAAACGGTTAGACCTAAGATTCCCATTGTCAAAAAGTAAAATATTTCCATTCGAAAGTTCTTTTGGAGTATGCTGATGAGAAAACCCATAGAAATTATCTATAGTATCGTTGAGAAAAGTGAATTGATTATTACGACACTTTCGCCCACCCAAGCGCCACAAAATTGCACCTGTTTGCCGATTTATTTTTGTAAGTTCATCAAGGTGACGACAAGAAATAAGCAAATTTCCATCACTCAAAAGCTCAATAGAGTTAATATGAAACGGTCGTATATAACTACCATCGAGAGCAATATCTTCTGTTGCATCTGTTATAGAATAATGGTCAAGAGCACTCCAAGACCAAACCACTTGTTTCGACCTACTGTGGATCTCCTGAATAATGAAATTATTGACTGTACAATAAGGGTGACCATTCGGGACAATTCTGCTCATGTCAATGATCGTATCTGCTTCGGCAATAAGTACATAATTTCCATTGGGTAAAATTAAGAATTCATGAGAATCAGTACGATAGCCCACTGCACCTACGGTGTCGATGATATTAAAATTTGAATCAAGGACGATAAATTTACCGATAGAGAAATGGAAAGCAGAAAGTTTACCGTTGGGATGCATTTTAAAATCTACAAACCCCTGGGAAAGTAACCCAAAGCTTTTTGAAAATACTTTGTAACCAGAATTGTCATAAACTGATAAATCATTGCCATCCATGGGAGCAAGGAAAAGATAACCAGGAGATGGGTTGTTCCATACTGTTCTTTCCACTAATGAACTGTCAAAAGTTAATACTTTTTGGAATATAAATAATATTAATATAACCACTAATTTCGTCCAAATTTTCATATTAACCTCAATGATTAATTATTATTATTTTTCTAACAAAGTGATGCAAGCTCGTTCGTACAATTAGTGAGTAAAAACCATTTGGTAAATTTTCAAGATGCAAAAAGACAAATCCCGTTCCAATGTTGCCAAAATTGTTTTCAATTAATTTATTTCCAAGAAAATCAAAAACAGAAACAGATAAAATCTGTTCTTCGTTACTAGAAATCGCAATTTTACCTTGGGTTGGATTGGGATAAATTAAAACTTGGCTTTCTGATTCCTCCACTGAATTTGTTTCTTGAATTGAAAATATACCACTCTCAGCAAAAGTTTGTAAGTCCTTCAAAGATGTTATTCTGATTTTATAATTATTTCCGGCTTCTAGAACATTTGAAACTGTCCACTCATATTTTCCAAAAGCACTATAAATTGAATCAGTAATATTCAAAACAAGTGTATTACCCTTAAAAAGTGTAATCATAAAGTCGGGAAACAAATTGTGCTCCCATTCAATCAAATATGGCTGTTCTTTTGTCAAAATATCCCCAGTTGTAGGAGATTTAACTCTCAGAAACGGATCCTTAACCTCGAAAGAAAATGTTTCAGACCAATTGCTTTGTCCATAAGGGTTAGAACAACGAACCTTCCAAAAGTATTTACCAGAATTAAGAGGTGAATGAGTATAAATATTGTTTTTTAAACCATTTGTATTGAACACAATGTTAACAAAATTCTCATCTTTTGCAATAAGAAGCTCAGAAGAAGAGTTTAAATTTTTGGGATTCCATTGAAATTTAATCTGTTGCTTTGAATTCAAAACGGAATTGTTAAGTGGTGATGTTAATATAGGTGGTTCGGGTGGATTTCGAAAGTCATTTGTTGCAATAATGTACTCCCCGACCAAATTATTAACTTGGCAAATAAGAAAACCATTTTGCTCATCATATGTTGAGGGCAATTGGATAAAAGGATCATTATCCGTGGTCCTTCCCCATATTGCAAGATTGCTTTTATGAATCATTAAAGGGAATTTAGATAAATCCAAAAGTATCTTTCCATTAAATTGATAAATATTTTCTGTTTTAATTAAAATTTTGTAAGAATTTACAAGCGGTGTTTCGTCAAGGAATTTAGGATACTTTGGGGCAAAGGAATATTTTTCTACTGTTATTTTTGAAGGACTTTCATCACTTAGCTGGTTAAAAATTATGGATACCCCAGTTTCTTTTCCAACTTCAGCAAAATGTAATGTATCGTACGGTGGGTGCCCGGGGCTAACGATTGAGGAAATTTCTTGCTTTGTAACCACAAAATCTGGCAAACCTGGAGGATATGGATACCGGTATGCACGATAAGACGTGGTTTGGAAGGTAACACCCCTTGGGAATGAAAGTTCAAATTCAATTTCTGCCTGAGGGTTTACTTCGGTGACTATTCGAATGTGACCTTCTGTAACTCCACCCCAGCCAATTACTGTGTTACCGTTTGTTAGCCGTTGGGTCGAGCCCATAGTTGGCCCATAAATATCTGGGGAGTTTCTGTATTCCCAAACAAGTTCAGCAGTAAAATTGATCTCGTCTAATTTGTACTCTACGGCTCTCGAGTAAGGTGTTGGATGCTGGTTGCCATTATCATACAAAGTTACATTTCCATTGGGTAGGCGACGAATATCGTGCTGATAAGAAAAGTATGTTGGTGCATTTTCTTCATGTTCATTAATAAATTTAAACATATTCTTTTTACCACCTAATCTCCAAATGATCTCCCCAGTCTCTCGGCTAATTTTCGTGATTTCAGAAATGTGACGAGAGGAAATCATTAAATTACCATCATAATCCAACTCAACAGCATTAATATGAACAGGATCAATTGCAATACCAGTTAAAGGAGAGTAGGAGTCGGTCATTGGAATGTGGTCCCAACTTCTCCATTGAAAAACAACATTTTTATTGGCATCCAACTCTTGTATAATACTGCCAAGAACTATTGCATTGGGGTTCCCACCTGGAACCACTTGGCTCATGTCGATTGGTTGTGGATCGTATGAAATAAGCAAATAGTGGCCATTGGGAAGAATTTTAAAGTCGTGAAAATCTGCGATATAACCACCTTTGCATTGTACAGTATCGATGACATTGAGATTTTCGTCCATAACTTCCATGTAAGCTTCAGCCCAGCCCCAGCCCTGAGGAATATAGGAGGTAATTATGCGTGCATTTGTTATTAATCCATTAGGTTGCATTTTGAAGTCGAAACCAGGCAAAGGGACCTTCTTGTATTTAACAGGTTTTCCATCGTTGTCAAGTATCATTAAATAACTTCGCTCCACCCCCATTCCAAAATTGGCTATATATATGTAGCCAGGAGCTGGATTGCGGACAGAATTAATTATTACGGTGGGGAAGTCTGGTGGAACAGTGTCTCCAAGTACACCATCTTCGCTGTTTTTCTTTTTTTCAAACATAACTCTGTTTGAAATCTCGGGAATGATATTTTGAAAGTATGTATTGAAATAAACTTTCTGCACCTCGGGTGTAATAGTTGTAGTTGTAAAACTATATTCTTTTTCTTTTACGGTTATTGTTACATTCTCGTTGGTTGAAAAAGGACGCAAAGTTTCAATAGAAACAGTTTTTTGGTTCGAAGACAAACTAAATTTATAATCGTGCAAGCCACTTTTTTCGCCTTTAATCAAAACATTCGAAATAACAAAAGAATTATCAACTGGAACATCAAATTTTAATATTATTGGGGTTCTGATTGAGTGCAAACCAGAATTTGGAATTGGATAAATGAAATTTAAATTTTGAGCTAAAGAACTTACCCAGTAAACCAAAAGAAGTAAAATTATCATCATGCTTTTCATATGTTCATTGACTTTTTATTAAACATAATAAACAAAAACAATCTCATGACAACAAATGTTACATCCGAAATATTTTTTGATTTTTTTAACATAAGTTTCCTACAATTTTCAATTCTAAAATAAAAATTGAAATAGTTTTTTTATGTAAGTCTATTGTTGAAAATTATGTAGATATGTTTAAGGAGGTTTTGTAAGAAATAAAAGAGATTTTTTGTAGTATAAATTATTACAAAAATTACAAAAAATTAAATTGGAATGAGAAACTCATTTATATGTTAAAAATTTGAGTGCAAATAAAATTAAACTAGACCATTTTTAATAGCATAGTGAGTGAGTTCTGCATTGTTTTTCATGTGCATTTTTTCAAGGATACGAATTCGGTAAGTACTAACAGTGTTGGAACTCAACTGCAATTCTTCAGCAATCTCTTTGATCGTTTTACCTGAAGCAATCAAACACAATACTTGAAATTCACGGTCGGAAAGAAGTTCGTGCAATGGAACAGCACTTGTTTCTTCTAACTTTTGGGCGAGTAGTTCAGCAAGATTTTCCGAGACATACTTTCTTCCAGTAGCAACCCTATGAATTGCTTCAATTAATTCTTCGGGTTCACATTCCTTGTTCAGATAACCAGATGCACCAGCTTTAAGCAAACGAACCGCATATTGGTCTTCGGGGTAAACGGTAAAGATCAAAATAGGAAGCTTTGGTTTAATTCTTTTAATTTCCTTCAAAGTTTCTAACCCATCCTTCCCAGGCATCGAAATATCAAGTAAAACTACGTTGTAGTTGCCCTCCTGAACTTTTTCAATTAATTCAAAACCAGAACTTGCCTCACCAGTAACTTTTAAATGTGGATCGGATTCAATTATTTGTTTCAATCCAGTTCTTACAACAGCGTGGTCATCTGCAATTATAATTTTTATCATAATTAATTTATTGGGATTGTTAATGCTACAGTTGTTCCGATATTTGAAACTCCGTGGATACTCAATTTCCCATTAACAGAACTTGCCCTTTCTTTCATTCCAGTAATACCCAAAGAACTTTTAGACGAAATATTCTCTGGTTTTATTCCTCTACCATTATCAGAAACCGTCAAAATAAGATTATTTTGGTCAATTTCCAAATTAATATCTACTCGAGTAGCATTAGCATGCCGAGCAATATTTGTAAGTATTTCCTGAAATACTCGGAAAACAACAATAGATTTCGCCTCGTCAATTTGTATTTCTTGCTTGGGAAGATTAATCCGAGAACGAATCGCAGTTTGTTTTTGGAACTCCTTGGCTTGCCATTCAATTGCCGCTACAATTCCAAAATGGTCTAATATACTGGGGCGAAGTTGGGAAGATATTGAACGAACCTTTCTAATTGTCATTTCGACCATTTCGATCAGCTTTATTAACTTTTCTTCGAGTACATCTTCCCTCAAAAATTTCTTTTTTAGTATCCAGGACATTTCTAGTTTCATTGCTGTTAAAAGATGCCCAAGTTCGTCGTGAATTTCAAAGGCCAACTTTTTTTTCTCATCTTCTCTTAACGACTCGAAATAAAGAGCAAGTCTTCTCATTTCCTCTTGCGATGATTTCAATTGCTCTTCGACTCTCTTTTGCTCGTTGATATCAAGCAAAAAAACATTAACGAACACAATTTTTCCTCTTTCGTCAGGTACATTTTCGAAAATTCCTTTTACCCATTGGAATTCATCTTCGCATTTATTTAGTCTAAAATCAATTGATTTTGAAATATTAGGAAAGTGAAACAATTCAGATAATACATCCTGGACTTTCGATCTATCATCATTGTGAATTATATCGATAAAATTGATTTTTTGATTTTCTACAAGAGGCTTTTCAAAAACTTCGACACCTTGAAGGCTACCAAAATATGCATTTATCAAATAATCGTATCCAAGTTTGAAAAATACGTAACGAATATTTTTGGTAATTTGTTCAAGTTGGATTTTGTATATTTCTAAGGTTCTCTTCAAATTTTCAAGTTCTGTTACGTCAATCAATTCAATGAACTCCAAATTTTCATTAGTTATTTGAGAAAAATATTCTTTTACGGTAACATTAAAAGATTGGTTTGGGTTTGTTTGAGCCTCATAAATAAATATTATTCCTTCTGATGGGTTACCAGAAATCTTCTGTTTTACAATCTGATTTTTCAATTCATTATTTAAATCAAAAATACTTTGGGCAACCTTATTTTGAAAAAGAATATTATTCCAGCCATCTTGAATTTGTAAACCTATGGATAAATTGTCGAAAATCGCTTCAAAAACATTGTATCTTTCAAAACTTCCCAAGTTTTCGTTCTTATTGTTAGATAATTCCTTACACGTAAGAATATAAAAATCTTCATCCTTGGACAACTTGAAAATCTTGCAAGCCAGTGGAGTTTCGGTTTTACCAATTTGATCATTTACCTTGGCAGTGAATGAATAGCTACCGTAATTCAAAACATTAAGAATTAGTTTTTCGTAATCGTCATCCTTTTCGAATATTAGCAAATCAAGCAACCTTGTTTTATTTTCTTTGCTAAGATCGATTTGGTATCTTTCTTTTGCGTAATTGTTGGTGAAAATTACTCTAAAATCTTTGTTGAAAAACAATATTGGGATTTGAATTTGATTAGAAAAATTTTCGATGTTTTCAAAGGGTTCTAAAACACTTTCTTTTGTTATTATTTTTGGTTCTTCTTTTTCAAGTACGAATTGCAAGAAATCCACAGCATTTAATGAACCCATCATCCCATTTAAAATTATTGGTAGCGACAGAATTTTAACAGCTTTTGGTTCGCTGTGCTTTTTACTCAATTTAACAAAATTTTCATTTATTCGTTGTTGTTCGATTGACTTAATAGCAGGACAATTAGAACAAATAGTATTTGAATTAAATAAAATTTCATAACATTTGCGACCATGGTTATCAAGAGCAATTTTGTGAAATTCGTTATTTTTCCATAATATTTCGAATTCTTTGTTGATTAAATACATTGGGACCGATACGGCCAAAAGATTAGTTAAGTAATTGGAAAGAGTTTCTTTCTCTTCGCTTTGGTTGTTAATAAACTTACTTAATATTTTCTTAAGGTAATTCAATTTCAACTCTTTTTAACCCTCTTACTATTAACAAAATAAAACAAAAAATATTGTCAAAAGGGAGGTTATTGAACCAATTCAACTTCGTTTTCGAGCCAAACATTAAATTTCTCAAAAACATCTTTTTGGATTAATTTCGAAAATTCAAGAATTTCGCTTCCTTTTTTTACACCGAAGTTAATAATTACCAATGCGTGTTTTTCGTAAGTTCCCACGTTTCCAATTCGCTTCCCTTTCCAACCAGCAATGTCAATTAACCAACCTGCGGGGATTTTATATTTGTTTGGACCCATATCAAAGTATGGAACATTATTGTACTTAGTTTTAATATTATCTAAAGTCACCAAATCAACAATAGGATTTTTGAAAAAAGAGCCAGCATTTGGGAATTCCTTTGGGTCTGGCAATTTTGCTTTCCTAAGCGAAATAACTTGCTCAAAGACATTTTTAGGATTTGGTTTAATATTAGGTATTTTTTGGACAACATTTCTCAACTCTGGGTAGGAAATGTTGATGTTGGGCTTCTTGGAAAGTTTGAATTTGGCAGAAGTAATGATGAATTTTCCTTTCAACTCATTTTTAAAAATTGAGCTCCTGTAATCGAATCTGCAGTCTGAATTGGAAAAACGTACAAAATGACCAGTTTGAATGTTGAACCCACACACTTCCTGAATAAAATCTTTGAGTTCTACACCATAAGCGCCAACGTTTTGAGTTACTGCACCACCAATTGTCCCAGGAATCAATGCGAGATTTTCCAAGCCAAAATAATTGTTTGCCAACAAAATTTGGACAAAATCATGCCAAACGACACCAGAATCAGCTTCAAGCAAAGCGAAGTCACCGGAGCTTTCGAGGATTCTAATTTCTTTGTTAACAAGATGAATGACAATCCCATAGTAGTCATCAACAAATAACGTATTCGAGCCACCGCCAAGAATAAAAAATTTGGATTGCTGAAACGGACTAGATTCCAAAAGTGATAGAACTTGGGATTGGTTTTCAATCTCTACATAATATTTCGCCAATGAATTAACAGCAAAAGTATTTTTATCCTTTAAAGAAACATTCTCTAAAATCTTAATCATAGGAAGAAAATTATCAAATGGCTCAATCTATGCTTAATACAAAATATGATAACAAAAGTTTTGAAGAATTCTAAAATTCAGGTGTATATCCCATGTTTCGAATCCAGGTACGAACCTTCTCGGTCAAACGGTCTTCTTTGGCATATAAACGAAGGAATTCGTTGAAGTCGGCGACCGCATAGGAAAATATATTATCAGATCTGTAAGCTATAGCTCTATTCAAATAAGGAATTGGATTTTCTGGAGCTAATTGAATGGCAAAAGTAAAATCTTCCAGAGCCTTTTTTAAATGTTTCATTTTCAGATATACATTCCCTCTTGCAACATAGGCATTCACAAATTCTGGGTTAATTGCAATAGCTTTAGAATAGTCACGCAAGGCTTCTCGCCATTGTTCAAGAGCATAATTCGCATTTCCTCGACCATAGTAAGCATATGCATAATTTGGATCAATAACCAGAGCTTTATCAAAGTCAATAATAGCCTCGACAAAATTGCTTAGGTGCAAATTTGCGTTCCCACGATTAAAATAAACTGATGCTGATTTAGGATTTAATGAGATAGCTTTGTCGAAGTTTTCAATTGCCTTATCAAATTTTTTTAAACCTACATATGCAATTCCCAAATTATTATAACCATCAACGAAATCCTTTTTTAATTCAACCACCTTATGAAAATCCTCTATTGCTAAATCAAATTGCTTCATTTGATTTAGACAATAACCTCTATAGTTGTGTGCAAGATAATTTTGGTCATCAAGTGCAATTGCCAAAGTAAAATCACCTATTGCTTCCTTTAAATTACCTAATTTCATATTAACAACACCACGGGAAATGAAGACTTTTGGGTTGTCTGGGGAAAGTTCAATGGACCTATCATAATCCTTCAAAGCTTCTTCTTTTTTGTTTAAATGGAAATAACTATTGCCACGATAAACAAAGGAATCAGCATGGTTAGGATTTAACTCGATAGCCCTTGTTAAATCGTCGATAGCCTCTTCAAATTTTTTTACCAAATAAAGGCAATATCCGCGGCGAAAATAAGCAAGAGCAAAATTTGGATTTATTTGAACAGCAATTGAAAATTCCTTAATAGCATCATTTATTTGCATTAGTTCAAGATGACAAATCCCTTTTTTGTAGTATGCAAAGGAAAAAGTAGGGTCGAGTGTTATAGTTCCAACGTAATACTTAATCGCCTCTTCCCACTTTTTTAACATAGACAGACTGTTGCCAGCTTTGAAATATGCAAAAGGAGAACCAGAATTTTGAGAGATTGCATTCTTATAATAATGGAAAGCAGTTTCATAGTCTCCTTTGTTGAATGCTTCGTCCCCGAATTCCAGCCATTCTTCAGCAGTCCTTTGAATAATTGAAGACTTTTTCTCCATAAACTCAAAAATAATTAGTATTAGGATTCGTTATGTTCTCTTAAAAAACAAAAATAAAAAACAATACAATGCTAAGATATCTTCGATTGTCAATTTTAACTGACGATTTATTCAAAAAATTTGTTGAAAAAAAATTAAATTTAACCGACCAACTTGCAGCTATTCGTTCAATACTTGCCAGCGAAAGAACTCTTTTGGCTTATCAAAGAACTGCATTAACAACATTCGTTGCTGGGATTACAATTTTACAATTCTTCCCATCTTTTTGGTTTCAATTAATTGGGTGGTCCTTTATTCCAATTTCCATCTTCACCTTTTTCTTTGGTTTAATCCGTTATAAGAAAACTCGTCTTTACATATTGAAACTTGAAAAAGATTTCGTAAATGAACATGACGTAAAATTTTTAACAAACTCAAATACTCATTGAAATCTTATTAGGTTTTTTTGGTTCCACAAAAATAACTTCTTCCTTCATTAACACAACTGCTCCAATAATATTTTTTTTAAATTTTTTAATATATTTTCTTTGTGTCAACGAAACTGGTACGTAATTGGAGTTCCTTGCCTTAGAAAAATATGCAGCAATTTCCGCACATTTTTGAATTACTTCTTTAGGTGGTATTTTGCCTTTGGAGTATTTCAACACGCAATGGCTACCACCAACGGAACGAGCATGAAACCAGTAATCATTTGGTCGTGCAAATTTGAAAGTTAATTCTTCATTATTATTTGCATTTCGACCCACAAATAAAACTGCCCCATCTCCCACTTCGAACTGCAAAAAATTTGGAATATTTTTTGGCTCCTTGGACATTTTGCATGGCTCTTCTACCAAATCTGGGTATTCTTTCTCGAATTTATCAATCTCTAAAAAATTATTCATCTTCTTTAATTTTTCATAGGCTTCCTTTACCTTTTCGTATTGCAAAAAAGTCTTTTCTCCAGATTCTAAAGTTTCGGGTATAATTTCTTTTAACTTCTTTATCTTTTGGTAATACCTTTCAGCATTTTGCTTTAAACTAAGCTCCTTCTTTAAAGGAATCTCAACCAAATTCCCCTCGAAATCCCTAACTTCTATAAAATCCAAGCCATTGATGCTAAGATTTGGTTGAGAGAAAATTAATTCAGCATACTTTTGATATTGTCCAATTTTAACCTCTGTCGATTCTCTTCGGTTTAATTCATCTATTTTCTTTTTTAATAAATTTAATTCTTTTTCTAATTTTCTAAAACTCTTTAAATACTTTTCTTTGGCTTTTAGATATTTTATGGTTTTTACATAAGCAGAGAATATTGCATGGGAGGGAGAACTGAATCTGCCTATTTCTAACAAGCCGTTGATTTCTATTGGCGATACAAAATATTTATGGTTTTCGAAATAAACAAAAAACTGCTTAGAATTTTTAATTGTCTCGATAAATTCTTGAAGTTGAACCTGAAGTCTTTTCTTACCTGATTCACCCAGATTATCCAAAATTTCGTCACTATTGATTAAGTATCTTTTGAGATAAAATCGAGACATTTCCTTGCTAAAATAATTTTCGTAAACAATATAGTCACTTACAGTAATAATTTTTTTCTTAATTCGATTCTTCAAGACCTCATCAAGCATTTTTCCTTTGAAGACCTTAGGTTTTAAAAAGCTGTTTATAATATTTTTTTTATCGTCGATTAGAAAAGAGTTCGTTTTGGAGCCCCCAAACAAAACGAACCAAAGATCGAACTTCGAAAATTTCAAGGTGAGAACTCTGTCACCTTCGACTAAAGAAATATTCTCACATTTTTCGCCAATCAATTCTGGGAACAGATCTTTGTAATTTGATGTTGCCTTAGAAAAAGCAGTTCGAAGAAACAATGCTTCGAGATTAGGTTTTGCAGAAAATTGTAAAGTTGAAAGATTTTCACCGTCATAAAACTGAAGAAAAAGACAGTTTTCTTCTTGGGTAAAACACTCAACCACAATAGCATCTTTTAGGTTTTGAAGTTCAAGACTTAAATGAAACAAGGTATAGTAATCTCGCATCATACCATCAGGGATGGTTTAATCACTACTTAATAAAATAAAAAAAACTGGTTTCTGATTCGTTTTTAGCAGAGAGCTTAATGAAATAAATGCCAACATTAAATCTGTTAAGGTCAATATTAATCGTATGATTGCCTATATTTTTTTCCTCATTATATTCATAAACCCTACAACCCAAAATATTATATATATATATTTTGTAATCATTTGCAAAGTTGCACTTAATATTAATAGCCAAGTTGTGTTGTAAATTATTATAATAAAGATCAATACAATTCCCACTAGATTTATGCTCAACAATATTTTCAATAAACCCGCAGACACTACCCGTTCGATGTATATTGTTCTGAAACATCAACCACTCTGGTCCGTTTCCTTTATTGAAAGAAATAAGATATGCCCTACCATAATTTTTAGAAAAATCTGGATAGTCAGTTTTACCTCCAACAACAAAAATATCCAAATTACCGTCGCGGTTGAAATCCGCAACTAAAGGACAATGGTCAATGCTGTATGATTTACCAAGGTGCTGCTGCAAATTAATTATTGAAATTGGATTTCCATTTTTACCTTTCAAAACAACAACCTTCCCTTGGGTAGTACCTAAAACCACATCTAAAAGGTTGTCGTTATCAACATCAGAAAGAGCAACTCCACGAAAAGAAGGAGTGTCGTTAAGAAAACGATATTTCCAAAAGATAGAACCATCAATTTTTAAAGCAAGAACATCAAAGGCAGAAGTGAAAACAATTTCACACATTCCATCCCCATCGAGATCGCCAATTGAGGATGGTGAGCCGATATAATATAAAAATTCATCTGTGTATGACCAAATTTCGCTCCCATCTTCTGAGTTCAATACATAAAGCTTACCACTATAGTCTCCAAATACCAATTCTGGTTTCCCATCGCTATTAATATCGACAAGAGAAGTACCATGGTAAACAGTACCCAATAAGTCTTTTTTCCAAATTAACCTCTGGTCGTATCCACGAAAAGCATAAATCCTATTTGTATCCGATTTGGACAAGCACCAAGTAGAAACAACAAAGTCGAGGAGTCCGTCTCCATCTAAATCTATAAGGGTCGGTGCGGTTTGGATCCATGTATTTGGTTGGACAAGGATTTCCCACTTTCTTTTTCCAGTTTTAGCATCAAAACAAATAACATACCCAAGGAATTCGCCATGAAGTATTTCAAGTTGACCATCCCCATCAATATCCCCAAGTGTAGGCGGGGAATCGCTACCACGAGATTGTGAAACCCATTTAATAGAACCATCTTCCCCATTGAAACAAAAAGTTTTGTTATTACAAGAACTTGGTACTATCACATCCAGCTTACCATCCCCATCAACATCGAAAATAAGTGGTGCAACGTCATTGCATCCTTCTGCTTTACCAGTCGATGTGTTGTATTTCCAAATTAATGAACCATCCTTTCCACTTAATGCATAGACACAACTATCATTTCGGTAACAGCCAAAAACAACATCAAGATAATTGTCGTTGTTTATGTCGCCTGCACATGATTGTCCAAAAGCAGAATCGTTTAGGTCGAACCACCAGAGTATTTCCTGGCAATATATTTGAAAGAAAAAGAAATTTTGCAAAACAAAAAAAGTAACAAAAAATTTTTTCATAATATGAATAGTAATAGTTTTAAAAAACTAATTTATAAAAAAATTAAACACAAGGTAAAATAACTGAAAAAGGTGAGTGTAATATATTAATTTCCTTTTTTTTAACTAATTTCGAGTTTATGCTTTTTCCCAAAATGATTTTTTCTCTAACGGAGACTTAATATGAAAGAAGGTAAGATTATTCAAGTAATTGGACCTGTTGTCGATGTTGAATTTTATGATGGGCATATCCCATCGGTATTAAATGCACTTGAAATTCCGCGTAAACATCCCGAAACTGGGGAAGACGATGTACTAGTATGCGAAGTACAGCAGGATTTAGGAGAAAATCGAGTCCGCTCAGTAGCTTTGGATACAACCGACGGCCTTGTCCGTGGTATGCAAGTCTACGATACCGGTGCACCTATCTCTGTTCCAGTAGGACCCGAAACACTTGGAAGAATGTTTAATCTTCTTGGAAGACCAATCGATGGAAAACCACCGGTAGAGACAAAATTAAGGTTACAAATACATAGACCTGCACCAGAATTTTCTTCTCTCTCAACTAAGAAAGAAATGTTCGAAACCGGAATTAAAGTAATTGATTTGATAGAGCCTTTCACAAAAGGAGGCAAAACAGGACTTTTTGGAGGTGCCGGAGTTGGAAAGACTGTAATTATTCAAGAATTAATTCATAACATTGCAGTTCACCACGGAGGTTTTTCAGTGTTTGCCGGTGTTGGGGAAAGAACCCGAGAGGGAAACGATTTATATCTAGAAATGATTAGCTCGGGTGTGATAAATAAAGCAGTACTCGTTTTTGGACAAATGAACGAGCCACCCGGAGCCCGTTCAAGAGTAGGCTTAAGTGCTTTAACAATGGCTGAATACTTCCGTGACTATGAAGGAAGAGATGTACTATTATTTATTGACAACATTTTCCGATTTATTCAAGCCGGCTCGGAAGTCTCCGCGCTTCTTGGTAGAATGCCTTCGGCCGTAGGGTATCAACCCACCTTAGCCACAGAACTTGGAATTCTTGAAGAACGAATAGCATCCACCGATAAAGGATCAATTACGTCGGTTCAGGCTGTTTATGTACCAGCAGACGACCTAACAGACCCAGCCCCCGCTAATACATTCACACACCTCGACGCCAAAACTGTTCTTTCACGTCAAATTGCTGAGTTGGGCTTGTATCCAGCTGTAGATCCCCTTGATTCCACATCAAGAATTATGGACCCATTAATCATCGGCGAAGAACACTATCAAGTAGCTATGGAAGTTCGAAGAGTGTTGCAAACTTACAAAGATTTACAAGATATTATTAATATTTTAGGAATGGACGAGTTAAGCGAAGAAGATAAATTGACCGTTTACCGGGCACGAAAAATACAAAAATTCCTTTCTCAACCATTTTTTGTTGCCGAACAATTTACAGGATACGAAGGAAGATATGTTTCAATTAATGACACTATTGCTGGATTTAAAGCAATTCTTGGCGGCGAATGCGACCATATACCAGAACCTTTGTTTGCTTATGCTGGACCAATAGACGAAGTTTTCGATAGAGCAAAGAAGCAAGGTGTGATTTAGCAGTTGTTTGAGTATAGTATGGATAAATTATTAAATTTAGAAATAGTAACACCACAAAAGCCTGTGTTCAAAGGCAACGCTAATTCTGTAAGTGTTCCAGGTGGCTTATCCCCTTTCGAAATTCTTTACGGGCATGCTCCAATAGTATCTACTCTGGAACCTGGAGTTGTTAAAATTCGCTTTAAAGACGATGAACAAATATTTGCAATAGGCAAAGGTTTTATTACTGTGCAAGATAACAAAGTTTCTATTTTCGTGGAAAAAGCATTTAGCAAAGAAGAAATTAACCCCGAAGATTTAGAACTAAAACTTTCCGAATTAAAAAATAAGCTCAAAGAAGCAAGGACCGAAAAAGGAAAATTTGAAATTAATCAGCAAATAGCAGAGGCAAAAGCACAATTTTCAATTATAGGAAAATAAAAATCTGAAATGATTACCGAACCATATAAAAACAAAATCGAAGAGTTAGTAAAACGCTCCGAAGAACTTCGGAGGTATCTTTGACATTCCAGCCAAAGAACAGCAAATAGCAGAACTCGAAAAGAAAACTACTTCCGAAAACTTTTGGGAAAACCCAATTGAAGCCCAAAAAGTTATGCAAAATGTCTCCCAATTGAAATACATAGTTAAGGAATGGCAAGATCTTAACGCTGAAATTACAAGCACCGAGGAATTATTAAACTTGGTGGCCGAAAGTGATGACGAGGCTCTATTGAATGAAATAATCGAAGAATTAGAGAAACTGGATAGGAAAGTGGCTGAACTTGAATTACAGAAATTACTATCTGGTAAAGACGATTACAGAGACGCTCTTTTAACAATCCACCCTGGGGCTGGTGGAACCGAAGCACAAGATTGGGCAGAAATGCTATTACGAATGTACGTGCGTTGGGCAGAACGACATAACTATGATGTTACACTTGTAGACAGATTAGAAGGAGATGGCGCGGGGATAAAATCAGCTACGATTGAAATCAAAGGGAAATATGCATACGGCTATCTAAAATCAGAAAATGGAGTCCACCGCCTTGTTCGAATTTCCCCTTTCGACGCCAATGCGCGAAGACACACTTCTTTTGCTTCTGTGTTTGTTTATCCAGTCGTTGACGAAGATGTTCCCATAGAAATAAATCCAGAAGAAATCGAAATGGAGACTTTTCGCTCTGGTGGAAAAGGCGGCCAAAATGTAAACAAAGTTGAAACAGCAGTAAGATTAAGACATAAACCTACTGGGATTGTTGTATCTTGTCAGCAGGAGCGTTCACAATTTCAAAATCGAGAACGTGCAATGAAGATGCTAAAGGCAAGACTCTATCAGTTGAAATTGGAAGAAGAAGAAAAAGCACGCCAAGAAATTGAGAGCAAAAAAAAGAAAATCGAATGGGGAAGCCAAATTCGTTCTTATATTTTCCAACCCTACACCCTTGTCAATGACCATCGCACTGAAACTAAAAAAGGAGATATCCAAGCAGTAATGGATGGTGAAATTGATGAATTTGTCAAGGCTTTCCTCCTCTGGAAACAAGAAAGTGACCTGTAAAATCAAATTTTTTAAAATGGCAAAGCCAAATTTAAAGAGAATCCAAATCCTTTCGAGATCTCTTTCTTAGGATTGTACTTAACGTCAACACTCCAAAAAACCAAATTAGTAACAAAAACTGGTAATCGGGAAAGACCAAAACCAAATTCAAAAAAAAGCTCCTCTGTTGCATCATACAATTGGTAATTTCCATAATTAGAGTACAACCCCATCGAAATGTCAGCAGAAAGTTCAAATCCTCGACCCCCTATTGTGGGTAGGCCAATTACCCGCCAAAGGAAATCTGAAAAATTATGCTTAAGATGAATAGCAATAAACCTCTTTCCACCATATTTGCATGTTGGTGCAGTAAGAAAATTTCCAAAACCCCAGGCATTGGGCATCTTAAACTCAAATTGGGGTGGGGTATAGTCTGTTGCAATGCCAATTTCAAATAGAATTTTCATAAGCATTGGATTGTATCCAGTGTAGAAGGTTGGAAATTGAAAAAACAATTTTGGGGAGATTGCACCAAAGGAAATATGGTTTGCCATTTTGCCTACAAGTAAGTCGAAAGCAAGCTTATAAGCAAATTTTTCTTCCCCAATAACAAAGCCAAATAGTTCAGGATTCGTGCTTACGCTAAAAGAAAGCTGAAATAGATCGAATTTGTTAGGGAAAATAGAAGGATTTTCTCGCCAAATCGATTTCGAGAATAAACTCCAATCAGTTTTTTTTTCTAAGCTTGAATGATGGGAATTTTCATAGCCAAGGGACATTTTTAAATAAGGTCGAACTTCCTGGTTTTCGAATTTATATTCTATCTTAAAACCTTCCTTTTTGAAATAATCGTAATAATCCCAATGAAAAAAGTAGGCAAAGATACTATTCATTTCTAATAGCATATTCCTATCTAACGATATTTGTGTGGGTTTGGAAAAAACAGAAAAAGTTAATTGTGATCTTTTTGTTGAAAGAGTTTTAGAGAGAAAGTAATCAAAACTTGCCTCGTAGAAAAATTTTTTTTGAGCAAAAGAATACATTGGCTCAATTCCTAGTTTTAATCTGTGATATTCAATGTAAGGTAAAATACCAATGGTATAACCATTTACTCTGTTGTAACCAGATTCTTTGGAAAAATCTATTCCAAATTTTAACCCTTTTTGCGAAGTCTGGAAAACATCGGAGGAATTTAGTTTAACTTTTTTGGAAATAGTATCAACCTTCTGATAAATTTTCCTTTCTTCCTCTGTTGTTTCAACAAGAGAATTGTTTTCCCAAAATTCCAATGAAGTAGAGTCCGCATATTGATTTATTACAACATCTTTTACCCTTGCTTTATCCAAAATTGTGTCGGGCAAAGGTTGGTTAATCAAAGCATCGGAAAGTATGCTAACCACCCTAAACTTAATATCAAAATCAAGAAAGCCCTTGATAATAATAACATTAACCACTCCAGAAACTTCGAGAAAAGTAGGTTGCCAAATATTTTCACTCAAGTTAGTAAATTTTTGCAAATATCGAATTCCTTTAAAAAAATCAATAGTTGAATTTTCGCTTGGAACCAAGTCAATTTCTAAAAGATTATAATTTTTCTCAAGTATTTTCATTGTCCCAGTAAATGTCGGATACAACTTAGTTTTTGGTACCACCTTCAAATTGTAAACATAAAGATTGCCGTAACTTTCTTTGTTAATTAACTCGTAACTATAATATTTAAAAGCATCATCAGAGAGGGGAGTAACGAATTCAGTCGAAACAATTTTGACTGTTTCGTCGTAAAAACTTAAAAAATCCGAAAAGACAATTTGATTTAATTCATTGGGTATGTTTGCTGTTTGTCTTCTTTGAGTTATCTCGGAAAACTTAACATTATTTGCATAGTCTATGTAAGTATTTGAAAAGGTTTCGAGAATGAAATTACGAGCGTATTCAAATCCAAGGCTATCTTCATTTTTGTTAAGTTTTGCACGAGCTTTTAGCATTCTGCCTTCGAAGGTGGAGTCTACAAATGATTCGAAAGCAACACCCCCAAGTTCAAGAAAGAGCTTGCTATAAACTTGCGCTTGTAATGTCTTAAGGTTATCTAAATTATCCCGTTTTCTTTTTATTGCACGGCGAATAATTTCATCTGCTTCGATTTCACCTACCTTTTCCACCTCTTTTAACTTTACTGGTGAAGGTAACAAGTAAATAAACATAGTATCCAAACCGAAAGAAGCTTCTTTGCTCGCATTTTCGTAACCTATAGATTGGACCAAAATTCGGCTACCTACTTGGACATTGGATAATTTAAAAAGTCCCGAAGAACTCGAGTAAGTGCCTTTGTTTGAGTTTAAAATTTGAACACGGGCACCAGGAATTGGTTTTTTAGTTTCCTTATCGAAAATTTTACCAACAATTTTAACTGTATCTGAATATCCAAAAAGGGGGAAGGAACAAAAGAAAAAGAAAACCAATCTAATCATAGTCGGTAATGGTTTAATAAAGAAACAATTTACAAAAAAAAA
>FMSI01018608.1_pt1 | contig 25761 bp, 22 predicted proteins | sample 1504471 | NCBI WGS metagenome assembly FMSI01 (sample SAMEA4475357, study PRJEB15587) | soil metagenome | biome: Soil; feature: Field | place: India | collected 2015-03-11 | depth 0 m
AGAATTCTTTCCTAACTTAATTTTTGAAATAAAATATGTTAAAACAATTAGAAATGAGCTTCTAGATTATTTTGAAATTGGAAGCAACACTTATTTTATTTATGAAATTTTCAATTCTTTACTGAATGATAAAATAGACATTGCTGTACTGAGCTTTAAAGAAATTCCCTTGGATCTACCAGATGGTTTAATAATCGGAGCAGTTTTGCCAAGGAATAATCCTGAGCAGGTTTTGATTTCCAAAAATAATATCTCTTTTGTCAAACTGCCTTTGGGCTCAAAATTAGGTACTAATTCCTTAAGCACGAAAGCACAAATTCTAGCGTATAGACCAGATTTAGTAATTGTCCCAACATGTGGAGACCTCAACGAAAAAATACAAACATTATACAATTCAGACCTAAATGCCATCATAGAAGCGCGAGCAGAGGTTGAACAAATGAAATTACAACACCTCATTACTGAAATTTTTTCCACCGAGGCAATTATACCTGTTGTTGGGCAAGCTGCGATTGGAATTATTTTGCATAACAACAATACTTTTGCACAAGAGATTTTAGAGGGACTCAATGATATCGAAACCGAATATGCCATTCGAGCCGAACGTTCATTTCTTCGCTCAATCGAAGAGGAATGCAGAAAATTTGCTGCTGCACATGCTTTCATCGTTGATTATGAGATTTTCATTCAAGGAATGGTTTCATCTCGAGATGGAAATCAAATTGTTAAACACTCTGTATTTGGACTAGCAATCGAACCTGAGAAAACTGGAACAAAACTTGCCCAACAAATACATTCAATTGAAACAGAATGTAACTTAAAGGATAATCTAATATTTGAATCCAACAGAAAATAAAAAGTTTCTGGGTAGACCGGGTTCGATAAAATATGGAAGATTTGTGCCCTTTTCATAAATTGGATTTAAAAAAGAAGAACTTACATATTTGGTATCTAAAACATTATTGACACTGAAAGCAATTCTAATATTTAATTTTTTATTTATATAAATATTATCATACCAGGCTCGAAAATTAAAAATATTAAAGGATGGAACTTTAATTTTGTTCGCATCGTCACAAAAGTAGCTACTTATACCATTAACAGAGAATTCAAAATTTGCAAAAAATGGAATTGTTAAAGCAGCATAGTAAAAATATTTTGGAACTCCAGGAAGAAAATTATTTTTAAAATCAGCGAAAACTCCTACTTTATTTTTATCATAATGAGAGGAATCAACCTTATAATCGTTAAATTTGCCAACCAAGTAAGTCAAAGAAGCCTTAAAAGAAATACCGTGATCAAACGTTGTTTTCAAAAATCCTTCAATGCCCATTCTACTTGTTTTACCGGCAGAAAAGTAAAACCTACCTTCTCGATATGGGATCAACTCGTTTTTAGTATCAATGAAAAACCCACTTGCTTCAAGCTCAGTGCTCTTTAAAAATCCTGCAAAAGAATAATAAGATTTAAATCCTAATTCATAAGTTGTGGAAACAATTGGTTCTAAAAGTGGATTAATTTGAAATACGGTGTCTTCACCAGGTCTAGGATCAGTTTCGTTCCCAGCGGGCACTTCAATTCCCCCACCAATGTTGCCAAACAACGAGAAATGATCCAGCAATCGATAAGTAAGTCCCACTTTTGGTGTCAATCTGTCAAACTTTTTTTCATCAGCTCTCGAAAACTTAAGGAAGTCTTGGGAGGAATAGGTAACAGCATCGTACCTTAAACCTAAAATCAAGCTTAAATTACCCAATAGAATTTCGTCTTGAACAAACATTCCAAATGTGCTAGCACCTTCTTTTTTGTCGGTTCGTAATTGATTGGAACGATTCGCATTGGTATCGAGTTCATAAAAAAGAATTGCACCGTCCTGCAACGAGTTATCTAAACCTAAAAGCAAAATGTTTGTCAGATTCCAAAAATTTGATTGATTTTGAAAATATAAAGTTGATCCAAGAAAATACCTTGTGAAATCACGAAAAGTTCCTCTTTCAGAACGTTGCAAATACTTCGATGTTAAGAACCCTTGCGCAAAAAAAGAATTATTTTCATTAAAGTTATGTAATAGCGAAACCCCGACCTGTGCAAGTCGATTATTTCTACGTTCTTTGTTTTGTAAATAAATGGGATTTGCTGCCTGGGGCAAACTATCAAATGTAGCTTGAGTAAGAGCGCCCGGAATGTGAAACAAATTTTTAGTTAAATTAATATTGACTTGCAATGTGGTTGGATAAAACTCTTTTTCTCCATTATCTATACTTAAACCTAAAGGTGTTTTAATTCCAAAGTTAAACAGAAGCTTTTCAGAATTGGAATTTGCTCGCCACCCATCGAATTTATTGTAAAGCGAGTTAAGGTAAACTACGCCCTTGGATCCCAAATTCGATTTAAAATGCAAAACATTTTTGTCTAAACCCCAGCTACCTATAGATTTAGTAAATGAAATTGAGGGAGTGTTGTTCGAAGGTACTGTTGAAAAGCTAAATACTGCTCCAGCAGCATTACCCCATAAAGCTGAAGCATTAGATCTAATAATTTCAATATTTTCAACGAAAGAAATATCGAAAAAATCTAAAGAGGTTCTTCCATCGGGCTCGGTTTGTGGGATTCCATCGAGAAAAAACTTTAAGCCTCTTACTGTACCACTGTTTGACCGGTCACCCGCACCTCGGGAGCCAAAACCACGAACTGTTATTCTTACATCCTGAGAACCTCCCCTTTGCTGGGCGAGGACTCCTGGTACATAAATCAATGGTTCCTCTAAAGACAAGCCCCGTAACCCAAGAAATTCTTTAGAATTGATAAAGGAAACTGACAATGGAACTTCCATTAACTTTTCAGGGTAACGGAGAGCCGAGATTACAACTTCTTTAAAATAGAATCTACTTGTATCCTTTTCTCTGGCAAGCAGAAAAGAGAATGTGAAAAAGCACGAAAATAAGAAGAAAGAAAACTTAACAGCTTTCATGCATTTTCCTCCAAAAAGTAAATCATTCCTTGGGAACATCAATTGGAGGCGGTGGAGAAGGAATTGTTTTTGGTATTTGAGCACCTTGTGTAACTGGTTTTATTTCTTGTGAATCGCCAGTTTTCAAAAGGAATTTATTAGCAAGCAAGGAAAGTAATAAAATTGCAATAATTAGAGCACGGGTAGTCTTTTGCAAAAAGTCCATGGTTCGTTGCGTGCCAAACATTGCGCCAAATTGAGTTGTAAGTCCACCGAATGTGGGGGATAAATCGCCTTTGCCAGGTTGCAGTAAAATAACTCCAATTAACAAAACCGAAATAATAACTAATACTATAACAACTAGAGTAAACATATACTAAACCTTTTTAAATTACAAAAATAAGTAAATTCCATTAAATAATTACAATGGCTTAAATAAAATAAAACAAAATAGGAGTAAAGTTATTGCAATATTTACAAAGACAATATTATTCTAACAAATTCTTAATTTTGTATTTCATCTTTTGTTCAATAATGAGGTTATTATGAATATTCTTGTTGGTATTTCAAGAGTTCCCGATACCGCAACAAAAATTTATATTGGAAGCGACGGAAAGTCTATCGATGAAAAAGGAGTAAAGTTCATAATTAATCCTTACGATGAATTTGCTCTTGAAGAAGGATTACGCTTGAAGGAAAAATTTGGGGGTTCTGTTGTAACAATAACTGTTGGACCAGATTCATCCAAGGAAATAATACGCTCTGCTCTAGCAATGGGTGCCGACCGAGCAGTTCTTGTCAAGACCGAGCGAATATTTGATTCTTTTTTTACTGCAAAAAATATCTCAAATTATGCCGGGCAATTCAACCCGGACATAATATTGTTTGGGCGGCAGAGCGTCGATTTCGACTCATTAATGGTTCCAGCTATGGTTGCTGAATTTTTGGGTTTACCTCTTGTTACAATTGTTTCGAAATTAACTATCGAGGGAAGCAAAGTAATTGCAGAGAGAGACGTTGTAGGTGGCAAAGAAATCGTCGAAACAAATCTTCCTTGCGTAATTTCTGCCCAAAAAGGCTTGAACGAACCAAGATATCCAAAACTACCTGATATTTTAAAAGCAAAGAACAAACCCATTGAGGAAATTACACCAGAACAAACAGAAAGCTTAATGGAAATTTTAAAAATGGAAATTCCATTGCGAACAAGAAAGAATAAAATCGTTGGGGAGGACGACTCAGAAATTAGTGAAATCGTTCGATTGTTACATGAAGAAGCAAAAGTTATTTAACAAACTTTGGAGGAAATATGAAAAAGATTTTGGTTTATCTTGAAACAATTGAAAATAAATTAAAAAGAGTATCTTACGAATTAATAACTGCTGGAAGGATATTAGCAGAACAAACGGGAGCAGAACTTTGGGGAGTTGCTATTAATTCGAACGAAGAGGCTTTAATTACTTCGAAAGAATATGGCCTTCCCAATGTTTACTACATTGAATTAACGGACTCCACCAATTACTCTGTTTCTTTATTTTCTAAAGTCATTGTTGAAGTTGTAAAAGAAAAGAACTTTGATCTTTTGCTTTTTCCAGCTCACACGCATGGCTTTGAACTTGCAGGGCGAATTTCTGCAAGGCTCAATGGTGCTTATGTCTCGGACTGTGTAGCTTTAGAAATAAATAATGGCGAGCTTATTGTCAAAAAACCTATTTACGCTGGAAAGGCTCAGGCAACATTTAAATTAAATGGTAAAATTAAAATATGCTCGCTAAGACCAAATGTTTTCACATCGCAAGTACAACCTGTCCACAATTTGAACATAGAAAAATTTGAACCCCACGTTAATAAAGAAGATAATAAAGAAAACGTTGTAAGTATTTTAAAAAACGAAGGGAAGCTGGACGTGCTTGAGGCAGACATAATTGTATCTGGTGGTAGGGGAATAAAAGGCCCAGAAAATTATCATTTAATTGAAAACTTAGCAAATATTTTAGGAGCTGCTGTTGGAGCCTCCCGAGCGGTAGTAGATGCTGGCTGGCGACCCCATAGCGAACAAGTTGGACAAACTGGAAAAACCGTCTCCCCTACCCTTTATGTTGCTTGTGGAATTAGCGGAGCAATACAACATTTAGCTGGAATGTCCAGTGCTAAATATATCCTGGCAATCAATAAAGACAAAGATGCCCCCATTTTCAAAGTTGCTGACTATGGAATTGTTGGTGATTTGTTCAATGTTGTTCCTAAATTAATAAATGAAATAAAAAAGTATAAAGAGTAAAATAAAAACTTTAAAATAAAGTCTTTTAAAAAGAACTTTAAAGAGAAGGTAATGGACAAAGTCGAAGTAAAAGCAATAGGAATTACACAAAGTGCAGATAGTCCGAATGCCTTTGCACTTATTTTGAAAGAAAAAGATGGTACGAGAAGTTTGCCAATTATCATTGGTCCCTTCGAAGCCCAATCCATAGCTCTAGTGCTGGAAGGACTAACAACACCCAGACCACTTACTCATGATCTTATGCGAAATTTAATCGAAAAATTGGACGCGCAAGTGGAAGAGGTATACATAAACGACCTTCGAGATGGAACTTTTTATGCAAGAATTGTATTCGAAGACCCTCCAATTGATGTTGATGCAAGACCAAGCGATGCTGTAGCTCTGGCTCTTCGCTGCCAGGTTCCAATTTTCGTAAACAGCGAAATACTTGACCAAGCTGGTATTACTTTGAACGAAAAGTATAGAGACTTTGAACCAAGAACCGAATCCGATATCTTTGGAAAACCAGAAGAAGAAGAGGAAGAAGAATTTGATATTACAAAAAAAATAGAGCGTGAACAACCAAAGACAAAAGTAGAAATTTTGCAAGAAAAATTGGAAAAAGCAATTAAAGAAGAAAATTACGAACTGGCAGCAAAAATTCGTGATGAACTTAAAAAGATTTTGAAAAGTTGATAGTCACTAGTAATTTTATAGTTTTTGCCGGAGTAGCTCAGTTGGTCAGAGCAGCGGAATCATAATCCGCGTGTCGGGGGTTCAAATCCCTCCTCCGGTACCCTTTGGAGTTTTGCTCCATTTTTTTATGTTATAATTTTATCGTGGTTAATGATGAGAAAAATGTTTTTTTTTATTTTAATCTTTTCTCTTGTTTTGGTAAGTATTTCTTGCCAACAAATAAAAAATATAACTCACACCCTCAGCTCATTTACCTCCTTGCGTTTTAAAATTGAAAACGTATCCGAATTTCTATTAGCAGGAGTCCCTATCGCCACAAAAAATTCAATTAACGATTTTTCTCCTTTCGATGCTGTCAAGATTGGCCAAGAAATCGCAAGAAATAAATTACCTGCTTCGTTTATTATAAACATTGCTGTAAAAAACCCCAATACCGGAGTTGGCGGCACAAAACCTATCCCCGTTACTATAAAACAAATGAATTGGACACTTTTTATAGATGGGGTCCAGACTATCACTGGCAAGTTAAATCGAGAATTTCAATACCCAGCAAACAACACAATCGGTCATTTACCTTTGGAAGTCACAATCGACTTGTTCGAATTTTTTGGCAACCGTGGATACGAGGGCCTAATTAATCTTGCTTTATACTTAGGTGGAATCAAGTCTGACCCATCCAAAGTAGTTGTGGAAGCAATTCCTACTTTTTCTACACCATTTGGGGACTACCAATCTCCCAAAATTAGGATCACTTCTAATAGTTTCAACTAAACCCAAGATGGAATTAATATTTCTTTCATTCGCATTAATTACTTTTTCACTTTTCCTTTCGTTTCTGAATGGAATAGCATCGGAAGCAGACCTTGATACAATTGAAACCGCAATAGGTAAAATAGAAAACAAATACCCCGAAATGCCGGACCCCAAAATATTAGTCACAACTTCCTTTCTGTTTTTCGAATTACTTTTCTATTTTATTTCAGCTTTTTTCCTTGCAATCTATTTTACTTTTCTTTCAGTTATCTTATTTGATTCTTTCATATACTTGGTTTACTTTGTTTTGATGGTATTCGTTTTTCTCTTGCGAACTGCTCTGTACTTTTTAGGTATACGTTTTTCTAATAAACTCATTCACCAATTTCATAAACCAATATTTTTTCTTTTTGCAATTTTTAGATTTTCTGGAATATTTTATCATTGGTTACAAAAGAAAATATCAGCTCGTGAAGAAGAAGCAACATTGGAAGATATTCAAGAGGTTGTCGAGACAGCCCACGACGAGGGGACAATTCAAACTGGCGAGTATAAAATTTTTACCAATGTAATTAAATTTAACCAAGTACCAGTAATGGATGTTATGACTCCTCGGATTGTAATATTTGCTTGCAATGCTGAAATGACCGTTGAAGAAGCAATTAAGTTGCCTGAAATAAAAATTTACTCCCGATTTCCAATTTTTGAAGGTAACTCTCTCGACGACAAAGTTGTTGGTTATGTAGTATCGAAAGACATTTTTCAAGCTGCATTGAACAATAAGTTCGAAATGAAATTAAAAGAATTTGCCAGGGATATTTTCTTTATACCCGAAAATGTAACTCTTGATGATGCACTTAACCAATTTCTTTCAAAAAGACAACATATTTTTCTTGTTGTCGACGAATTTGGTGGCATCGAAGGTCTGCTTACAATGGAAGATTTAATTGAAACAATACTTGGAGAAGAAATTATAGATGAAGCAGATAAATATATCGATTTAAGAGAAGTAGCTAAAAGAAAACGAGAGATTCGAATGAAAATGTTTCAAGATAGTCAACAATCAAACAATGGAATCCCCTTATAATATTTTTTTGTAAATTTGGATTTAAAAATAATTTACATTTTTAACAAATGGAAAACTCTGTTTATAATTCTACAGTTGTAAGTAAAATACTGCTTACTCCAGATTTAATGATTTTAAGAGTGCAAACTGATAAACCACGCCCAAAATTTGAAGCGGGTCAATTCACTCAAATTGGCTTATTGGGAAAAGAACCGCGCTCCAGCAATTCAATTAAAATTGATGAAGATTACGCACCAGAAAAATTAATTAAAAGACCCTACTCAATCGCATCAGCAAACCACGAAACACAAAACTTTGAGTTCTACATTAGCCAAGTAAAGTCTGGGCAGCTTACACCAAGGCTTTTCAACCTCAATCCTGGCAATAGAATGTGGGTCGATACAAAAATAATTGGATTGTTTAAACTTAACGAAACTCCTGCTAATTGCGATATTGTTATGGTTGCGACTGGTACTGGATTAGCTCCATACATTAGCTTCCTTCGTTCCCACATTATGGAAAATCAACATCGTAAACTCGTAGTTATTCATGGTGCATCATATCCCTGGGACCTTGGATATTACAGCGAACTTACCTTCCTTAAATATTCTTTTAAAAATTTTTATTATTTCCCAACATTAGTACACGCTGAAAAAGACTGGAATGGCTTGCGCGGTTACATTGAAGAACACATTAACTATGGTTTGCTAGAAAGGGAAGTAGGAATCGAAATTAATCCCGAAAAAACTCATTTTTTCTTGTGTGGGAATCCCAAAATGGTCGCAAATGTTTCTGAAATTTTAAAAAAATACAATTATACAAAACACACCAAAGCAAAGCCCGGTGCCTTACATGTCGAGGAATGGTAAGTTTTATTTAATCTTTATTGGTTTCATTTTTCTTGTGGGTTGCATTATAGTCAAAGAAAAAGCAACAGAAGAAGAATTCACAACTGAATTCACAATATTAGAAAAGCCATCCATACCTATAGGATACGATGCAATCCGTTCCGAGCGAGGAGATATGATTGCCTTCTTACCCCAAAAATGGTTCTTTATCGACACAGAAGACAAAGGTCCATCGTCTGTATTTTCTGTTGCTGTAAATCCTGAATACTCACTTTCAATAATTTTTTCCCGATTAACTTACAAAATGGATGTTTCTAGTATAATAAAAAAGGATGGCCTTTTGGGCATAGCTGCAAAATGTTTTGAAATAAAGCAAATAAAAAGTTCAAACAACATCAAGCTAATTGGGAATTTTGAACCAATAAAGAATGGACCTCAAAAGTTTTATGTTTTCGCATACGAAAACGTAGCCAACAAACTAAAGGGTAAATCTGCTGTTTTTGTAACATCACTCAACGAAGTGTATGAATTTTCTCTAATACAACTAGATATTGAAGATAAGCAACAAAATTCGGAAACTGAATTCAACAACGTTTTCTTTTCGGTATTGAGTACCATTAGATTCTAATATGAAAATCTCTGATGATACAAAACAAATTCTTGAATTTTTGGATTACACAAGTTCTGGTACATTAAGAAAAAGGAACGATTTAGGTGTTATACTTGAAGTTTTGGCTACTCATAACCAACCTGAACTTGCAAACGAAATAATTTTTTATGGCTCAGCACTTTGGGGAAGTTACCAGATTTATAAGAGAAATGATAAAACAATAGACACAACCAAGCTAAAAAACGAAATAGAAAATTTATTCGACAAAATCGCTAATTTATTAGAGAGAGTTGTTGAAATTTTTGAAGATAAAAATATTTTAGATAGATTTTACCAAGTTTATCTTCACGATGATATTGGTGCAAGAAGGAATATTATCGATCTTTGCTATGATTTAAATGAATTAAAAAAAGTGCAATTGAGGCTAAAAGGTAAGAAGTAGATTAAAAGCCTTTTTCGTTCAATAATTTATCGAGTTCGTCTTCTGTTGTGATTTTAATTGTTCTACCTTTACTTCCATCAAAAGGACCAACGATTCCAGCCAGTTCGAGTTCATCCATTATTCTACCAGCCCGGTTGTATCCAATCTTTAATCTTCGTTGCAACATCGACACTGAAGCTTGTTGATACCGAATAATTAGTCGTGCGGCTTCTTCGAAAAGGGGATCGAAGCCTTCCCTATCGATTGTGTCCTTTGATGATTTTCCGTCTTCGACTTTTGGCAAGTAATATGGTTTAGAATAACCTTTTTGGTTACCAATAAAATCACAAATTTTTTCAATTTCCTCTGTTGTTAAAAAAGCATTTTGAATGCGGATTGGATTTGGCCAACCGCTGGGTAGAAACAACATATCTCCGTTTCCAAGTAATTGTTCTGCTCCAATCGTATCAATGATTGTACGGGAATCGACACGTGAAGCAACTAAATAAGCAATCCGTGCAGGAAAGTTAGCTTTGATCAATCCTGTAATAATATCTACCGATGGTCTTTGAGTAGCAACGACTAGATGGATTCCAACTGCACGTGCAAGCTGGGCTAAGCGAATTATCAATGCTTCGATTTCCTTTCCAGTAGTAAGCATAAGATCGGCAAGCTCGTCTATTATCGTTACAATATATGGCATAGGCCTATGAACAAATTCCAAATCATTACGGAAGAGACCTTCTCTAACTTTTTTGTTGTATTCAAAAATATTTTTCTGCTGTACAGAGGCAAGAATATCGTAGCGACTTTGCATTTCAGCAATTAAAGCTTTAAGTACAAGTACTGCATCAGCGGGTTCGGTTACAATTGCATCTTCTATTTCTGGGGAAACGGCAAGAAAATGATAAAGAAGCTGTTGATAATGGGTTAATTCAACTTTTTTGGGATCGATGATAACAAATTTCAAATTTTGTGGATTCATTCTGAAAATCAGAGAAGCAATAATTGTGTTAATTCCAACGCTTTTGCCAGAACCCGTTGCCCCAGCTATAAGAAGATGAGGCATTCTTGCAAGGTCTTCGACAAAAACTTCGCCAGAAATAGTTTTACCCAAAATAATTGGCAGATGGTAGTTGGGATTAAACCTTGCATTTTTTAAGCAATTCCCAAATCGAACTACCAAGGGCTTTTTGTTTGGGATTTCAATTCCGACAGTACCTTTTCCTGGGACAGGAGCAATAATCCTTATTCCTTTGGCTTTCAAACCAAGAGCAATGTCGTCGGCAAGACTTTGTATTCGGCTAATTTTTATTCCGGGTGCGGGAACAAATTCATATTGAGTAACAACGGGACCGGGGGTAACAGTTAGATTTTCAATATAAATTTTGAATGTTTCCAGTTTTTCTTGCAAAAGTTTCGCATTTTGTTTCAATTCCTCTTCGTTTATCTGAAATTTGCTCTCATCATCGATAAGCAAATCAAATGGTGGTGGAGTAAAATTAATTTTTTCGTCAAGTGTCAAGGTTGATATAGGTGAAAATAAATTGCCTTTCAAATCCTCTTCATCTCTCTCCTCGTTTTCTTCCTCTTCAACGATAACAACTATTTTTTTATCGGAAATTATTTCGTTTTGGTTAGAGGGTTCAAAGTCAGTCTGCTCTTGTTCAGCATCTATTAAAGCTTCTTGAGAAACAACTTCGACATATGGTTGGGTGTCTTTTTTCTCAGTTAAGTCCTCTGCCGAGGACTCGAAACTTCTAATTAGAATTTGAGCTGTTTCTTTATCTTCGATACTTTCTTCGGAGGGTAAATTTGCTGTTAATTCCGAAATTTGGTTCTGATTATCAATTTCATTCTTATTTTCCTTTGAAGATTCTTTTACTTTTTTATCCTTTTGAAAATTTAGCTTAACTGATCCAAGTGCTTTTGCAATATATCTTTCAACATTAATATCAAAGGAAAAGACAAAAATTAGTATCAAAACAACAAAATAAAAGAAAAATGCACCGAATTTCCCAATGAAATTGGTTGCAACAGTTGAAAGGAAAAGACCCACAGACCCTATCCAATAATAAGAAATAGAAATTTGAAGGAGTGAATTAATAGAGCCAATAAATCCACTTGCAGAAAAGGCAAAAAGCAAGATTGATATTGTCCAATAAACAAGTTTACCAGAAAATCTATGAGTAATAAGAATCTTAATTGACCAAGCAAATAATAAAATTGGAAAAAACAAAGAAAAGTAACCAATTGTTTTTGTTACAAAGAAATGAGAAATAAAAGCACCAATTGGGCCCATCAAATTTGAAATTTCTTGTATCCTCGAAATGACTTCTTCTTTTCCAAAGATAGCGTTGAAATAATCCTTGAAAGTAAAACCAATTACAAATTCGTCTGCAGGGGAAAAAGATAGAATAGAAAGTATGACAAAAACGGAAATAATTGCACCTATAATTGAAATGATACGTAACCACCTTTGATAATCACGCAAGATTTGATTTCGTAATCCCGCCTCATCATCATTGTTTTTCATCTCGTTTAGAGATGATTCTCGTCTGACTTTTTTGTAACGTATTTCAACTTCTTTGTCTTTTACCATTTTAACTTAAGTTGAAACTATAGACAAACCATTGGAAGATGGTAGAATTGGTATGCTTTCTAACGAGAAAGCAATGTCAAGGTCCTTTTCGAAGCCTAAGTGAATTAGTTGTTTGCTATGTTCTGTAGTTTTTGCAAAGGACAAAAAGTCGTTCCGATGAACCTTTGCTAAATCTAACGAAGCAATAGCCGCATCGTTAAAATCAAAGGCATTCACATTTTCTAATTTACTTTGCAAAAGTTCAATAAAGAAACCGCAGAATAATGCATCCTCGAAAGTGAATTTGTTATCTTGTCCAGCGCAAATCAACAGAATATGAGAAATGTCTTTTATATTGTTAATAATCTCTATGACTTTGCTAATGAGAACCGAAGAATTCGCAAAGCAACCAATATAAAAGAATGGGAAAGGAAGTAACCGTTTAAACAGCAAGCTTCCATTAGTAGTGTTTAATATCAAAGTTTTGCCTGCGACTAAATCTGTTTCATATTCTAGGGGAGAATTCCCAAGATGGTAACCTTCAATTTTATTACCATTTCTTTCGCCGCACAACAATGCGGTCGACCTATCGAACTTAAAGTAAATTCCTAAAGCATCCTCCGAACTACCTACTGGAATGATTTCTTTTGCACCAGATTGTAAAGCTTTGCAAATAGTGGTACCGGCCCGTAAAATATCAATACCAATAACAACCACATTGTCTTTACGATACGAGGTTGTAAACTCCGATGGTGTAAAGAAAACATCAACTCTAATCATCCCCGCTACTTCCTCGATTATAATTTAAAACTCAAAATTAAATAAAAAAAATCTAATTTCTTCTTATGTATTTTTTAAAAATAATAAATTATGAAACCATATAAAGCTGAATTACTTTTACTGGTGATTACAATTGTTTGGGGAGCAACCTTTTCTTTTACCAAAATTGGCTTAGAATTTTCTTCACCAATGCAATTCTCTTTTTTCAGATTTTCCATCGCTCTATTTTTGACAATTTTAATTTGGTGGAAAAATTTTTTTTCCATTTCAAAAAAAACATTGATTGATGGCATTATACTTGGTTTTTTTTACTCTGGTGGTTTTATCTTGCAAATAATTGGATTAAATTATACCACAGTTACAAAATCAGCTTTTATTACTGGGCTAGCAGTTGCATTTACTCCATTGGTTTATAAACTTGTCGAAAACAAAAGGATATCAATTTTTCAATGGCTTGGAGTTGGAGTTGTTTTGCTTGGACTTTGGTTTTTCACTAACCCAAGAATGAACAACATTAACATTGGTGACGTTCTTACCCTATTTTCATCTTTCTTTTGGGCTTTTTATATTGTGTATATGAATAAGTTTACCGCCGATATAATTGAATTCAAATTTACCATACAATTAGTAATTGCTCAGTTTATTGTTGTTTTTCTATTTAGTTTAATTGGTATGCTTTTTTTTGAAAGTAATGCCAAGATCGAAATTAACCCCAAATTAATAAGTGCACTAATTTACAATGGAATAATTGCAACAATTATCTTAACAACCATTCATACCAGTGTTCAAAAGTATACAACCCCCGTCAAAGCAGCTTTGATTTTTTCGCTTGAACCAGTTTTTGCAAGCATTTTTGCGTTTATTATTTTCAAGGAAATATTTAGTACAATAGAATATTTAGGAGCAATTTTAATACTTATCGGGGTATCTATCTCAGAATTTGGTAGTCTTATTTTAAAGAGAAATTTTGACGAAATAAAAATTTAAATTTACTAATACTCTCTGTCCCTCGACAAATCAATTCTTAAACTGGGTTTTATCATATTTTCTGGCTTTAGAATTTCTTCTAATTGTTCCTTTGTAAGCAAATTTTGTTCTAAGACTAATTCATAAGGGGATTTCCCAGTTTCCAAAGCTTCTTTAGCTAACTTCGTAGATGTTTCATAGCCTAAATATGGATTTAACGCAGTTACTAAACCGATTGAATTTTCTACATACTCCCGGCATTTGCTTTCATTAGCAGTAATTCCTTTGATACATCTATGGTTAAAAGTGTCTATTCCATTACGAAGCATTTCAACCGACTCGAAAATGCTTTGGGCAATAACTGGCTCAAATACATTAAGTTGAAGTTGTCCAGCTTCTGCTGCAAGCGTTACAGTTAAATCATTTCCAATGACTTTGAAAGCAATCTGGTTGACAACTTCGGGAATAACTGGGTTTACCTTGCCAGGCATAATGGAGGAACCCGGTTGCATCTTTGGTAAATTAATTTCGTTAAATCCAGCTCGTGGACCGGAGCTTAACAAACGTAAGTCATTGGCAATTTTTGATAATTTAATAGCAAGTCTTTTAATTGCAGAAGAAATCATAACAAATGCACCAGTGTCTTGGGTTGCTTCCACTAAATTATCTGATAGTAGAAGAGGCAAACCTGTTATTTCACGCAAATATTCTAAAGCAAGAGTACGGTACTGCGGATGAGTATTAATTCCGGTACCAATTGCAGTACCTCCGAGATTTATTTCAAGTAGTAGTTCGGAATTTTGTTTAATTCTGTCGATTTCTTCTTCTAAAGTTACAGCAAAAGCTTCGAATTCTTGCCCAAGTGTCATTGGAACAGCATCCTGAAGTTGAGTTCTCCCCATTTTTAAAATATGGGAAAATTCTTTACCTTTATCCCTGAAGGAATTAATAAGTTCTTGCAGAACTGGGATTAACTTTTGTAAAGCATAGATAAAAGCAATCCTAAGGGAAGTCGGATAAACATCATTTGTGGATTGTGAAAGATTAACATGATTGTTGGGATGACAATATTCATATCTACCAAACTCATAACCCATAATCTCGAGAGCCCTATTAGCAATGACTTCATTTGCATTCATATTTGTAGAAGTACCTGCACCTCCCTGAATCATATCGACAACAAAATGGGTGTGGAATCGACCGTCAATTATCTCCTTGCAAGCTTGAACAATAGCATCTTTTATTTTTTCGGGAATTAAACCGAGGTGGAAATTGGCAAGGGCACATGCATATTTCACTTGTGCAAGTGCCACAAGTAATTCTGGAAAATGATTAATTGGTATTCCGGTAATTGGAAAGTTCTCCAAAGCACGAAGAGTTTGGATGCCATAATAGAGCTCGAATGGAACTTCACGTTCGCCAAGTAAGTCGTGCTCAATTCTAACACGGCCAGAAATATACTGAGCTGCTGCATTCACAACTTGATTTGTGGCTTGCCTCATCCTACGGGAAATAACTTTGCTAATCTCGGATATTATCTTCGAAGCTATCTCGGGATTTTCTTTTAGAAAAGATTGGAATTTTTGTCTGCTGATGAAAATTATTTTCGAGGGTTCTTTGGCAATGGCATTAGTGGAGTGTGGATAATCATCCAAAAGTGCACCCTCCGAAAGAAAATCATATTTATTGAAAAAGGCAAGTTTTTTAATAGCACCCAAAGGCGACTTTTTATATAGCTCAATTCTTCCTTCTTTTACGATATACATTCCTTGGCGTGGAGCATTTTCTACAAACAAATGCTCGTTTGGTTCGATTTCCAAGTATTCAATATTTTGAATAATCCTTGAGATCTCGTCTTGGCTTAAGTTAGCAAATATATCTACCTTCTTCAAAAATTCAACCAATGTTTGCATTTGACTCAACCCTTAATTATATAAAGAAATTTTCTTTTTCCGTATTTAATTAGTCTTTTTGTGGTTAAATTGATGGTGGCATCAATTTCTAATATCCTATTTCCATCAACGTAAACACCACCTTGTTCAATCAAGCGCCTTGCTTCTTTTTTAGAAGGAGAAAGCCCAGAAGAAACAAGTATATCAACCAAAGGACAAATTTCAACCTCAGAATTAACTATAAAAGTTTCTACTTCATCGGGTATTTCTTTTTTTGCAAATATTCTATCAAATTCTTCATGAGCTTTATCCGCAACTTCATTGCCATAATACAAAGAGACTATCCTTTTGGCAGTTTCCGCTTTAGCATAACGAGGGTGCAAGATGCCTTTTTCATACTCTGAAATAAATTTGGTTAGTTCTTCCTTTTGGGGAAAAGCCCCGAGTTCGAAATACTTTAATATTAGTTCGTCCGGTATAGACATAATTTTACCAAACATATCTCGAGGCGTATCGGTTAAAGCAATGTAGTTGTCGAGAGATTTACTCATTTTTTCTTTTCCATCTGTTCCTTCTAAAATCGGCATAAGCACAATGCATTGTGGTTCAAGTCCGTATGCCTTTTGGATTTCTCTACCAACAATGAGATTGAATTTTTGGTCTGTTCCACCAAGTTCAACGTCTGCTTCGATTGCAACTGAATCCATGGCTTGGGCAAGCGGGTAAAGTAATTCGTGAATACTGATTGGAATAGAATTCTTATAGCGTAGAGAAAAATCGTCTCTTTCAAGGATTTGAGCAACAGTATATTTAGAAGCTAGTCCAATCACATCGGCAAAAACCATATTTCCTAACCATTCGGAATTAAATCTAACTTCGAGCCTATCTTTGGAAAGTATTTTGGTTGCTTGTTCAAGATATGTTTGTCCATTTATCCTTGTTTCTTCGAGAGTAAGTGCAGGTCTGGTCTTATTCCTTCCCGAAGGGTCGCCAATCATTGCAGTAAAATCTCCGACAATCAAAATTGCAATGTGCCCTAAGTCTTGAAATTGTCTTAATTTTCTTAACACAACTGCATGGCCGATGTGTAAATCTGGTTTACTTGGGTCGCAACCCAACTTAACTCTCAAGGGTTTATTGTTCTTTAGAGATTTTTCAAGTTTTTGTGCTAATTCTTCCTCTGGAAAAACCTCGACAGCAAAACTCTTAATAACATCAATTTGTTCGTTAATAGATGGAAACATAAAAAACCTCACCTTCTTAACTTAATTGATATTTCTTTTTCTATGTCTCTTTTTTTAATTTCCTCTCTTTTATCGTATTTCTTTTTTGGCTTTACTAGAGAAAGTTCCAACTTAACATAAGGACCAGAAAAATAGATAGAAGTAGGAATTAAAGCCAAGCCTTTCTGTTCCAGTGCCGATTTAAGTCTAATTAATTCATTTTTATTTAATAAAATTTTTCTTTCCCTTCGTGGATTATAATCTTTCTCGTTTGCTTGCTCGTACTGGCTGATGTGAAAATTTTTTATTACCAATTCCAAATGGGGACCTTTCCTTTTTTTCAATTTACCAGATGTTTCTTCAAAGTTATAGGAAAACATACAATAAGCATCTTGCAAAGAACATTTCCCTTGTCGAATAGATTTGACTTCTGGACCAGTTAAGACAATCCCAGCTTCGAATTTTTGCAATACTTCGAAATCGTGAAACGCTTTCTTGTTTCTTTGAACAATTTTGATTGGCCTATCTTCTGGCTTTTGTCCCATTTTATTAATAAAAACTTCTTTAAAACGAAAATTTTTGAAATTTGTTTTATTCTTCGATAACCACAAAAGCAGTAGCAATAGAATTAATATGTGATAAACTAACGAAAACCTTGTACCTACTCCAGGTTTCCGACATTTCACCGAGCAACTCTATACGAGGTTTGCCATTTTTTTCGTTAATGATTCCAACCTGATTCAGTTTGAACCCACTTGTCAAGCCTGTTCCTATTGCTTTGCTGAATGCTTCCTTTGCAGAAAATCTAACAGCGTAATGAACAAATTTATTTTCTTTAAATTCTTCGCAATATTTAATTTCATTGTCTGTGAATACCCTTTGCAAGAATTTTGTGCCGTAGTTCTCTATTGCTTTTTTGATCCTATCTACCTCAATTATGTCAATTCCAATACCAAAAATCATAGTAGACCTTTTTTCTTTTTCAACAATACGACTATTTGGGGTAAGCTAATTGCCGATGAGAATGGTATTCTAAAATCCACAAAAGCTGAAAGTACAGTCGGGTTTGGATTAACTTCAACAAGCACTGCCCCAGAGCGTTTGGCAATGTAAGGTAAATTTGCTGCTGGATAAACTTCGGCAGAGGTTCCTATGCTAAAAAAAACATCACATTCCATTGCGGATTCTTCTGCTAGGTCGAGGGCCTTGGGAGGCAACATTTCTCCAAACCAAACAACAGAAGGGCGAATCATACCACCACAAATAGGACATTGAGGAACTTGTGAATCTGGAAGGTCGGTTTCACCATGGTACTCTGCTTTACAGATAAAACAGTGATTTTCAATAATATTGCCGTGTAGTTCTATCACATTGCTTGAGCCTGCGCGCTGGTGAAGCCTATCAACATTTTGGGTAATAAGAGCGAATTGTGGGAATATTTTTTCGAATTCAGCGAGTGCATAATGCCCAGGATTTGGTTGTGCCTTGTTTATGATTTCTCTTCGATATTGGTACCATTCCCAAACTCTTTGGGGGTTGGACATAAAACCATCAATACTTGCAAGTTCCATTGGATTGAACTTTGCCCACAAGCCATCAGGGTCGCGAAAAGTTTTAATACCACTTTCGGCAGAAATTCCTGCACCTGTTAATACTGCAACATAGTTAGACCGTCCAAGGATATCAATTAATTTCTCAGGAATTTCCATATATACCTCAATTAAATATTTAATCTTCTTTTGGAGGCGGTTCACTTAAAAGGATTTGTCCAGGATTTTGAGTATACTCTCTAATTAACTTTTGCAAATATGAATTGGATTTTTTCAACCCAAAAATCAAGTCGTTCAACGAGTAGGTAATCAGTTCAGCTTTAGTACCAAAAGAGTAAAAAACATTATTGCCAAAACTTACCAAACTATCTACTTTAGTAAATGTTTTGTCTATACGATTTGAAATTTGAGCATTGTTTATTTCTTTTTGGAGGGAATCTGCAAAGCCTTCCAATTTTCGAGTAAGTTGCGCAATATTCTCGGAAGCGACCTCAAGTTGGTAAATAATTCTTGCGGTGTCCAGCTTCCCAGAAAAGGACTTTAAATGCTCCACCGTTTGATTTAAATTCCCAATTGTCTCAATTAAATCTTCGTTGGACAAAAATTTGGTAGCGCTTTGCAAAAAATCTATAATACTTGTTGAAACTTCCTTGAAACGAAATTCCATAAAGCGATTAACAACTTCTTTAATACCTGCTTCCAAGGTTTCGAAACCCGAGGGAGCCGATTTGATGTAAGGGAAAGGTGGTTCAAATCTGATTTTTGGATACCAATTCAGTACATAAGGGTCGTCTGAATAAAATAACTGTAAGAAGCGTCCACCAGTTAACCCAGAAAACTCAATTTTTACACGAATGCTATCGGTAATATTTAGGGTTTTCTCAAGAACCATTATTACTTCTATGGTTTTCCCGTCTGGTGCAACACGAATTTCATACACACTACCTATTGGAACGCCAAGGTATTTTACTGGAGTACCTTTTGAAATACCTTCCACCGAGCCTTCGAAATATGTTACATAGAAAATATTGTCCTTAAAAAATTTTGATGCACCAAACCAAATCAAACCAAGACCAATTAAAATAAAACCTGTAACAACAAACAACCCAATAATAAAATTAAATGTAATTTTGTTCTTTTTCATAAATTTTTTTTCATTAGTTAATCAAATTTAAGCATAATATAAAAACTTCTATCTATGTCAAAGTTTCAAAAAATAAAAGAGTAATTTTGTGATTTGTTTAATTAATTAGGAAAGCAATATGATTAAAAAGTTATTTTTTATTTCCTTTATTTATTTCCTGTTTACTCAAAACCTTTTTCCATGCACAAATATACTTGTTACAAAGGGAGCATCTGCCGATGGTTCAGTAATGATCTCATACAATGCAGATGCAGGAGGATTTATGGAACCGCTCTACTTTTCTCCAGCAAGAGATTGGTCCCAAAATGATTCAATTGAAATATACGATTGGGATACACATAAGTATCTTGGCAAGATAAAGCAAGTTTCTCGCACATACCAAGTAATTGGATTAATTAATGAGTTCCAAGTCTCTATTGGCGAAACAACATTCGGTGGACGAGAAGAATTACGCGACACAACTGGTATACTTGACTACGGAAGTTTAATGAAACTTGCCCTGCAAAGAGCCAAAACCGCTAGGGAGGCAATTAATGTAATGACTTCTCTTGTTTCAGAATATGGGTATTATTCCACGGGAGAATCTTTTTCTATAGCGGATCCAAACGAAGTTTGGATTATGGAAATGATTGGAAAAGGACCTGGACGCAAAGGAGCAGTCTGGGTTGCACTTCGTGTTCCAGATGGCTATATTTCAGCGCATGCAAACCATTCACGCATACGTGAATTCCCACTTAACGACCCAGAAAATTGCTTGTATGCTCCCGATGTTATTAGTTTTGCAAAAGAAAAAGGATATTACAAAGATAGCGATGGGCCTTTCTCATTTTCAGATGTGTACGACCCACCTACCCCAAGTTCACTGCTTTTTTGTGAAGGAAGGGTTTGGAGTATTTTTCGTAGAGCTGCACAATCGCAAAACTTTTCCACGGATTATTGGAGGGCAGTAAAAGGTGCGAAACCATATCCTCTTTGGATTAAGCCAGACAAAAAGCTCACTGTCCAAGACGTAATTAATTTAATGAGAGACCATTTCGACGGCACTCCTTTTGACTTAAAGAAAGGGTTGGCCTCTGCACCGTTTGGTTGCCCAGTTCGTTGGAAACCATTGGCTTGGAAAGTAGAAGGAGATACAAACCAATATGCCTGGGAACGTCCAATTTCAACTCAACAGACTGGCTTTTGCTTTGTTTCGCAACTTCGGTCTTGGATGCCAAATCAGATTGGTGGCGTACATTGGTATGGGGTTGATGATAATTACACAAACGTTTACATCCCTATTTATTGCTCAATTAAAGAACCCCCAGAGTGCTTTAGGGTAGGAAGCATTAGTGAGTTTACCCTTGAATCTGCTTTTTGGATTTTCAATTTAGTCGCAAATTGGGCTTACACTAAGTATTCCTACATGTACGAAGACATAAAAAAAGTACAAAAAGAGTTAGAAGACAAATTCTTTGAATTCCAGCCAGCTATCGAAAAAACAGCACTCGAACTTTTTAAAACAAATCCGGACCGAGCAGTTGAATTTTTAACTGACTACTCACTTTCGCAGTCCAGTTTAGTAATGAAGAAATGGAGAAAACTCTGGGAATTTTTAGTTATGAAATTCAACGACGGATACGTCAACGATGTCACCAAAGACCATGGTCGTCATCCAAAAGGTGTTGGTTATGGAGACGAATTCTTTAAAATAATTCTAAAAGAGCGACCTGGATACTATGATGTTAAATGGAGAGAAAAACCAGAATCATTAGACAATAAACAAATTAATAGTAAATCTAAACAAAAAGGGACTAGATAATTAAAAAAGCGAAGGCTCTATATTATCTTAGAGCCTTCGCATTGACAACAAAAAATTAATTACGATTTCGTGGAAACTCTGGGAGCGAGGCAAGCGACAATAACGGTTTCAGGGGAAAGTTCGAACTCAATTCCTTCGCTTTGAATGTCTGAAATATGCACTGCTTTGCCAATTTTGAGGTTCGAAACATTAATCTCAAAATGAGATGGAATTTTATCTGGCAAACACTTAACTTTGACTTTGGAAAGGCTTTGTTGTAACGTTCCACCCTCTTTCACCCCAAGAGCTTGGCCTTTTAAAACAATTGGAACCTCGACCGTTAACCTTGTCCCTTCGTGTATTCCAAAAAGGTCAAAATGGGAGATGGTATCTTTAATTGGATCGATTTGAATATCTTTTAGTATGCATTGATATTCGTTTGGCTCGTTTTCAATTTGCAAACGAACAATTTTGGTTTCGGTTGTATGGACAATTGGTTTCAATGGTTTTGCCTCCACGGCAATTGGAATTGGGTCTAGATCTTTGGTATAAAAAATACCTGGGATAAGCCCCTTTTGGCGGAGTTTCCTTGAAACACCTTTTCCAGTATTTCTTTTCATAACTTTTAATATTACTTCGCTCATAAGTAAATCCTAAATATAATCAACTAACTATCTTTCAATCTCGAACAAAGAACTTATTGAACGATTATCGTGGGTTCTTATTATTGCTTCTGCAAAAAGTTCGGCAACAGAAACAATCTCAACTTTTTCTGATTCTCCACGAAAAGGAATAGTGTCGGTAATAAACATTTTTTTAATAGCGTCTGTTTTATTGATCTTTTCAAGGGCATTTCCAGAAAAAACAGGATGTACACAAACACCATAAATGTCCAGTGCACCCTGGTTTTTCAAAGCTTCGGCACATTGAGTAAAAGTAGTACCAGTATCAATAAGATCATCGACCATGATGATATTTTTTCCCTTCGGTTCACCAATAATATTCAAAACCTCTGCAACATTATGCTCAGGTCTTCTCTTGTCGATAATAACTAGTTCAACACCAAGCCTTTTGGCGTAGGCACGAGCAGTTTTAGCAGCACCAATGTCAGGTGAAGCAACGACAAAATTGCTCAAACCCAGTTGGTAAATTTTTCTAATCAAAACTGGAGAAGCATAAAGATGGTCGAAAGGGATATCGAAAAAACCTTGGATTTGGGAACTATGCAAATCAATGGTAATAATTCTATCGGCACCAGCTCGAGTTATCAAATTTGCAATTAACTTTGCGCTTATTGAAACACGTGGTTGGTCTTTTCGGTCTTGCCGAGCGTATGCAAAATAAGGAATAACAGCAGTAACCCTTCGGGCCGATGCCCTTTTAGCGGCATCGATAAGTAAAAGTAATTCTAAGAGATTTTCTGCAGGTGCTTGTGTGGATTGAACAATAAATAAATCAACCCCACGAATATTTTCTTCGTATTTAACCCAAATCTCGCCATCGCTAAAGTTTTTTATTGCCACATCGGATAATTCAACGCCGATGTAATCCGCAATATTTTGAGCAAGCAGGCGGTTCGACCTGCCACTTGTTATTTTAAAATCAAGCATGAGAAAACAATTACAAAAATTTAGCAGGGATGGCAGGATTCGAACCTGCGAATGTCGGCTCCAAAGGCCGATGCCTTAAACCACTTGGCTACATCCCTGTTAACAAAAAGCAAAATTAATAAAAAAATTTTACTTAACAAACTTACGAATAATCTACTTTAAAAGCCCTAAATCCAACAACATATACAACACAAATATTTAAATAATATCTTTTTCGATTAAGGATCAACTAAATATAACTTTTACAGTGTTCGAATTTAAAGCACAATTTTTTGTTACAAAATAAAGATTAATAATCAAATTTAAAACAATTATTTCTAACTTTGTTATTTGTTTATTATTTGTTTTAGGAAAATATATGGAAAAGAAGAAATTTGCTGTTATGGATGGAAATGAAGCCGCTGCATATGTGGCCTTTCGAGTGAACGAAGTTATTGCTATTTATCCAATTACACCATCATCGAATATGGGTGAATGGTGTGATGAATGGGCTGCAAAAGGATACAAAAATATTTGGGGAGTAACCCCTACGGTGGTCGAAATGCAAAGCGAAGCTGGAGCTGCCGGCGCTGTACACGGAGCACTTCAAGCTGGAGCCTTAACAACAACATTTACAGCTGCCCAAGGTTTGCTTTTGAAAATACCAAATATGTTCAAAATTGCTGGAGAGCTTACCCCTACAGTTTTTAATATTAGTGCAAGAACAATTGCCACCCATGCCCTTTCCATCTTCGGTGACCACAGCGATGTCATGTCTGCAAGGTCAACTGGTTTTGGTATGATGGCATCTAGTTCTGTTCAAGAAGTTATGGACCTCGGCTTGATTTCTTATGCTTCTACACTAAAATCACGAATTCCAATGATTCACTTTTTTGATGGATTTAGAACATCACACGAAGAAAATAAAATCGAAGTTGTTCCAGACGAGATCATGCGTACAATGATCCCAGACGATTTGGTAATGGAACATAGAAAAAGATCAATGAATCCGGACCGTCCAGTGATTCGTGGAACAGCACAAAATCCTGACGTTTTCTTCCAAAATAGAGAAACAGTTAATAGATTTTATGCCGCATGCCCCGATATTGTCCAAGAGCAAATGGATAAATTTGCTTCTCTTACTGGCCGACAATACCGTTTGTTCGATTACATTGGGCATCCAGAAGCTGAACGTGTAATTGTTATTATGGCAAGTGGAGGAGAAACAACAGAAGAAACGGTAAAGTTTTTAGTAAATAAATTCGATGAAAAAGTAGGAGTGTTGAGAGTCCGATTGTATAGACCATTTAGTATTAAACATTTTATTGATGCTCTACCTTCATCAGTTACTTCCATTGCAGTCCTGGACAGAACTAAAGAACCTGGAGCCCCAGGAGAACCATTGTATCAAGATGTAGTAAATGCTATTTATGAACATTATAGCACCGGTAGCCCAAAATTCAAGCAATACCCTAGAATTGTTGGTGGAAGGTATGGATTATCATCCAAGGAATTCACCCCTGCTATGGTCAAAGCTGTGCTGGACAATTTGAAATTAGATAAACCAAAAAACCACTTTACAGTTGGAATTGTCGACGATGTAACATTCACCAGTTTAGAATACGACCCAGAATTTTCCATAGAATCTGACAAAGTCGTACGAGCTATGTTTTTTGGTTTAGGTTCGGATGGAACCGTAGGGGCAAACAAAAATTCAGTGAAAATTATTGGAGAACATACAGAACTTTATGCCCAAGGTTACTATGTTTACGATTCCAAGAAAGCAGGTACACTTACTATTTCGCACCTAAGATTTGGCCCAGAACCAATTAGGGCACCATACTTAATTACCAAAGCCAATTTTGTAGCATGTCACCAAACTGTTTTCATCGAAAAGTATCACATGCTTGATAAACTTGTTCCAGGAGGAATATTCCTAATCAATGCACCGTTCCATGGGGAAGAATTATGGAACTTTTTTCCTAAAACAGTCCAAGAACAAATTATTGATAAAAAAATCAGGGTGTTTTACATAGACGCACAAAAAGTTGCCGAACATAGTGAAATGGGTCGCCGTATAAACACAATTATGCAAACCTGCTTTTTTGCAATTTCCGGAATACTTCCAAGAGAGGAAGCAATCCAAGCAATAAAAGATTCAATTATCAGGACTTATGGAAAGAAAGGAGAAGACATCGTTCGAATGAATATTCAAGCAGTCGAAAACACCATAGAAAATCTCTTTGAACTTGAAGTACCACAAAAGATCACTGCCACTATCGATATCAAGCCACCAGTACCCGATTATGCACCAGAGTTTGTTAAAAAAGTTGAAGGTCCAATAATTGCTGGCAAAGGTGATCTACTACCAGTTAGCGTTTTCCCAGTCGATGGAACTTGGCCAACTGCTACCACTCAATACGAAAAGAGAAATATTGCACTTGAAATACCTACCTGGGACGAAAAAATTTGCATACAATGCGGGAAATGTGCCTTTGTTTGCCCGCATGCCACTATTAGAATAAAAGTATACGAGTCTAAGTATTTAGAAAAAGCCCCACCGACTTTTAAATACACAGATGCAAGGGATAAAGAATTTGCAGGGTTGAAATATACTATTCAAGTGGCCCCCGAAGATTGTACAGGTTGTGG
>FMSI01000815.1_pt1 | contig 25731 bp, 28 predicted proteins | sample 1504471 | NCBI WGS metagenome assembly FMSI01 (sample SAMEA4475357, study PRJEB15587) | soil metagenome | biome: Soil; feature: Field | place: India | collected 2015-03-11 | depth 0 m
TAAGCAAAAAAACCAGCGTACTCTCCAGTTTCTTGCTATAATTTCATAGGATGCGCGCGAGCATTCATTGTTTCTCGGAGTGTTGGGAGCGGCCCTCTTTTCTGTTGCTATCCTGTTAGCCAAACACGCATTCTTGGCGAGGAGCTCACATGGACTTGACATTTATTATCCTTTCCTTGCTGATCATGGTTGTGGTCATCGTAATTTCCAGCCGCATGGGGCAACGGAAAAGGAAAGAGATAGACAGCCATGCAACACGACTAGCAGGCGCCATTTGGGGCTGGGCTACCGTTCTTTCCGCAACCAGCGCGCCTGCACAAGGGAAGGATATGATGCGCGTGGAAATGGAGTTGGAAGTCCATGTGCCGGGTACAGCACCATACGCCGCTCGCACGGTCTGGATGGTGAATCCGGAAGCCATGGCATACTTGGCGGTTGGCAAAGATGTAGCCGTCAAGGTCAATCCGAACAGTCCAAAGTATGTCTACCCTCACGCTTCCTGGGCGACTTTGGTTGACTAAGGGCTTAGTCGAGTAATCGCAGGCTGTTCTATAGGTACGGGATAAGAATCCATCTCGATTTCGGACGGCTTCTATACTTAACTTTCTAGATCATCTGCGAATTTCCAGAGAAATCGCCATGGGATGCTTTTCCATGGTTCAGGGGTTGAATTCAGGCCGACGCGCGGCGTCGTCTCTACGGACGAGGCGGGCGCCGTGCGCCCCGGCTCAATCCATAGGCCGCTAGCCGGCGTACACAGGTCGACGCCGTTTAGGGCGCCGTCAATGCCCAGGGCCTGAGTCAGTTTGGCTGGGCCGTTCGTGTCGCGGCCGCCCCGGCGCCGGGCGATGATTTCCATCCCTTCAACGGGAAAGATGGCTCGAATCAACACCGCAGCCGGCAGGCCGATGGCTTCCGTCACCACGTTCAGACACCAGTGCATTCCGTAAGTGAAGTAAACATAGGCGTGCCCGGGCGGGCCGTACATGACCGCGTTGCGTTTTGTCTTTCCCGAACGGGCATGGCAGCCGAGATCGTCCTCGCCGATATAGGCTTCGGTCTCGGTAATCAGCCCTGCCAGCCTGATGCCGTTGAGGATACGTACAAGCCGCGTTCCCAGCAGGCCACGTGCTACCTCCAACGTGGGCCGGCTGTAGAATTCGCGCGGAAGCGCGAGCGAATGCGATCGATCAGAATCCACAGGCGCGATTATAATCGTTCTTCGTGTTGCTATAGTCGTCTCTGCAGGACAGCAATTCTCTGGTATGATGAAAACAACGCTTTTGTTCAAGTGGATTCGAGATGCACTTGATTCTTGCTTCGAACTCGCCGCGCCGGCGTTTTCTATTGAGTCTGCTTGATTTGGATTTCATCATTCAAGCAGTGGAGGTGGACGAAACGCCCTGGCCTGGTGAATCGCCGTCGGCGTACGTCTTGCGCCTGGCGCGCGCCAAGGCGCTGGCTTGCGCCGATGGCCGGAGCATGACTCTGGCGGCCGACACCGCGGTTGTGGACGGCGAGAACATCCTGGGCAAACCGCGCAACGCCGTTGAAGCTGCTGCAATGTTGCGTTGTCTGCGTGGGCGCGTCCATCAAGTCTACACTGCCTTGGCGCTTTGGACGGGCGCGCGCCTTCTGACCGATTGGTGTGGAACGGACGTACGTATGCGTGAATACAGCGAGGAGGAAATGGAGAGGTATATCGCCAGCGGCGATCCGATGGATAAAGCCGGCGCGTATGCCGTGCAACATCCGGATTTCCGGCCTGCGGCGGCAGTCCAAGGTTGCTATGCCTGCGTGGTAGGCTTGCCGCTTTGTCATCTCGTTCGCCTATTGTGCCGGGCCGGCTTGGATATATCCACCAACGCGCCGGCGCGGTGTCAGTCGGCGTTTGACCATTCTTGCTCCATCTATCCTCTCCTCTTGCGTGAGGGGATAACGACAACATCTCGTTTTGCCTCGCGGTTGTAACCAAAGGTGATTTTCCATGAAAGCACAACGTTGCTCTCTCTTTGTCCTCTTGATTTTGTTGCTAGTTGCTTGTGGACGTGGAGGAAATGGCGCTGCCGTTGCTCCCCCGACTTTGAAGCCGCCCTCGGTGGATACCACTCCCGTCCCAAGTGTAGAGGCGGCTATGCGTGCCTTCTTGGAGGCTTATAAGGCGGAAGACTACGCGGCCATGTATGCCATGTTAAACAAGGCCAGCCTCGAGGCCATCAACCCGGATGACTTCTCGAAGCGGTATAGAGATGCGCTGATTGCGATGAATGTGCGCGAGATCGAGTATGCTCTCCTCTCTACCCTGACCAACCCACAAACAGCACAGGCCGCTTTCAACCTGACCTATAAGACCGCCATTTTGGGTGAGATCAAACGCGAGAACCTCGTGGCACATTTCAATCTGGAAGACGGCGCCTGGCGATTGCAATGGTCTGAATCGCTCATCCTGCCCGAATTGGCAGGCGGCAACACCTTACAAATCGAATATCGCATTCCCGCGCGCGGCGATATTTACGACCGCGCAGGCAACGCCATCGCTACGCAGAGCGAGGCGGTGGCCTTGGGGCTGGTACCCGGTGAGATTGATCCAGATCAGGAAAGCTTTCTGTTGAATGTCTTATTTCAACTTACAGGTTTGCGACCGGATACGATTCGGGAGCGTTACGCCTATGCCCAGCCGGACTGGTACATTCCGGTGGGTGAGATTTCCATGGAGGAATACAGCGCCAACCGAGGCGTACTGGCTTCGCTGCGCGGCCTGGTCATCAGCCCTTACGAGGCTCGTTATTATCAGCGCGGAGGCATTGCGCCGCATGCCGTCGGATACACGCTGTACATTTCTAGGGAGGAACAAGATAAATACCGTCGGCTGGGCTATCAAGGGAGCGAGCGCGTCGGGTTCGATGGGATTGAACGCTGGGGCGAATCGTACCTGGCGGGCAAACGTGGCGCGACGCTCTATGTAGTGGATCCCGCTGGCGCCGTTGTTTCCGTTCTGGCGCGCACCGATCCAGAACCGGCGCAATCCATCTACTTGACTATTGACCGTGACTTTCAACGTCAGGTGCAAGAGGCTTTCGGCGGTCTGTCTGGCGCGGCGGTGGTCATCGAATTGAATACCGGGCGTGTGTTGGCGATTGCCTCCTCCCCCGGCTTTGATCCGAATATCTTCGAGCCAAAGAACCGGAATGCCGCCACCCTCTACGAACTTTTGCAGCAGAATCCCAATCAACCGCTCTTCAATCGCGCGACGATGGGACAGTATCCCCTTGGCTCTGTATTTAAAATTATTACGATGGCGGCTGCGCTCGAAAGTGGTCTGTACTCCGTCGATTCCACGTACGATTGCCAATATGAGTTCAAGGAACTCTTCGACCGCATACTCTATGACTGGACGTGGGACCGCTGCCAAAACGAAGTGCGGACGATGGGCGAGTGTAAGACCAAACCCAGCGGCCTATTGACCTTGCCGCAGGGTCTGATGCGCTCATGCAACCCCTGGTTCTGGCACATTGGCCTTGCCTTGTATCGTCAGGGCAAGGGAAATCTGATTGCAGAGATGGCGCGCGGCTTTGGCCTCGGGCAGGCAACCGGCATTGAGATCGAAGAAGCGGTGGGACATTTGGCCGCGCCGAATAGCGAACTAGCCGCGACCAATATCGCCATTGGTCAAGACCCGATTCTGGTGACGCCGTTGCAGGTAGCGGCGTTTACCGCAGCGCTTGGCAATGGGGGCACGCTCTATCGTCCGCAATTGGTTGAAAAAGTACAACCCATTAACGGCGCGCCCACGCATCAATTCGCGCCGGAGGTGGTCGGTAAACTTCCGCTCTCGCCGGAGAATCTGAAGATCATCACCGACGCCATGCGCGAAGTTGTGGAGAATCCAAAGGGCACGGCGCATCATCGCTTCCGCGGCCTCAACATTCCAGTTGCCGGCAAGACAGGCACAGCCGAATCGGGGATTGCCGGATATCCCCATGCCTGGTTCGCCGGTTTTACTTTGAAGAATGCTCCGAACAAGCCGGATATCGCGGTTGTCGTCTTCGTGCAAAACAAAGGCGAGGGATCGGATTACGCTGCTCCTGTCTTTCGTCGTATTGTGGAAATTTACTTCTATGGGCGCCCGCAGAGTCTCTACTGGTTCGAATCCAACATTGGTATTACGGAGACGCCTACTCCGCCGGGATGGACACCACAACCCTGACCATGCGAGGAGCAGAATGCAGGGTAAGAGCAACGATGTCTGATTGCTTGCCTGGTCTGGTTATCCGCACGCAATCTGGTTTCTTCACGGTCCAGACCTCCGACGGTGCGTTGACCTGTTGCCTGCGTGGTCGCCTCAAGCGAGGGCCTCGTCTGGGCGATCTTGTCGCGATTGGCGATCGCGTTCGCGTCTCGCTCCTGCCTGATGGCAGAGGCGTGATCGAGGCCGTGGAACCGCGCGTGCGCGCTCTCGTTCGTCTCGATCCACGCCCCCAGGGAGTCTATCGGCAAGTCCTGATCGCTAACCCTGATCAAGTTGTCTGCGTTTTCGCTTGTGCTCAGCCCGAACCCCGCTTGCGTATGCTCGACCGGCTGCTGGTCATTGCTGAAAAACAGGGGATTCCGGCGATCGTTGTTGCCAATAAGATGGACCTTGTTGGGCGGGAGCAGGCCGAACGTCTTTTTGGACTCTATCCACCGATTGGATATCGGGTCATGTACACCTCGGTCAAGACGGGCCAGGGGCTGGATGAATTACGACAAGCATTGCAGGGGAAAATCTCGGCGCTGACCGGGCCGAGCGGCGTAGGCAAGTCCAGTCTGCTTAATACCTTGCGACCGGGTCTAGGCTTGGCCGTGCGCGAGGTCAGCCGGGCCGCCCACAAAGGTCGTCATACCACCACGGTTCGTCAGATGTTCCCCTTCGATGGCGGCTATGTGGCCGATATGCCCGGCATGCGCGCTCTGGCCTTGTGGGATACGACGCCAGAAGAACTGGACGGCTATTTCCCTGAAATTGCGCCGCTGGTGGCGCATTGTCAGTTCAGCAATTGTACGCACATGCACGAACCCGGCTGCGCGGTGCGCGCCGCGGTGGCGGCAGGAAAAGTCCATCCTCAACGTTACGAATCCTACCTTCGGCTGCGCGCAGGAGAGAAGGAATGACGGAAATGTGGCAAGCACAGGGGAAGATTGGTCTGCATCCGGGAAGTTTTCTGTAAATGGCGTTTCAAGCGATTCTCAGGCTATACTTTTACCGACTCGACCGTGAGAGGACATTTGCCTTTCCCTGCTCTCTAGTGGTTGCGAACATTCCATGGTGAATTGGAATCTTCTGGGTCACGAGTGGGCTGTAGAGATGCTGCGTGGACAGATCCGACGCGGTACTGTGAGCCACGCTTATCTCTTCGCAGGTCCGCCCGGCGTGGGACGTCGGACGCTGGCTTTGCGCTTTGCGCAGGCGTTGCTCTGTCCAGAGGCCACGCAGCCGGGCGAGCCATGCGGGGTTTGTCGAACCTGTCGACAGATCGAGACCATGCAATATCCCGATTTGACGGTCGTCCAGGCTGAGAAAGAGGGCGGAGTGCTGCGCGTGGAGCAAGTGCGCGCGGTGCGACAGAGCCTCGCGCTCAAGCCTTATCAGGGCCGTTACCGTATTGTGCTCTTTCTGCGTTTTCAAGAGGCGCACCCGAGCGCGGCCAATGCCCTCCTCAAAACGCTGGAGGAAGCGCCGACGCACGCTTTGCTGTTGCTTACTGCCGATTACGCGGAGCAACTCCTGCCAACAATAGTTTCCCGTTGTGAGACGTTGCACCTGCGCCCTTTGCCGTTGGAACGAGTGGAAAGCTGGCTGAAAGGGCGCCTGGAGACCATTCCTGCAAAGGATGATACCTTGCCCCGCTTGCTGGCGCATCTCAGCGGAGGAAGGCCGGGTTATGCGTTGCGATTGCTTTCCGACGCCGCGTTGCTGGAGTTTCGTCGTCAGCATCTGGATACCATACGCGCCTTGCTCGCCGCGAACTGCCGTCGGCGCTTTTTCACCGCAGAATTGCTCGCCAGAGATAAGGAAACGTTACGCGCCGTGTTGTTGCTTTGGTTGTCTTACTGGCGCGATGTGTTTCTGCGGATCAGCGGTGCCGCGTTGCCGGTTGCCAATCTGGATTACGCCGAGGAAATCGAAGCCCTAGCTGCTCGTTTGTCTTTAGGGGAGGCGCGTCGCCTGGTGGAGGAACTGGAGAATGCGTTGAAACGATTGGAGAAAAACGTCAACGCGCGCCTGTTGACGGAGGTGTTGCTGTTGAACTGGCCTAAGATCGTGCCCTGAGTTGCGCTTTTTCGCGAGCGGCGATACAATCGGGCAACCTAGCCCTGGAGTGTTGCGATGAAACGACCGATTCCACCAGTCAAGGGTACACGCGATTTCTACCCGCCTCAGATGGCTTTCCGCAATTGGTTATATGCCACCGTGCGGCGGGTGTCCGAGTCGTTCGGTTATCAGGAGTGGGAAGCGCCGATGCTGGAAAGCCTGGAATTGTACGCGGCGAAATCAGGCGAGGAGCTGGTCAAGAAACAATCCTATGTTTTCGTCGATCGCGGCGGTGACGAAGTTACGTTGCGGCCCGAATTGACCCCTTCGCTGGCGCGCATGGTGGTGCAGAAACAAGGGGAACTGGTCTTTCCTTTGCGCTGGTGGTCTTGGGGCCCCTTCTGGCGTTACGAGAAGATGCAGAAAGGGCGCGCGCGCGAGTTCTTTCAGTGGAACGTGGACATGCTGGGGGTCAATTCACCGGAAGCTGATGCAGAGCTGATTGCCGTTGCTGCTGCCTTTCTGCGAACGGTAGGCCTGACGCCGCAACAGGCGCGCATCTTTGTCAACAATCGTCGCTTGATGGAGGCGGAATTCGATGCTCTGGGAATACCCGTGGAACGACGCGGGGAGGTCTCCGCGCTGGTGGACAAGCGCGATAAGATGGAAGCCAAGGCCTGGGAGTCTTATGCTCGCGAACTCGGCCTGAACCAGAGACAATTGGAGCATCTGTTAGCTTTGCTGGCCGATGGCGAACGCTGGAAAAACTCAGATGAACTGCGGCGTCTTTTTGCCGCGCTGGAAGCCTTGGGCGTTCGCGAATACGTCCAGTTCGACGCGGGCGTTGTGCGCGGGCTGTTGTACTATACAGGCACGGTGTTCGAGGCGTTTGATTTGACAGGCGGCGTGCGGCGCGCGATTCTAGGTGGTGGCCGCTACGATAACCTCCTGGCCGATGTGGGCGGTGAACCGCTGGCCGGCGTCGGCTTTGCTATGGGGGATGTGGTCATTGGGATCCTGTTGCAGGAATTGGGCTTGGCGCCGTCATTGCCTACCTTACCTGCATCGGTTCTGGTCACGGTCTTTGATGAGAAACACTGGCTGGCTTCGCTCTCGCTTGCCAGCGAACTGCGGCGCGCCGGCCTGAACGTGATCGCCTATCCGGAACCCGCGCGCCTGCCGCGCCAGTTCAAATTCGCCGACCGCATGGGGATACATTATGTCCTTGTCCTTGGCCCTGATGAGGTCGCCAACGACATGGTTACTCTCAAGGATTTGCGGCAGGGCGCGCAGGAAACCCTTGCCCGAACGGAATTGCTGAAAATCCTCCGCTCTCTTCTTTCCTAAGAATAGAGAAGGTTCGTGATGCAGTTTCCGCGCAAGGACAGGCCTCCCCATCGCAAAGGGAGGCCTGGTGCTCTGCTTGTAGTGAGAAGGGGGACGGCGCGTCTGGTCTTTTTGGAGCCATCCCTGGCGTTATCATTCTTGCGGCGTTGGAATCTTTGTCTTTGGCTTGGTAAACGTGAAGATCTCGCTCGTGCAAAAGATGACGCCATGGCTCAACATCGGGCTGACAAACCATTGGTATGGCCCCGCGTCTGGGAAAGATTCAATGGCGTGTATCTTCGATGTTCCTGGGCTGAGAAGATTGTTCAGCGCGCCGCCTGGCGTCACGATCGTCAGTAAGTACTGGGAGGCTCCGGGGTAGGCTGTCCAGCTAAACTCGGCGGCGGCTATGGCGGCAAATTCCGTTTGATTCTTCGGGGTCAGGAGGGTCACGCAGGTACCCGGCACAGGAGGCGGTACTGGATAGTATCCGAGCGTAAACTCAAACGTATCGGAGGTGCACAGGACGTTCGTGCCCGCGTAGGCGGTTACCTGCCAGCGATAGACGCCGTATTCCGTGAATCCTTCCATAAAGCGAGTCAGGGCGGTTGTGGTGGACATGAACCGCACCGTTGGGGTAGATGGCGGGGTAATGGCGACGATATATTTTGTTGCGCCTTGGACTGGGGTCCAGGTGAAAGCGCGCCCCCCGATTCGATGTACCTTGGCCGTATGCGGCGGGGTGAGGAGGCTCATACAGCCGCTGGACGATGGCGCGATTGGCGCAACGGACTCGGCTGTGCTGGTGGCGGTGGCGGCCTCGCCGGGAGCTGCCGCCGGAGTCTCGGCAGATGCTGCGGACTCGGCGCGAGTGAACGAAGCTGGTGCGCTTGTGCAGATGACCTGCGAGTCCGCGCCGAGTACAGTCACGCGCCATTGGTACACGCCAGGCTGAGGCAGGCTATCCAATGCGAGATCGAACTGATTCAACGGCGCAACCGTCGCGGTCTGCGTTCCATCAGGATGGGTGAAGAGGAGGAGATAGGCTGTAGCGCCGGCGTATTCCGTCCAGCCAAATTGCTCCTGTCCGCTGGCCGCCAGAGAGGCTCCATCTGCTGGCATAATCAGCATGACGCAAGGTGCGGCAGTTGCTGGTTGCTCGCCGCTTGCGGGGGGTAAGGTTGGGCTGGGCAAATCAACGGGAAGCGGTCCCAATGTGGCTGTGGCTTCCGATGTCGGTTGGGTCCCGCCTAACAGACCACATCCGCCAAGGATGAGCGCCATCGCCGAAGCGATACTGATGAGACGCATATTCATAATTACCTCCTTCTCCAAGATTGTATATTAAAACCCGGTTTTGTCCAAGCATTTCCGGCGTCTTTTCTGGCCGTTTTCCCCTTTTTTGAGCTGGGTTTCTACCGACCGAAAACTGAAAATCGAGGGCAAGACGTAGCAAAAAGAAATAAAGCCATGCCACAGCATGAGGGCATGACCAACGGCCAGCATGGTTCCCGCGGAATAAGCGAGACCTGTTCTCCAAGCACTCCATTGGCACGCTAAATCTCAAGTCGTCCGGGAAGACGCTGTTTTCGGCGTTTATGATGGAATACTACTTCGCCTGTTTCGCCGTTACAGGAGTTTGGGGGCTAGGGTAGGGAACTGTTCACCCTGGTGAAGGCGTTGCCGATAGTAGGGCCGAGCACGGTCAATACGGCGATAACAACAAGAGCAACCAGAACAAGAATCAAAGCATACTCGACCAGGCCCTGCCCTTTTTGCCGGTCATCGCGCAGCATGGTTCTCACCTCCTTTTCGATAAGGAATAGAGTATTATATAAAGATTTTACATCATCCCTGCGGATAGGAACATCACAGTTTCGTGAGTGATTCTTTGCTCGCGGCGTCGGCTGGCGCAACCCGGAGCGCTCTCGTGCCGGGCGCGACGGCAAACCGACGCATCTGTGGCGCTGTTCCCTACCTGCTAGCCTGGGCGCGCAGTCCTCTGGGAGGCGCCGATTTCCCGCCGGCGATGGTTTTGGAGCCTATAGGGGTTTTTCCCGCCTCGACGCCCGAAACAGCTTTCATTATGGGCCGATTGCTCTCGCTGTTCGGACGATCTATCATCTGTTAGAGAGATGCAAACGATAGGCGCTTCAAGGTTGTCAAAACACCAACGTTGTTGCGTTGCGAAGACAAAAGTTGCTCTGGTAGTTGAAGTTCAAAATGGCGCCGCGCTTTGTGGGTTTTTCCCCTGCAGTGGGTTCCCATATTACCGTCTTTGATGCTATGTGATATAATAACAAGGGAACCTTTCTATGGTTTCCACATCTTAGGGCCAGAAGTTTAAGACCATTCTCAAGGAGGTAGAAAAATTATGAAGCTGAGCGCGCCAAAGATCGTCACCTGGTGGATCGCCGTTCTCCTCGGCATCCTCGGCATCCTGGGCAAGGTGGTGGCCATTCCCATCCTTTCCCCTCTAGCGTTTTGGTTGGTGGTCATTGGATTGATTTTACTCGCCCTGGCCACTCTCGTTAAAGGTCTGTAACCCATCATAAAGCGGCGAGGAGGCGAGTGCGCTTTAGGCGTCTGGCCCCGCCAAGGAGCGCCTCGCCTCCCGTTGATTTGGGGGAAATTAGGCGCTCTCAGCAGTTCGGTTCGCGCCGCACAAGGTGCAACGCCGGTCCGCTGGTTGCGTGGCCGATTTAAACGAATTTTTCCATCCTATAAAGAACAACCGACGATGTCTCGAAGGGAGCTTGCCGGCCTCTCCGGAGAAGAGCATTTCATTCCCTAAATAGAGCATCGGAAAATCATGATCATCCGGCGCCAAAGGAGACTGTGCTGTGGCAATGTGACTGTCTCTGGGGTCTTATTTTCTGCTCCTTTGCACACATGGATCGGCTGTGTTTTTGATGCCTATGGCCGTTGAACTCGCCTTAATTCGAATCGAATAGTTTTATGCTTCAGTTAAGATAATTTAATACATAAATTCAATAAAATCAAGTAAAACCGCTTGACTCTTTGTAAAAATATAATATAATTTGCAAAAATGGAGGTGCTATGCTGTCATTCTACCAAGCCTATCAAGCGTATGAAAGGCGTTGGATGCGAGGGGAGCTGGCCGTGAGCGCGTCGCGTCGCGCTTACCTCCTTTGTCTGTGCGCCTCCTTCCTGTTGCGCCTTGCCGATCGGCTTGCGCGCGCCGGCAACGCTTTACAACGACGCTATGACCTAACTGCCTCTCCATTCCTTTCGTCTCCCCAGGAGAAGTCATGAAACCATCTCTGACCCGATGTCCTGTGTGTGGCGGAGAACTGACTGTTGTCCGCTATCGTTGCGACTCGTGCGATACGACCATCGAAGGACGTTTTTCCCATAATGCCTTCGCCAGTCTGACCGCCGAGCAGCTGGATTTCGTTGAAACGTTTGTGCGTTGCGAGGGAAAGTTGACGCGCTTACAGGAGGAATTTGGCCTCTCCTATCCCACGTTGCGCAATCGTCTGCACGAGGTCATCCGTGCGCTGGGTTATGAACCCGGCAAGGAGGAAAGCGTCGAACTTTCGGAAGAGAAGCGGCGCGCCATTTTGGAAGACCTGGACGCCGGCAAGATTACTGCAGAGGAGGCCACGCGCCTCTTGCAGGGAGAGGAGTGAACCATGCAGGAGCGAACAATTGTCGTTCACGAAACGCCCAGCGTTCATGTGGCAACCGTGCCCGAGGACTTGCGCGTGGCCGGTTGGGAGCGGCCAGAACTCGTAGCGCGTACTAGCGGCGAGACGCTTACGGTGGACGCCAGCGAGGGGCGCATCCAGATCGCCTGCGACGAATCGCTTGTGCTCTACCTGCCGCGGCGTTCCAGTCTGCACGTCGAGGCGGTTGGGGGCGATGTCAGCCTGCAAGCCCTGAGTGGGCAAGCGACTATCGGTCAGGTCGGCGGCGATGTGTCGTTGCGCGATGTGGGCGGCGAGGTGGCTGTCGAATCGGTAGACGGAGATTTCTCCGCTCGTCTGACGGGTACACTCGCGCTGGGTAAGATTGCAGGCGACATGGTGGCGCAAGGCGTGCGCGGAAACTTGACTGTTGCTTCGATCGGCGGCGACGTCTCGCTGCGCTCCGTGGAAGGGAAGGCGAGTATGGAGCATATCGCGGGTGACCTGTACGCTCGCAACGCGCGCGGTTCGCTGCGCGCCGGCGTTCACGGCGACGCTGCTCTCTACCTACTACAACCACAGTCAGGGAATGAATACCGCGTCGCTGCTGATGGCGATCTCTTGCTCCGTCTGCCTGCGGATGTCAACGTCCGACTATATCTGACGGCATCCAACGCGGAAGCAATTCACGTTGACTTCCCTGGGGTAACACTGGAGCCAGGTAAGGCCTCGCACGAGTTGACGCTTGGCCGCGCAACGCCGGCAATGCCTGTGATTTGCTTGAGCGCCGGCGACGATCTCGTGGTTACCAGTCGCTCCGACTGTTGGGATGCCATGGCCGATTTCAGTATGGGGATGCGTGATGGCATTGGACCGATTCCTATTCCTCCTGACATGCCGCAACGGATACGAGAGCGCGTACGCACTGCCACCGAACGCGCGCGGCGCAAGGTCGAGGCCGCCAACCGACGCATGGAAATCAAACTTGAGGCCACTTCCCGTCGCGCCGAGGCCAGGGCGCGTCGCAGGGGATTGCGCCTTTCCCCTGGGCAGGCCAGCGTGCACATCGGTCGCCGGGAATGGAATCTGACGCCGCGCGACGCGACAACGCCAGAGTCATCGCCTTCTGACGAGGAACGTCTTGTCATCCTGCGTATGTTGCAGGAAAAGAAAATCACCCCCGAAGAGGCCGAGAAATTGCTGGACGCACTGGAAGGCAAGTAGCCTTCCGCCCATGGTTTGAGGAGGCTTCCATGACGAACGAGGAACGCAGTCAAGTCTTAAAGATGATAGCCACGGTAAAATCACCGCCGAGGAGGGATGGAACCTGTTGCGCGCCCTAGAGGAAAACTGGCAAGACGAGGAGAGCGCGACCGAACAACCCCTGCCGTCCACCGCGGAAGGCACAGCGAGCGAACCGGAGGCCGTATTCCTGCGGGCGCGCCTGCACGGTACGGCGCGCCGCTTGTGGCGCATCCTATTATGGGTAGGGGTGGGCATGGTCATCCTGAGCGGCTGGGGAATGTATGCCTTGCTCGTCGCCCATCATCCCAATTTCTGGTTCTACTGTCTCATTGCGCCTTTTCTCCTAGGTGTGGGGCTGATCGCTCTGGCTGCCAACAGCCGCGCGGCGCGCTGGCTGTTCGTGGACATTCACCAGAAAGCAGGTGCAAAGCCCGGCCGTATCTTCTTGGGTTTTCCTCTGCCGCTGAAGTTTCTTGCCTGGGGAGTGCGCACGTTCGGTCACAACATTCCTGACGCGGAAAAAGCCAATGTGCGAGCGGCCGTCGAAGTGCTGGAAAGCGGTCTTGCCGGCGACGAACCCTTGATCATCCATGCCGACGAAGACGAAGATGGCGCATCTGTGCAGGTATATTGGGGATAGGTGCATGGCCAATATGGCTCACCCTATCGCAGAGGCTCGAAAACAACCCCTATTGAATGGTTTGATCCTGCTCTTCCTTTTGGCCATGATTCTTGCCAACCTGGGCGGGAACATGTACGGCCCCTTGCTCTCGCTCTACGTCAAGGACCTGGGCGCGTCTATCGAACAAATCGGTCTGTTCTTCACCCTGGCCTCTATTATCCCTCTTGCCTTGCAAATTCTCGGCGGTTGGATTTCCGATAACATAGGGCGCTTACGGGCGATTGCCATTGGCAGCATTGTGGGAGTGATGGCGTATCTGCCGCTTATTCTCGCCAATCGTTGGGAATGGTTATTGTTGGCCGAGGGACTGGGAGCGATTACCCGCTCGTTGGTTGGGCCAAGTTTCGACGCCTTCCTAGCCGAGCACTCGAGCGAAGCGAATCGCGCTCGCATGTTTGGCGTTTCCCAAATGCTTTTCAGCATTGTTGGCGTCATCGGCCCACTTCTGGGCGGTTGGATGGCGCAAGTGTACGGCTTCAAACTGATGTTGCTGGTTGCCGCCGGCCTCTACCTGCTGGCAACGGTGCTGCGTGTGGGCATGGCGCGCGAGGCCGCGCGGAACAATCCGAAACCATCCAATCTGGCCTGGAATGGACTGAAAGCCAATTTGTCGGCAATGATTGGCCTCCTTATGGCCGGCGGCGTCCTGATCTGGATTCTCATCACCGATGGCGTGCGTGACGTCTCTTTTGCCCTCTCCATGAACCTGCTGACGGTGTACGTGCAGGAGAAAATTGGCCTGACGCTTAGCCAAATTGGGATAACGAACAGCATCTTCGGCCTGAGCATGATGGTGACGCACGTGCCGGCCGGTTGGCTAGCCGACAAGGCAGGGGAACGCGTGGGAATTGCAACGGGATTTGCGTTAACAGGCGTCTCGCTGGGCCTTCTCGTGTTCCTGCCGCATGGTGCGTTCGCCCTGGCCTGTCTCGGCTGGGCAATAGCGGGCGTTGGGGTGGGGCTGATGTCGCCGGCGTATATGTCGCTCATCAGCAAAGTCGTTCCCTCCCACCTGCGCGGCACCGCGTTTGGGCTGTTTAGCACCAGCCTTGGGTTGATTTCACTGCCTGCGCCGTGGCTCGGTGGGTTGTTGTGGGAACGCGTTAGCCCGCGCTTCCCGTTCCTGATTACCTCTCTGGTCATTTTGCTCTCCATTATCCCTGTCTGGATAAAATTCAAATTGCCCGAAACGAATCTTGAAAGAGGAGGCTCAGATGGCCACTCCGGAAGAACGGATGAAAATCTTGAAGATGATTGAGGAGGGGAAGTTGACTGCGGAGGAGGGGGCCAAGCTCCTCGCGGCGCTGCGCAGCACCGATCGACCGGCCGCGGGCGGCGAGTTTGGGCGAGGCGGCGCGCGCTGGCTGCGCATCCGCGTCACTGAATTGGCGAGCGGTCGTTCGCGCGCCACCGTCCAGATTCCACTTAGCCTGATTGACGCCGGTTTGAAAATCGGCGCCCGCTTTGCTCCCGAAGTCGAGGGCGTCAACATGGACCAGCTCATGGAAGCCTTGCGCTCCGGCATGACCGGAAAAATCATTGACGTCACCGATGAGGTGGACGGCGAGCGCGTGGAAATTTTTGTCGAATAGATTCCCCGCCATAAACGTGCGCGCCTCCTCTCGGCCAACAGGAATGACGGGCTTGCTCGTCATCTGGAAAGGCCAAGTCATCTCCATTCTGGCATCCGGCATGAGCCGTTTTGCTCTTTCCATCTGGCTATTCCAGCAGACTCGTTCTGCAACAGCCATGGGCGCGATACAGGGATGCTCCCTCTTGCCATTCCTGGCGCTTTCTCCTCTCGCTGGGGCGCTGGTGGATCGGCGCAGCCGCAAGTTAAGCATGATGATCGGCGACATCGTCGCCGTTATCGCTACAGGCGGCTTTTCCCTTCTTACAATTGCCTGGTTCGCGCAGCCGGTTGCTCCCTTACTGGCCGGCCTGCTGGCAGATCGCTGGTTGGAGCCTTCTAGGATCGCAGAGACAGGTCTCTCCCTTCTCTTCCGCTATTGGGTTGGCGCGTCGCCGGGGTCGGGCATGGCGCTCCTGGTTATCTTTTGTGGAATCGGGATTGCGTGGACTGCTCTGGGTGGGTAACGCTGTCCCCGCTGTTCTCCATGTCGAAACGTTGTTGCCCGACTACGAGCGGTGATTCAGGAGCGGGGCTCCTGTCGATCATGCAAATTAACGGACGCGTTCTGCCAATCGGCAGCGCACGAAGAGTATGGGCGCGCCGCCGGCCAACCACAGGCCGATCAGGGCATAGCGCAGGAAACGCAATAGGTACGCCACAAATGTTTCCTCGGCAGGAGAGATGGCCTTCAGACCGTAACGAATCACCAACACGCCCGCAATGCCCAGCAAGTAACGTAGAAGGAGTCGCCACCATGGGCCTTGCGTCCGAAATCTGCCGGCCTGTTCCAGCCAGACCACTCCGGCCAGCAAGCCGAAGAGCGTCCCCCCTGTTGTCAACATGCTGTTTGCCGAAACCGCATCGCCGGCATAGGCAGCCCATTCTAGCGGGGGTTGCCAGTTCCCATTCAGCCGGAGGAGCAAAACTGCCGACGGAGTCATCAAAGCCAGCGAGGCCAAGAAAGCCAGGAGAATCTGCATCCTTGCCGGTTGTCGTTTGCTCCAGTTCGTTAGGGGATGCCAGGCGCGCACCGTTAGCCAGAGAAGCAACAGGCCGACCAACCAGCCAAGCAACACATCATGGGGGAAGTGAACGCCAAGCGAAAGGCGCGAGAGGCCGATCAAGAGCATCAACAGGATGGCCCCGGCCCAACCCCAGCGCCTCTTGAGGTAGGCGGCCATCATGCCCCAGACGGCCACCGCGTTCTGTGCATGGCCCGACGGCGCGCCGAACGAAGTCTCGCTGGCAAAGTGCTTTACCGACGGACTGTACCAGTACGGACGCGGCGCATGAAGCGCGAGTTTGAGCGCATCGTTGATTCCGCCGCTCAGCATCAGAATCACGGCCACGCGCATCCCCAAGGAAGCGCTGACGCACCAGTATAGCACCGGCAGGATGAACATGTAGAACTCCTCCGTACCCAGGAACGTGAAAAACTTCATCAGGGGCACCTGCCATTCCCCAAGATGTTGCAACGCTGTAATAAAGCGAACACCGAAGGCAAGTATCGTTTCCATGTGCGAGGGCTCCTCACTTCAAGCAGGTATGCTTTCCAAGCCAGATAGGTGGCTCAAACGGAACGGTTTGGTTGCGCGAATCGCCTCTTGGCGCTGTCTTCTGTAGGGCAGAAAGAGCAGATGTCATTTCAGAGCAAATCCTTGCTCCTGTACTGCGCGTCGCAGGTGCGTGCGTGCGCCTTGCGCCGCGCGGCGGGCAATGTGCTCGCTCCAGCCGTATTCCTCGTCGCGTACAGAGCGGCCCGGCGCGGGAATCTGACGGCCTTGATAGAGACCGCTGGCAATCATCTGCTGGTCATAAACCTGTATGTCTTCTTCCTCATGGCTGGTATCGTACTGTTCCCAATGCAACACGGCCCGCAACGGCAAGCGCGGTTTGACCCTGGCCTGCCTGGCCGGCCAGCCGACCGTCATACCGGTAACCGGGAAAACCAGTTTCGGGAGGCCAAGTAAGGCGATGACGTCCTCCGGTTGATTGCGAATGCTACCGATGTAACAAATCCCCAGTCCAAGCGATTCGGCAGCCAGTGCCGCGTTCTGGGCGGCAATCGCGGCATCTACTACGGCGACCAAAAAGTTCTCCAGATACTCCGAGACCTGTTGATAGCCGCGTTGCCGGCAGACGCGCTCCAGACGCGACAGATCCGCGCACCAGGCCAGGAAAAGCGGCGCCTCGGCCACGTGTTCCTGATTGCCGCATAATTCCGCCAGGCGCCGCCGCGTTTCTGCCTGAGTGACCGCCACGACGCTATATGCTTGCATGTTGGACGAGGTCGAGGCGCGCTGCCCGGCGGCTACGATCGTCTCCACCAAGGCAGGCGGTACAGGCTCCGGCTTGTAGCGGCGGATAGAGGCGTGTTGATGAATCACAGCCAGGACAGAGTTGTTCATAGAGTCATCTCCAGTTCGATCTCGTCGCGAATTGGAATACCATCCATGCCCAGCAGAGGACTTTCCGGTTTGATTGCTCGCGCTCGCGCCCGTGCCACGGCGTTGACGTATAGCTTGGCGAGGACGAAACTGCGTTTTTGCTAGAAGCGCAAAGCAGCCATGTTATCGTTCGTGGTGATCAACCACAAGCGCTGACATCCGGCCGCTTCTGCTGCTTGTTCCATGGCGTTCAGCAAAGCCGTTCCTGCCCCTTTCCCCTTTTGCCGGGAGTCCAGCGTCTCGATTTCACAGGCGCGGTCGGCAAGGGAATAGGTGAACAGCCCTATGGGTTGCCCGGCTTCGAGAGCAATGAAGCCGGGCAATGCTGTGGGCCGGAAGATCGGATGGTGGATGACGATTCTCTCGCTTTGCCCGACGTTCGACCGGTCGCGGTCGCACCCAGGCTGTAGGTTGGGGCGAGAGGGGGCGAATCGCGATGGAGTTGGGCGCCGGCTGTCCCATCGTCACGGCGAAGGGCGAGCAATGCGCGGCGCAACCCACAGGGCGCGATCGCCTGTCGGCGAGCCGGTCGCCAGCACTGTCAGGATAAACTGGACATTTTGACCGGCGAGGGCGTCCAGACTTCGGTCGACGCGATAGTACATCCCCTCAATTCTCTCACGGAAGGACCATAACGTCTGTATCGGTCCTGCGCCAATCTGGTAGTCCAGCCGCATGGTGACGTAGCAACCGCTTGCTCCGTAGGCGCAGTTGACAATGGCCTGGAAGCGATCACCCTCCTGTACGGCGAACGCCGGATACTTCCCGCGAATGATGCCATCTGTCACATTCTGCGGGAAAGTTAGCAGCCCCGGCGCGCCGGTTGTGCCGTCCTCCAGTTGAGGCGAGGCCAATTGCAACACAAACCCCTGGACATTGCCATCGGTTCCCGGACAGGGCAGGATGGTCCCGGCGCCATTCGTCCAGACGGCTTCGCAGGCTCTGGCGTAGAAGTCATAGACGGCGCTGTACGTGCTACCCGAGACCTTGATGTCCACCCAAAAGGGCACTGTTCCACTCAGGCCCACGCCGAACGTGCTGCCGGCCGCGTTCTTCAGCAGCCAGTAACCGCGGTAGTGCCCATTGCTCGTAGGGGCGGTCATGGGAATCGAGATATCAATTGTAGAGCCGGGGGGTACGTTCACCGGCAGAGGGCTGGCGGTGGTGGCGCCTAGAGCGTCGCCGCTGGCGAAGACCACCCTATAGGCAGTCGTCCAAGTGCAGGAACCGATATTCTTGAGTCGCCAGATTTTCGTAAAGGTGGAACCGGGAGCAACGATTGCGCCATCCGGAATCGTCACATCGGCGATGAACTGCGCGCGGTTGCAACCGATTGGGCCGGGGGTGGGCGATGGACCGGGAATCGAGGTGGGGACGGGCGTCACCGGCGCGCCGACGCCGCGCACAATACGCGGCGCGACCCAGAGGGCGCTATCGGCGGTGGGGGAACCGTATGCCCCAACGCGCAAGATAAACTTGACGTTCTGTCCGGCGAGGGGAGAGAGATCGATGTTCGCCTGGTAGTAGAGACCATCATAGCGTTCTTGGAAGGTCCAAAGATTCTGCACCGCGCCGCTGCCAATCTGGTAGTCCAGGCGGAAGGCGACGTAGCAGGAGGTAGCCCCGTATTCGCAGTTGACCACAGCCTGGAAGCGATCCCCGCTTTGGACAGATACTGCCGGGAAGACCCCTTGAATGTACCCGTCGCTGACGTTGCGCGGGAAGGTAACCAGGCCGGGCATGGAGCTGGTGACCCCGTTTTCCAGCTGCGGCGCGTCTTTACGCAGAACGTACCCATCGGCGCTGCCGGCCGCGCCGGGGCAAGGAAGGTCAGCGCCAGCATCGTTCGTCCAGGCGGCAGAGCAATAGTTGGCTGCAAAGTCATAGATGACAGAGGCCGTTGCTGAGACATTGATTTCTACCCAGAACGACTGGCTGGCCGTGGCGCCGACGCCAAAGAGAACGCCGGATGCATTGCGCAACTTCCAGTAGCCGATGTAACGGCCGGCGCTGGATGGCGCGGTCATGTTGACGGAAAGATCCACGGACGCGCCGGGAGCGACGCTAGCGGGAAGGTTGACTACCGTCGGCGCACCCATGGCGTTGCCGCTGACGAAGACCAGCGCGTAGGATGTCGTCCAGGTGCACGTGCCGATATTCTTCAGACGCCATGTCTTGGTAAAGGTCGTGCCAGGAGCCAGCGTCGTGCCATCCGGAATCGTAATGTCGGCGATGAACTGCGCCTGATCGCAAAATGCGGCGGCCGCGCGGTGATGGAACCCAGAATCGAAGGGAGCAAATTGCGCCAGCAAGACCAATGCCAGCACGGTAAGGGAAACAAATACTCTAGTACGCATCATCGTTCCTCCTTCCCAGAGCGAAACGTCTCAGGCGGAATGAATCCATCCTGCGCCTTTCAGACGAAAAACGGACAACGGAAGTTCCTTTACAGTGCAAAGTCTCTCTCCTGTCCAGACCGCAAGGGGACAAGGGCTCACACGTTGAACCGGATATGCACGATTTCGCCTTCCCGAAGCACATACTCTTTTCCTTCCAGGCGCAGCTTCCCTCGGGCGCGCGCTTCGGCGATGCTGCCTGCTTCGAGTAAATCTTGATAGGAGACCACTTCGGCGCGCACGAATCCTTTCTGCATATCGCTGTGGATAATGCCGGCGGCTTCCAGGGCTGTTGCCCCGCGACGCACAGTCCAGGCGCGCACCTCGTCCTCGCTAATGGTGAAGAAAGATTGAAGGTTGAGTAGCTCGTAGGAGAGGCGAATCATCTTATGCAGGCCAAGTTCCTCGATGCCGTATTCTTGCATGAAGAGAGTCGCTTCCTCTGGCGGCAATTGCGCGATTTCCATTTCTAATTTTCCCTGCAACGCCACCTGGGGGCAAAGGTGCTGAATCGGCGGCGCAGGTTGCCCTTCGGCCAGGTTGAGCAAGAGCAACATCGGTTTGCGTGTCAATAACCCAAAGCCGGCCAGCAAGCGCTCCTCTTCGGCGGAAAGCGTCAGATCGCGTAAGGGCTTCTCGGCCGAGAGAACCTCTTGTAAGCGACGAAAGAGAATCGTTTGTCGTTCGTTGAGCGCCTTGTCCGTGCCGCCTTTCTTGCGTTCTTCGTTCAGGCGATCGAGTTTGCGTTCGACCGCGATGAGATCGTTCAAGAGCAGTTCCGAGTCGAGGATGGCAATATCGCGTTGCGGATCCACGCTGCCGGACGGGTGGGGAATAAGGGAGTCGGGAAAGCAACGCACGACGTGGAGGAAGCCGTCCATCTGAGATAGTTGATTCAGGAGAGAGCCTGAAATCCCACTTTTTGCGGCGCTGCCTTCCAGGCCGGCAATATCGGCGTAGGTCACTTTGGCGTAGCTGGTCTTTCTGGGCTTAAAAAGAGCCGCCAACGTATCCACGCGCCGGTCGGGAACGTCTACCACGGCGGTGTGAACTTCGATACGCCCTGCGCTTGCGGTGGTCGGCGTGTTGCCACGCGTCAGAGCATTGAAGATGGTAGTTTTGCCGCTTTGCGGCAAACCGATGATACCCAGTTTCACAAGGCGCTCACGATGGGACAGGTTTGGTCAACTGGCCGTACGGGGCGCCGCTCGCCCAAGCGGTGTACTCCCTCTCTGCGTTCCGGAAAGTGAATGGAAACCGCTTTTTCCTCTTTAGGAGCCGCTCCACGGTAGGACGATGGTTGGCGACAGCCGCACGGTAAGAATAGGTAAACTTCGTTCTGGCTGGAAGAGTGTCCTTCCTTTTCCTCACGGCTGCTCAAGCATACACGGGATGGATTCCGCATTACCTCTTTGCCTGCGCTCCTTTTTGCCGCGCTTGCTCCACCTCACTGGCCTCGAACACGACCTCTTCCTTGCCGGTCAGTTTTTCTTCCACCTTGGCAACGATCAAGTCGAGGTGGCCGGGGTGAGCGACGTAATCTAGGTCGTCGGCCGGCACGGTCAATACGGGACAGAGGGTAAAATTCGCGATCCAGGATTCGTAGAGATTGTTCAAACTGGCGAGGTAATCGGCCGGAATGGTACGCTCGTACTCGCGGCCGCGTCGGCTGAGGCGTTCCAGCAACGTCTGCACCGAGGCGCGCAGGTAGATCACTAAATCGGGCGGTGGCAGGAACTCGATCACAGTCAAGTAAAGCTCACGATAGGTCTGATAATCCCGTGGGCGAATGTGGCCTTGCAGGAAAAGGTTGTGGGCGAAGATTTCGGCGTCCTCATAGACCGACCGGTCCTGGATGACCGAGGTGGGGTATTGCGCTAACTGGTGGTGGGCGCGCAGGCGATGGGTGAGAAAGAAGATTTGCGAGTGAAACGCCCAGGTTTTCATATCGCGATAAAAATCGGCCAGGTAAGGGTTCTCGGCCACGGGCTCGAGGAAAGGCGTCCAGCCGAGTTTTTCACAGAGCATCTGCACCAGGGTAGATTTTCCTACTCCAATATTACCGGCGATAGCGACGAATTTTTTCATGGCGACTACTCCTTACCGGTCAATTCGGCTTCAATGATCTGCTGAAACGCCTCAAACGGCTGTGCTCCGACGAGCACGACATCGTTGATAAAAAACGTGGGCGTGGATTGAACCCCCAGGTGGATCGCTGCACGGTAGTCGTCAAGCACTTCCTGGCGCGCACGGTTGCTGCGCAGGCACTCCGCGAACGAATCGGTCGCCAGGCCAAGGTTGGCCGCGTACCGATGATAGGCTTCCTCATTCAACCCATAGGTCATGCTAAACAAGGCGTCATGGAATTTCCAGAAAGCACCCTGTTCCGCCGCGCAAGCGGCGGCAATTGCCGCCGGCAACGCTTGAGAATGACCGGCGAGGGGAAAATCACGATAGACGTAACGGACTTCCTTGGGATAGGCGGCAAGCAATTGGGGGAGAATGGCAACATGCCAGTACTGGCAGTAGGGACATTCGTAGTCGCCGAATTCAACGATGGTAACCAAAGCCTCTGGCGGGCCCAACACAGCATCGTCATCCACGAGCGAGGAGGCCGTGGGGTTTTCGGAATGGCTGGCCTGCCGTCCCCAGAGCAAGTAGCCGCTTCCTAGCCCCAGCAGGAACACAAGGGGCAATAACCATAGGAGGGAAAAAGGGAAAGCATATGTTTTTGACATATGACGATTATACTACTGTCCGAAATTGCTTACTTTGTCTTCCTGTGCTATACTCATGACAGAGCGTCCAAGCGTGTGCAGGTTGGTCTGTTCTCTCGACATGGATGAGATTGCGATTGTTGTTGTAGATGACCACCCTCTCTTTCGCCAGGGTGTGATGAACACGCTGGCGCTGGAGGCGGCTTTTCGCGTGATTGGCGAGGCGGCTAACGGGAGGGAGGCATTGGAGTTGATTCGCCGTGTAAAGCCCGACGTTGCCATTGTGGACATTAACCTGCCGGGCATGAACGGTCAGCAACTGACTCACTGCCTTACCCGGGACGCGTTGCCGACGCGCGTCTTGTTGTTAACTGCCTATGATGACGGCGACCAAGTCCGTCATGCCGCCTGGTCAGGAGCTAGGGGGTATTGCTCCAAAGATGTCAACCCAGCCTGGTTGAAGCGGACCGTGCTGGAGATAATGAAAGGCAACTATGTGATGGGCGATCGCGTCATGACGCGCCAAGAGTTCGAGGTTTGGCTGGCCGGGGAGACGATGAAAGCGCAACGTCTATACAGCGAGCCTGGCGTGCCGTTCTATCCTCTCTCGAATCGGGAGATGGAAGTGCTGGGACATATCGTACGCGGGTTAAGTAATAAAGAAATCGCCGTTTCCTTGGATATCAGTCCGCAAACTGTCAAGAATCACATCACGTCTATTTTGCGCAAATTCGGGGTGGAGGACCGCACACAAGCGGTGGTGTACGCTCTTCGGCACGGCTGGGTGCGGTTAAACCCGGAAAACAAGCGGTGCCAGGAGTAAACCATGGCCGTAGCGGAATCATCTACTATCGTGGAAGATCCATTGCAACGAATCCAAACGGAACTCGAGGAAGTCGCTCGTTCCCTGCGAGAAATTACGTTGATGCTGGAACAGAGCCGCGGCGAAGTAGCCAAACTGACTCAACGCAACGCGGCGATTACTGCTCATCTCCAGCAACTCCAAAGTCAATTGGAAAAAACGCCGCCTCAGGAAATCCGCATAGCGTATGACTCGGCCCTGGATGTGCAACAACGGCTCTTCGTCATGCGCGGGCAGTTGGAGAAACTACAAAGCGACCAGGCCCATTTGGAGCGTTTGAAGACGCTCCTCGAAAGCCTGCGCGACGCGCTGGGGGGAGGCGCAAGGGCAGGAACACCGGCGGGGCGGGGCGGCGCGCTCGAAACTGTGGAAATGTTGGTGGATGCACAAGAGGCCGAACGTCAACGCCTCTCACGCCAGATGCACGATGGCCCGGCCCAGGCGCTTTCCAACTTTATCTTGCAAACCGAAATTGCCATGCGTCTGCTCGATGTAGATGTGGAACAGGCGCGTAAGGAACTGGGCGACCTTAAAGCGGCTGCGATGAGCACGTTTCAAAAAATACGGAATTTCATCTTCGAACTGCGCCCGATGATGCTCGACGATTTAGGCCTGATTCCCACGCTGCGTCGTTATGCCGAGGCCATTAAGGAGCAACTGGGAATCGAGGCAAGCGTCACTGTCAGCGGCAACGAACGACGATTAGAGCCTTATTTGGAAGTCATGATCTTCCGCGCGGCGCAGGAGTTGTTGGGAAATGCGGCGCGCAACAGTCAGGCCTCGTTGGTCAAAATTCAACTGGATATGGGAGAACGCCTGGTCAAGTTGATCATTGACGACAACGGCAAGGGAATAGACGCGGAGGCGTTCGAAGACGAGAGCAATCTGGGACTGAAGTTGATTAAGGAGCGTGCGGAACTCATCGGAGGCGCGCTGGAAGTGGACAGCACCCCTGGGCAAGGCGCGCGTATCACCTTGACCGTACCGGCCGGCAGCAAAACCCCTTAATCTCATTGTAAGGTAATTGTAACGGCAGGCAGTTGCATACCACGGAGAATTTGGCTATAATAAAAGTACCTTTGAGATTGGCCCCTCGAAGGAATTTCACACAGAAAGGAGGTGAAACGCCATGTTGCTCGCTGCAAAGGAAAAAGGCCAGGGCCTGGTCGAGTACGCGTTGATTCTTGTTTTGGTTGCTGTCGTGGTTATTGCTGTTTTGACTGTGCTCGGCCCGCTAATCGGCAACGTCTTTACTAAGGTTAACACAGAACTCGATTAATCAATTCCGGTGGTACATCTATGAAAAGCGGGACCTACAAAATCAGGTCCCGCTTTTTTACTTTGACTGTGCTTTATCTCCGCTTTGGAGGAGGGGCGCGACGTTCTTGTTCACGGGAGACAGGGCTGCGCTCGCTGCCTGTTCGGCGGTTGTGATTGCTTTGCGCGGTGCGAGCATTGCCTGCTCGCTTGCCGCTTGGTCGATCGTGCGCCTGGGCCTGCTCCACACTCCATCCTTCCAGTACGGCCTGACGCGAGAGTCTCACCCGGCCGGCCTCGTCAATGCCGGTGACCATCACCGTCAGTTCATCGCCTGGTCTGCAGACATCCTCCACCCGGCCAACACGCTCGCTGTCGAGTTGTGAGACGTGTACCATCCCGTCCACGCCAGGGAGAATTTCTACAAAGGCGCCGAAATCGGTGATTCGGGTTACCTTGCCGGTATAGATACGGCCAAGCTGGGGGGTCTCGGTCATGGCCTCGATCCGTTCACGTGCTAGCGCCGCGCCGTTTTCCTCCGTCGCGGCAATGTACACAGTACCGTCGTCTTCGATGTCAATGCGGGTGCCTGTTTCCTCCTGCAAGGCGCGGATTGTCTTGCCGCCCGGGCCAATCAGGAGGCCGATTTTATCAACCGGTATCTTGAGGGTGGAAATGCGCGGTGCATGAGGCTTCAGCTGAGGACGCGGCGTCGGCAAGACAGCAAGCATCGCGTCCAAGATCGCCAAACGGGCTCGCCGCGCTTGCTCCAGCGCCTCTGCCATGATTTCCCGACTGATGCCGCCAATCTTGATATCCATCTGCATGGCGGTAATTCCCTGACGGGTGCCGGCCACTTTGAAGTCCATGTCGCCCAGGTGATCTTCCGCGCCTATAATGTCGGTCAAGATGACGTATCGTTCGCCTTCCTTGATAAGTCCCATGGCGACGCCGGAGACCGGCGCTTTGATCGGCGCGCCGGCATCCATGAGGGCTAGGGTCGAACCGCATACGGAGGCCATCGAAGTGGATCCATTGGAGGAAAGCACTTCCGAAACCAAGCGCAAGGTATACGGAAAGGTTTCTTCCGGAGGGATGACCGGCTCTAAAGCGCGTTCGGCAAGGGCGCCGTGCCCCACCTCGCGGCGACTTTGTCCGCGCAGCGGCTTGACCTCGCCGGTGGAAAAAGGCGGAAAGTTATAATGGTGCATGTAGCGTTTGGTT
>FMSI01031918.1_pt1 | contig 25717 bp, 22 predicted proteins | sample 1504471 | NCBI WGS metagenome assembly FMSI01 (sample SAMEA4475357, study PRJEB15587) | soil metagenome | biome: Soil; feature: Field | place: India | collected 2015-03-11 | depth 0 m
ACCTTCGGGTTATGAGCCCGACGAGCTTCCGTTGCTCCAGCCCGCGATATTAAAAAACAAATTTAACAACTTTTTTTAAAATATGCAAATGTTTTCGAATTTGTAATTAGTGTACATTCATAATAGCTTTAGAAAAAACTACTTTGGTACCCAAACAACTTCCTTTCTGTAGGGCGATTGTTTTGAATTCAAAACTCTATGGTAAAAAACAGTGTTAGTTTTAACATAATATTTGTCAAGGTAATCTAAGGATAAATCTTCATCTAAAATAATTGCTTTAAACTTCTTTGATCTTAAGCTACTTTCGAATTCTTGAACTAATTTAATCTTTTGTGGTACATTACTAATAAGCAAATCATTCAACAAAACATAGTGTGGATATGATTTTAAGCCAAGTGAATTTTGAACAAAATTATATCCCATCAAGTAAGTTTCTCCTCCATTATCGATTGCGAATTTTAAAATTTGTTCAACATCAAGTTTATCTTTTTCGCGCGGAATAGGGAAAATAGGATCATACGCAAGTAAGAAAATTTGGAACAACAGTAAAAAATTGAAAATATTAACTTCTTTTCCTAGCTCTACAAATCTTTTCTCGAAGTGCCAAAGAGCAACAGGAAACCAAACTGAAATTGCAAAAACAAATGGGATAATGACATTTAAATACCCACCATAATGGAGCCTTGATACATAGGCACTTAAAAGACATCCGACAAAAAGAAATATCAAGTAAATAGTATTTGACTGAAAAATTCTTTTATAAAAAGTATAAAAGAGTGCGAAAATGCTCGCTAAAGCAATAGAGTAAAAGGGAAGCACATCAATAGTCCAAAATGTTATGGCTCTATTCCAAACCCAATGATGTGTGGATGGAAAATAAAAATTCCAAAATAAATACCACCCATCACTAAAAATAGTTTCAATAAAAGTTGAAATAAAAATAAGTGAAAAATAAATTAATAAAAATTTAATCCCTTTTGCCCTTTCGTGGAAAAATAAAGCAATTACTAAGAACATTGTTATTATAAAATAACTTTGCTTTGTGTAAAATGCGATAAATGAAAAAAGAGCTGAAAGGTAAATAAATTTTTTTTGCTCCTTTAAAAGAAAATAAAAAGCGACTATTAAAAACAAGTTGGCAGTTGTATCTACTCGTGCATTATCGAACCAAAATCCAGTAGTTGAAAAAGACATCACGTAAATTGCAAGACCAACAAAAGAGTAAAACTTATCATTGGTGTAATGCATAACTATTTTGTAAACGAAAAATAGGGAAAGTAAAAATGAAATTACCGATACCAAACGCATTGAATATAACCCTAGATCAAAAAAAATAGAAATAAAAACACCAATATAGTAGAAAAATGGCGTGTATATGTAAGGAATAAAGTCCAAACTTGGCTCGACATATATTTTCTTACCTTCAAGTAAACGTTTTATGTGTTCTATTTCTCCACCTTCCATCCATTCGAGTTGGTAGGGATACTGGATGCGAAATAACATCACAAAAAGTGTAACAATAGAATATGTTAGGAAAATACATATAATTATGATTCTAAAAATATCTTTAAAATTTGGATTTTTTGAAAGTAATTGTGGCATAAGTTTTGTTTTAAATTAATTTGTGTAAAATAGTTAAATTTGATATTTAATTAATTTAATTGATAAACAATAATGAAAAAGGCAAAAATAAACAAATTTTCAACTTTAATTTTGTTAATAATTTTATTCTCTTTTTCTGCTGTAAACATTTTTGGTAAAGATTGCTTCCCTACCTCACCAAACCCTGAGTTGATCATCAATGGCAACTTTGAACTTGGATTCAAATATTTTAAAACCACATACGATTCAAGTTTTATTAAATTTCCCAAAAATGTGAAAATAACATCCAATCCCTACAATGAATACTACACCTTTGATAGCTGTGCAGATCCATTAACTCCTAACGGCAAATTTCTTATTGTTAATGGAAACGACATTTTCGATGGTCTACACATTGTCTGGGAACAGGAAGTTAATGTAATTCCTAATAATTTTTATGAATTTAAATATATGTATTGTAATATTGACGCCCGAGTCGATACTAACAAGAATTTGCCTATTATACAAGTTTCCTTTAACGAGGAATTTTTTGATACTGTATTTGTTCCTAAAGAAACTTGTCAATGGATAACTCGTTCGTTTATTTGGTATTCTGGCAAAAATAATAAGCTTATTATTCGTTTCCGAGATTTGCAATTAAAATACTTTGGCAACGACTTCGCACTCGATGAAATATCTTTGAGATCTCTTTGTAGCATCCAAGCTTGTGCTGGACAGAACCAAGAAATTTGCTCCGGAGATACTATTGTACTCGGAGATATTTCAAATAACAGCGCTATTCAAGGTTTTAAACCTTACAAATTCAAATGGACACCAATTGAAGGACTGGATAATCCATATTCACCCAATCCCCTTGCATTCCCCAACAAAACAACTACTTACTTGCTTGAGGTTACCGACAGTTTAGGATGTATTGCAACCGATTCTGTAACTGTAACAGTTCATTTTCGTCCTTTGGCAAGAATTACACTTAATAAAAACCTTCCAATTTGTCCCTGCGATAGTATAACACTTTCTGCTACAGAAGGACTAAAGTATTTTTGGTCCACTGGGGATACTGTTTCCTCAATTTCTGTAAAAGAAACGGGTTATTATTCGCTACGGGTCCAAAGTCACTTTGGATGCATAGACACAACTGGTATTTGGGTCGAAGTATATCAAGTTTCGACTACATTAAAATTTGATACAATTACTGCAAACATAGGCGAAAAAATCACTCTACCACTAAGATTGGTGTCCGAAAAGAATCATTTCATTTGTAATTACGATAGCTTCACTGTCATTATTTCTTATAATCCAACAGTCCTTTTCCCAATGAATTTCAAACCCGTGCTAAATGATGGTACAACAGAAAAGATTGTAATTTCTGGTAGGTCGATTTACAAAATCTTAGATACTCTTCTGTTTTTTGTAACACTTGGAAATGATACTTCTTCAATTGTAACCATTGAAAGTTTTCAATGGAATTGCGACAAAGTGACCCTTCAAACAATAAATGGAAAAGTAGTAATTAAAGACATTTGCAAAGAAGGAGGGAATAGATTATTCGATCTTCAAAACAAACCGTTAATACTAAAAATTTTAAATGTAACCAGCGAGGAAATTGAAATAAACTTTAATGCTATTGAAAGAGGATTGACCAAAGTTAAAATTGTAAATTATATGGGCAGGGAAGTTTTGGTTGGCTTGAACAATTATATCGAAGCAGGAAATTACTATTTAAAATTGGATAGGAAATTATTAGGCACTGGAATTTATTTCCTAATTTTGGAAACACCTTCGATGAATCTTGTAGAAAAGCTTATTTTATTAAATTAAACCAACTAGTTTCTTTAGGTGGTTAACTTCTTGCTTAGTTAAAGGACGCCAATCGCCTCTTTTTAAACCTCTAGTGGTCAAATTTGCAAACATTTTCCTGTTCAGTTTTTTTACTTCGTAGCCGAAATGTTCAAATATCCTTTTAATTTCATGGTTTTTGCCTTCACTCAAAATAATTCTGACTTTTCTCTCATCCTTAACATCAATAATAAGTTCACATTTTTGGAACTTAGCTCCTTCAATCTCAAGTCCACGTGCAATTTCTTTTGCATGCTCTTGTTTCAAAGACTTATCCAAGCCTACATCGTATACCCTTTGTATTTGATATTTAGGGTGCATTAATCTATGAGCTAATTCTCCATCATTTGTAAGTAACAAAACCCCGGTGGTATTTCTATCTAATCGACCAACTGGATATACTCTTGCCCGAGACTTAATTAAATCTATGACTGTTTTCCTACTCTTTTCGTCTTTGACTGTGCAAATCGTATCTTTTGGTTTATTCAATAGAATATATTCAAATCTTTTCAAAATTCGGATTGGCTTTCCATTTACAGTAACAAAGTCGTCCAAGGAAACAAATGTACCCAGCTTTGAAACAACATTTCCATTGACTTTAACAGCTCCAGAGCTTATTAAGTCATCAGCTTTCCTACGGGAAGTTATCCCAGAATCAGCAATCAATTTATTTAGCCTAATTTTGGATTTGTAAAAAGATTGATGAATATTAGATTTTTTTTCTTTCATAATGTTAGTATCAATTCCCTATGGATACTTTTTTACCGTGACAATGTTTATATTTTTTCCCGCTACCACAAGGACAGGGGTCATTCCGCCCTACCTCTTTTTCAGTCTTACGGTAAGTTTGAACGGGCTTAAAATCATCTTGTACAGATCGTGGTTGACCAGAGAAAGGAGAAACGATAAATTGCGGTAGCGACGAAGAATGAGAAAATTGCAAACTTGATTGATCTGGCAAAACTCTTCTTAAAGTTGGCAAATCTCTTCGCCCCCGTCCTGCAGCTCGAACTTCTCTTTCTAATATCGGGGGAAAATAACGAATTACGAACTTAACAATGTCGCGATTAATATTTTTAATTAAATCGACAAAAAGCTTATAAGCTTCGGCTTTATATTCCAGAAGTGGATCTTTTTGTCCATAGCTTCGTAGATGAATGCCTTCGCGTAAATCATCCATCGCCCGTAAGTGATCACGCCATTTTTCATCAATTACCTGCAAAGTTGCAATTCTTTCGAGTTGAGCCAAAAACTCGGTCCCCAAAAATTGTTCTTTTCGGTCATAGAATTCTTTTGCAGCATCTAAAACCTTTTGAATTACTTCATCTTTTTTCAGGTTCTCAAATTCTTCTTTAGTCAACTTAATTTCGCAAAGAAGAGTGAAGCGAATTGAATTAATAAAGTCCTCCACTTTTAAATCTGGGTGGTATTCATCATACCAATCATAGGCAAGGTCCTCGATATATTCAAAAATTTCAGCACGCAATCGTTCCCCAGTCAAAGCATTTCTTCTTCGAGCATAGATAACCTCTCTTTGTTGGTTCATAACATTATCGTACTCAAGCAATCTTTTCCTTATTCCAAAATTGTTCTCTTCAACTTTCTTTTGTGCTCGCTCAACATTTTTGGTAATCATTGGATGAAATATTGGTTCCCCCTCGGGTATTTTTAATTTTTGCATTATACCTGCAATTCGCTCCCCACCAAACAAACGCATTAAATCGTCTTCCAGAGAAATAAAGAATTGGGAACTTCCAGGGTCCCCTTGTCTGCCAGACCTACCACGCAATTGCCTATCAATTCTACGAGCTTCGTGCCTTTCCGAACCAATAATTGCCAAACCACCATTCTTACGGACCTCATGGTCAATTTTAATATCAGTACCACGACCCGCCATATTTGTGGCAATAGTAACTGTACCTTTCCTACCGGCTTGGGCAATAATTTCCGCCTCTCTTTGATGATGTTTAGCATTTAATACATTATGAGGTATTCCTTTTCGCTTGAGCATCTTGCTAAGTAGCTCAGAAACCTCGACGCTTGTAGTCCCAACAAGAACAGCGCGACCACGTTTCAATTCTTCTTCAATTGCTTGAATAATTGCATTATACTTCTCACGCTTTGTTCTGAAAATAAGATCATCCTTGTCAACCCGAATTACTGGTTTATTGGTAGGAATAACGACAACGTCAAGATTATAAATTTTTTCAAACTCGGCTGCTTCAGTCTCGGCAGTTCCAGTCATCCCCGCCAATTTTTTGTACATTCGGAAGTAGTTTTGAATTGTAATGGTTGCAAGTGTTTGAGTATCTCTTTCAACACGAACATGTTCCTTTGCTTCAATTGCTTGATGAAGTCCTTCTGAATACCTTCTTCCTTCAAGTATTCGACCCGTAAACTCGTCTACAATTAGAACTTTTCCATCTTGAACAACGTACTCCACATCTTTTTCGTACAGAGAAAAGGCAACCAATAGTTGATTTATTGCGTGAATTTTCTCACTTCTTTCCGAGTACAAAATATACAGTTCGTCTCTTTTTTTCTGCTTTTCTTCGGGGGCAAGAGCGGAATCACCTTCAATTAAACTCAATTCAGAAGCAATATCCGGAATGACAAACATATTGGGATCTTCTTGGGCATTACATAACATTTGCCTGCCCTTTTCAGTAATATCAACGTTATGGTTTTTTTCATCTATAGTATAATAAAGTTCATCATCAATTTCGTGCATCCGTTGGCCTTGGTCGCGAAGAAAAAGTAATTCAGTTTCTTTCATCAGCTTTAAATATTCTGGTTCTTGCAACAATTTGGCAAGCCTTTTGTGCTTTGGCAAACCTCTATAAGCACGTAAAAGGAGAACTCCGGCGGCTTCTCTATCTTCTTTGGTTCCACTTTCAAGTAATTTTTGTGCATCTGCTGTAATTTGATTTAATAACTTTGTTTGGGCTTCTACTAACCTACGAACCCTTGGTTCCATTTCTTGGTAAATTTGGTCTGTCGTATGTTCGACGGGACCGGAAATAATCAATGGGGTCCGTGCCTCGTCTATTAAAACCGAGTCAACCTCGTCAACAATTGCATACCAATGACCTCGTTGAACAATATCCTTAACATCAATTACCATGTTGTCGCGTAAATAATCAAAGCCAAATTCATTGTTGGTTCCATAAGTAATATCGCAAGCATATTCTTTTTGTCTTTGTTCTGTCGACATATTTGACTGGATAATTCCAACTGAAATCCCAAGAAATTCATAGATTGGCATCATCCATTCAGCATCACGTCGTGCAAGATAATCGTTTACTGTAACCAAATGGCAACCCTTACCAGCAAGAGAGTTTAAATACAAGGGCATTACTGCCACTAAAGTTTTGCCTTCGCCCGTAGCCATCTCTGCTATCTTGCCTTGGTGAAGTACAATCGCACCCATTAATTGCACATCAAAGGGAACCATGTCCCAGACATAATGCTGTCCAGCATATGTATAAGCATAGCCCCTGTCTTTGAGTCTTTTACAAGTTTGTTTCACAACAGCATAGGCTTCAGGTAATATTTCATCTAACTTTTCCTCGACAAGATTAAAAATTTCTTTATCGAGTTTTTTTATTTCTTCTCGTATATCAGCCACTTCCCCCGGAGTAAGAACCTCGTTTTTAAGACGCTCGATCAAACTTGACTTTTTTTCTTCTAATTCCAAAATACTATTTCTTATATAATCTTTGAACTCTTGAGTTTTTGCTTTTAGTTCATCATCAGAAAGTGAGTCAAACTTTTCATAATATTCATTGATTTTTTTTGCAATTGGTTTTAAACTTTCGACATCTTTTTCGTGTTTGGTTTTTATGAACTTTTTTAGGAAGCTAAGCATATATACACCAAAATAAAAAGAAAGAGACGTCTTCATATAGAAAGTATTTGAACAAGATAGATTACATGACTTCTTGGGACTTTAATTTAATGAAACTTAACGTTAACAATCAAAGGTTTAATTTTTTGTCACTAAACAAATTCTAATTAAGATGAATCTTTCCAAAGCTGGTCAATATTACCATAATCAAGAAAACAATATCCAACCCTTTGAACAAAGGAAAACCTGATATTAATATCTTTATTTAGAAATATAATTACAACTATTTATATTTATCCAAAGATACTTTGAAAGGTTTAATAAATCAAGATAAATAAAAAGATGAATAATTGCATCGTTCAGGTTTTTATTAGTAAGAAAATTCCTTTGAAAAATACTTCATTGTTAAGTTACGAAAAAAAATAGGCACAAAGTCGAATACTAATTTATGCATTATAAAAATTTATACTCTTTACTTTTCACACCAAAAACAAAAGGTTCCAAAAAAAATAATTTTGATAGTACTTTCTAAAGTAAATTATTACCACCAAAAAAACGCTTATTTTGTAATAATGTGCTTTAAATTTTATTTTAGATTGTATTTCAAAAAATTCAATATTTTTTATTTGATACTTGTTCTACCTTTTTCTCTTCGACTTCAAATAGGAGGTAAATTTACTCGGAAACACACTTTTTGAATCTACAAGCATTAGTACTGAGTAAAATTGAATACTATGGTAATTAGTTAAAAGGTGGGGAAATTGCACTAACTCTCAAGATTTTCATGACTATTTTAAAAACACATTTTTTGAAATGAGAATTCCATTATTGTTAGATTATTTAAATTAAACGAGTTAATGAAAAAATATGAATATATTTTTTTCTGAATTGATTATAATTAAATAATTTTGCTTTTTTATCATTTATGAAAGAAGAAATAATTATTTTAGACTTTGGTTCTCAGTATACCCAGCTTATTGCACGCAAGGTAAGAGAGGTTGGCGTTTTCGCAGAAATACTTCCCTATAATATTAGTATTACTGAATTAACAAAATCAAATCCAAAGGGCATAATTTTATCCGGTGGGCCGTCCAGCATTTATGAAAATAATTCACCCAAACCCGACTTTGAAATTTTTTCACTTGGTATTCCTATTTTAGGTATTTGCTACGGTTTACAATTAATTACTTTCTTTTTTGGTGGGAAAGTCGACAAAGCAGCAAAAAGAGAATATGGACGTTCCAAGTTTAGAATTAAAAAGAGAAACCAAATTTTTGAAGATATTCCAGAAGAATTTACCGTATGGATGAGCCATAGCGACCGTGTTGAAAGAATCCCAGTCGGCTTTGAAATTTTAGGGACAACCGAAAATTCCATTTCTGCAATTTTTCATCCAATCAAAAAAACTTATGGCCTCCAATTCCATCCTGAGGTATATCATACAGAATTTGGGAAAAAAATTCTTGAAAACTTTGTAAGAAACGTTTGCAAATGCAAAGATATTTGGAACGCAAAGTCCTTCATTGTTACTCAGATTGAAAATATTAAGAACAAAGTTGAAAACGACGAGGTTTTACTTGCTTTAAGCGGAGGTGTCGATTCAACGGTTTGTGCAGTACTTTTGCATAAAGCAATTGGGGACAATCTAAAATGTGTTCATATTGACACTGGTTTAATGCGACAAAACGAAAGTGAAACTGTCGTCAGTTTATTTAGACAAAATTTTAATATTCCTGTTGAATTAATCAATGCCGAAAACATTTTCTTAGATAAACTAAAAAACTCAACTGACCCGGAAGCAAAACGAAAAACAATAGGCCAGACATTTATTGAAGTGTTTGAACAAGTTGCCAAAGAATACCCTAACGTAAAGTGGCTTGCCCAAGGAACTCTTTATCCCGACGTTATAGAATCTACAACGGTAAAAGGTCCATCGGCGACTATTAAATCTCATCACAACGTCGGTGGGTTGCCCCAAAAAATGAATCTTAAAATCATTGAACCATTACGAGAGCTATTTAAAGACGAAGTGCGTAAAGTTGGTCTTGAATTAGGAGTTCCCAAGTGGTTTATCGAAAGGCATCCATTCCCCGGACCTGGGTTAGCAATTCGGATTATTGGGGAAATAAACAGAGAAAGATTAGAAATTTTACGAAAAGCAGACGATATTTTTATCGAAGAAATTAAAAAAGCAAATCTTTACAACGATATTTGGCAAGCATTCGCTGTTTTACTACCTGTAAAAACTGTTGGTGTTATGGGTGACGAACGAACATACGAGAACGTATGTGCATTGCGCGCTGTTACAAGCATTGATGGTATGACAGCCGATTGGTTTAAATTTCCTTATGAAATACTTGATAAAATTTCTAATAGGATTATCAACGAAGTTGTGGGAATTAATAGAGTTGTTTATGACATCACAAGCAAGCCACCCGGAACGATTGAATGGGAATAGTAAACATATTTTACTCAATTTCAAAAGCTTTTTTCCTTTTCAACTGAGCCTGTCTTCGTGGTTTAAACTCCCCTTTCTCCTTCATTTTTTTTACAATTGCAAGAACATCATAAAAACTTTTGTAATTAAAATGGGGAATTCGATAACGGTTGCAATACCTGCTCAAAATTCCTTTTGCAAACACAATGTCGGAATATTCAACCATGCAAAAGTCCGAATATCCATCGCCAATGTAAATTAAAATTTCATCATTGTTAAGTAACGACAAGGCAATATTTCGCTTGCACGAACCAACATTGTCGCAAAGACATGATTCATTAGCAAAATTAAACAATGGATTAAAATAATTACCTAATTTAACAATTGAATTTGCATAAAATGGAATTGGTCCAATATTCAATTTTTCAAATGATGCTTGAATATAAAAATCGAATCCATCGCTGATTATTTCAAAAGGTATTGAATTATCCCTACAAAACAGAACAAAGTCTGAAAAGTACTTATCTACCCTGGCTATTTCTTTTGCAAATAAATATAATTCCTCAATGGAAAGATTTTGCGGAAAAGTACGCAATGTTTTTTGCCAAAATTGTCGGAGCTTTAAACTTCCATTTGTAAGCTGAGAAAGATATGGTTCAAGTTGACCAAATCGTTCAATTATATCAATACAGACATCAGTTAAAGTAACTGTACCATCGAAGTCAGAAAATATATGTGGTTTCCAGATCTTCAATTTAACTAATTCAATTTTGCATTTAGAGGACCACGAAGACCGCGATAGGAAACTAGTTCCGCAGTAACATAACCAATTAATATTTTAGTTGCAACCTTAACAGGCATTTTTCTATCGTCGTCAGTTAACCAAATGTAAATTGAACCTTCGCTCTTGAACAAGCCACCTTCTACGACAAGTGGTTCAACAACAACACAACGAAATTTACCAGATTCAACTTCAACGACTTGTTTGCCAAGTATTTTTACACCAAGCCTATAAGTAGAATCTTTAAAGAAATTATTTAAGTAAAAAACTGTGTCTTTAGGCATCTTGTTAACTGGAAGAGTTCTAACAAAATAAAATGCAGACACAATATCGTGAACATAAGGAGGCACCTTATACTTTTTTCCTTCGGCAAATGCAAAACCATTTTCTTGGTCGAAAGTTGCTTTGAAATCACGTTTGTAGTTGCCTTCCCGGATATGCTGTTCGAATGCCCACGGAAATATTCCTTCGACGTCTAAAAGAGTACTATACCAATCGCGAACTCTATAAATCCATTCGAGGGATTTGAGTGAATTGACTTGAAATCTAACGTCGTAGCAAACTCTTCCATTATAAATTACAGCTTTCGGCAAAATATGCAAATAACCTTCTCCAGCAACAATATATCCGTAGCGGACTTTGTAATCTAGACGCTCTCCAAAACCAAAAGCCTCATTAGGATGGTAGCGAAATTGATTTTTCGATATTGAATTCGTGTTTAAACTAAAAAAAATATACAGCAGAAAAAAGAATTTGAAAGAGTTAAAAAATTCATTCATACTAACCAAGTAAATAGAAGGTAAAGTCGATTAAATATTGTGGAAAGATACCAAAAACAATAGTGCAAATAAGACAAAACAACACAGCATAAAAAGCCAAACCAAATCGAGGTTGGATACCTTCTTTGTATTCTTTAAAATACATTGCCAAGATTAAGCCAATGTAGTAATACATAGAAATAATTGATGATATCACAGCAACGATAGTAAGCCAAAGGAAACCTGCTTTGATGGTTGAAACAAATAAAAAGTATTTACCAAAGAAGCCAGCAAATGGTGGAATCCCAGCAAGTGAAAGCATAAAGACAGACATTGTCCCAGCAATAAATGGATGCTTTTTTGAAAGTCCAAAATAGTCTTCCAAAGTGTTATAATCATTACCACTTGTCTCGTTCATTGATAAAACGATGAAAGCACCAAACTGCATGAATAAGTATGCAACGGAATAAAAAGCAATAGCATTCCACCCTTCGGGGTTGTTTGCAACTATCCCCATTAAAAGATATCCTGCATGGGCAACACTTGAATAGGCAAGCATTCTTTTTATATTTTTCTGAACAAGGGCAATGAAATTACCAATTAACATTGTAAGTGCTGAAATAACTGCAAGCATATTTTGAATATTTTTTGATATTTCAGTTGTTAATTCTAAATAGGAAAAGGGAAGTATTACATTTTTTGAAATTAAAAATAAAGCAAAAATTGCAGAAGCTTTGCCAGCAGTACTCATAAAAGCAGAAATGGTGGTAGGTGCACCGGTATATACATCAGGTGCCCATTGGTGGAATGGAAACGCTGCAATTTTAAATGCCAAGCCAATATAAATCAAAGCAAGCCCAACAACCAGATAAATATTATTCAAACTATCAAAATTCGCATTATTGGAGACAATTGTAAAATCTAATGTCTTAGTTGCACCATACACAAAAGCAATTCCGTAAACCAAAAAACCAGTTGCAAACGCACCGAGAAGAAAATATTTGATACCTGCTTCCACACTTTGGAACGACTGACGGAAAAAACCAGCAAGTACGTAAAAACTTAAGGACATTGTCTCTATTCCAAGAAACAATGTCAAAAAATTATTAGAATGGGAAATTATTGTCATTCCAAAAACCGAAATTAAAATCAAGGAATAAAATTCGTTTAACTCTAGATATTTTATTCTTTGATACTCTCTGGATGCAATAACCGTTAATATTGCCGATAAAATAAAAATTAAATCGAAAAAATAGGCAAAACCATTGAAAGACAATAAACCCTTTGTGATAAACTCAGAATAATTTGGATTTGCCCCAAAAGATAAGTATTGCAAGGAAAAGAAAACACTTAATAATGAAATTGAAAGGGAAATTAAAACCCCCCAAAAGTTTAAATTCTTGTTTTTCCAAATACCATCAACAACCAACCAAATTATTATTGAAATACTTAGAAAAATATGTGGCAACAAAAGATAAAATTCTTCTATCATATTCACAATCCTTACTTTTTATCACTTTTATCAAATTGAAAAGATTTTGAATCCAGTTTTGTTTGAGTTGGAAATTTTTGTAAATATACTTTCTCAACAATTTTCTTAACGGTAATTTCTGAATAATTCAAGAAAAATTTGGGATAGACACCAATCCATACCATAAGAATTACAATCGGAACAAGGTAAGCCCATTCTCTTTTATTAATATCTTTTAAAGTATGATTTGCTACATTGGTTAAAGGACCAAAAACTACTTTTTGAAACATTGTCAAAAGATAAACAGCAGCAAATATTACACCCGTTGCACCCAAAATCGAAAACCAATATGAATTTAAAACTGGGGATTTAAATGCTCCAAGCAGACTCAAAAATTCCCCTACAAAGCCATTAAGCCCAGGCAAACCAACAGAGGAAAGCATAGCAATTCCAAAGAAGACGGTAAATGCTGGCATGACTCGAGCAATTCCACCATATTCAATAATCTCTCTCGTGTGCCTTCTTTCGTATAAAATACCTACAGCAAGAAACAGCATTCCCGTAGATAAACCATGATTAACCATTTGAATAATCGCACCTTGTAGTCCTTCGACAGTAATCGAAAAAATTCCTAATACCACAAAGCCAAGGTGACTTACAGAAGAAAAGGCGACAAGTCGTTTCACATCGGTTTGGACGGCAGAAACCAAAGCCCCATAAATTATTCCAACAACTGCGAAAGCTGAAATATAGGGAGCGTAAAAAACTGATGAATTTGTAAATAACTCTAGGTTAAACCTAACCAACCCGTAAGTTCCTAATTTTAAAAGAATCCCAGCTAAAATAACGGAACCAGGAGTTGGTGCTTCGGTATGTGCATCCGGTAACCAAGTATGCAATGGGAAAAGGGGTACCTTAATACAAAATGAAAGAGCGAATGCTAAAAATAACCATCTTTCCATAGTAAAAGGAATCGGGTACTGAAACAATATTTCCCTAATTTGAATAAAATTAGAAGTAAATCCACTAGGTATTTGTAGAATATTGCCGCCAACATATAGTCCTAACCATACAATAGCAATCAGCATAAAAAGAGAGCCGACAACAGTATAAATAAAGAACTTAACAGATGCATAAATTCTATTTTTCCCACCCCAAAGCCCGATAATAAAATACATTGGAATAAGGACAAGCTCCCAAAAGATGTAGAATAAGAACAAATCAAGCGAAACAAAAACACCTGTCATCGCAAATTGAAGTAACAGAAGCAATACATAATATTCTTTCTCTCGTTTTTCTATTGCAGAAAATGAAGACAAAATTGTAACGGGTGAGATAAAAGTAGTGAGAAGAACAAGAAGAATGCTTACGCCATCTATTCCAATTCGGAAGCCAGCATTAAGTTTCTCTATCCAAATTTTTTCAAAATAAAATTGAAAATTAGGATTAGAAAAATCAAATTTAGTTAGCAAGAAAACAGAGACTAAAAAAGTAAAGATTGAAACAACAAGTGAAAAATATTTGAAAAGCGAAATTTTGTTGCGATTTACAAAAAGGAGTATTACAGCTCCTAAAAGGGGTAAAAACAATGTCAATAACAATTCCATAACACAATCTTAAAGTTCAACAAAACTAAATAACAAACAACAACCAAACGAAGATAAAAATTATACCAGCAAACATTATAATAGCGTAATTTTGTGCTAGCCCTGTTTGAATCCGACGCAAGTAGTCAGAAATTTTTAAAGTTATAGAAGCCGTACCGTTAATCAACCCATCGATAGCTCTTGAATCGAAAATCTTCCACAGAAACTTGTTGGAAATGAAGATAATTGGGTCTACTATCAAATAAAAATAAATTTCATCGAGATAATATTTAAAATACAAAGGCTTATAAACTTGTCTAAAATTAGTAGCAAGGCGACGCGGAATACTCCATTCTTCGTCTGAATAAAATTTATTGGCAAGAAAGATTCCACTAATTGCTATAACTATAGAAAGAATCATCAATACATACTCTTCAAAATGTATCTGATGGGTTAAACTAAACCCTGGGAATGAGCTCAAAACAAAGATTCTATAAGCATCTCTAAAGATTGGTTCCAACCAAGAATCAAATAAATTTGGTTGCCCACCTAACCAAAAACCAAGCGCATAAGGAATACCAATAAATCCTCCAAATGCAGCCAAAAATGCTAGAATTTGCAAAGGTATTGTCATGATTTTGGGTGATTCGTGAGGATGTAGATGATGTCTGTCAAATCTTTCCTTACCAAAAAACACTAAATTCAAAAGCCGAAACATATAAAAAGCAGTAAAGAAGGCAGATATTACAAGAATAACCCAAAGTAAAATGTTTCCACTTGAAAAAACTTTCCAAAGAATTTCATCTTTTGAAAAAAAACCACTGAAAAACGGAATACCAGCGATTGCAAGCGTTGCAATAAAAAACGTAAAGTAGGTTTTGGGCATATAATTTCTTAATCCACCCATCCTTTTAATATTCTGCTCCTCGTGCATACCATGAATAACGGAACCAGCACCAAGAAACAGCAACCCTTTGAAGAATGCATGGGTCATAACATGAAAAACTCCGGCAACAAAAGCACCGACCCCAAGAGCAGCAAACATAAATCCTAATTGACTCACTGTTGAATATGCAAGTACTTTTTTAATATCATTTTGGACTAAACCAATTGTCGCAGCAAAAAATGCTGTAAAAGTTCCAATGATTACAATTACAAGTAGGGTATTTGGGGCAAGGGCGAAAAGAGTTGCATTTCGAGCAACAAGAAAAATACCTGAAGTAACCATCGTTGCAGCATGAATCAAAGCACTAACCGGAGTTGGACCAGCCATCGCATCTGGAAGCCATACAGCAAGTGGAATTTGAGCGGATTTTCCAGTACAACCTAAGAATAACAAAAGAGTTATCGAGGTTACTAAAGCAGAATTGTAAAAAATACCGTAGGAATTTGCAAAAAGTTTATTTAAATCTACATAGTTTAAAGTTTGAAAATTTAAAAATAATAAGAACATAGCAAGAAGGAAACCAAAATCACCAATTCTATTAACAATAAACGCTTTATTACCAGCATCACCTGTCCATTCTATTCTAGTTCCTTCGAATTTTCTATCGTACCAAAAGCCAATAAGTAAATATGAACATAAACCAACCCCTTCCCAACCAAGAAATGTTAAAAGGAAGCTATTTGCTAAAACAAGATTTAACATCATAAAAATAAAAAGGTTCATATAAGCAAAGAAACGGTAAAAACTTCGATCTTTATGCATGTAACCGATTGAATAAAGATGGATGAGAAAACCAACCCCAGTAACTATTAAGCAAAAGGTAATTGAGAGCTGATCGACTTGGTATGCCCAATATACATCTATATCTCCGGTAGATATCCAAGGGAAAAGCGTAATTATTTGTGGTTCCTCGTAACCCTTGAAAAGCCATTCAAAAAAGATTAAGCAAGTAATGAGAAATGAAAAAAAGACAGAGATATTACCAATCAACCCTATTAAAGATTCCTTTTTAATAAACTTACCAAAAATACCCAACAAAAAAAAACCAAAGAAAGGGAATATGGGTATTAAAAAAACATAGTCTATCATAAACTTTCCGATGAATTTTTCAAAACACAAACTATAAAATTAAAAATACCAATCCTTTTAACAAAGAAAATTTTTATATAAATATTCTATTTTTTTTCTTAATTTTGTATTCTTTAATTTATTTAATTACATATGGCAAAGCAACAAACATTTGCAGATAAGGTAAAAAAGAAGATTAAGACCGAGACCGGTTATTATGTAAAGGTAATCAAAGGTTATCGAACACCAGAAGGGAATCTGCGTTTCTTTCACAAATTTGTGCGTGTTAATGACTTAAATGAACTCTCAAATGTAGACATTACAAAATAGAAGGAAATTAATATGAAGAAGGGTATTCATCCTTATTATCACGTTGTTGAAATAGTTATGACAGACGGCTCAACATTCAAAACCAGGTCTTGCTACAAAGCAGATCGTATGGTGCTGGATATTGATTCCAAATCCCATCCTTTTTATACTGGTAGACAAGTACTAGTAGATACTGCCGGTCGAGTTGATAGATTCCAAAAGCGCCTGGAAAAAAGCAAAGCTATCCAAGAACAAAGGAGGAAACAATGAATGCTATTCATCAAGTTTTGAGTGCTCAACAACAAAAGAATAAAAAAGTAACAAAAAAGAAAATTAATCCCTATAAAGATGTCGAAGTCTTCGATTACTTGGACTACAAGTTTTTAGAAAAATTTATTAACGATCAAGGGAAATTACTTCCAAGAAGGCTTACGGGAGTTACCCCACGACAACAGAGACAAATAGCTAAAGCAGTTAAATATGCTCGCCATCTTGCTCTACTACCATTTGTAGCTCAAGATGTAGGATAGAATTTATTTTTTTTGCTAGTAAAAAAAGTATGCTATTTAGCATCCTTTTTTATTATTCTTTACTCTTATTTTAGGTACCTCTTTTACTTTATCAAAAATGTGAAATAAAGCTAGAATTGGATGCTTCCAAAACATTCGAGGCCCAGAAAATAGCATTACTTTCCTTACTTTTTCCCTCATATCTTTTTTGAAACAGTGAATTGGACATATATTACAAATTGGCTTTTCAATGGAAAATGGACAATTATCTATTCTACCGTGTGCATAATGTAATAAGCTAAGGCATTCATGGCAAAGAGAATAAATATCATGATGATTACTTTTACAAAATAATCTAATCATTTTTTCAATTGTAACTTTTTCTCGGGATAGCCGTGAAACCCAAATTTTAAACATAAAAAAATCTTTATATTAAAACTAAGGAAAGAGCAAAATAAGAAGTTTTTATCTTATTTAAATCAATAGGTCAACTTTTCTTTTTAAGCTTTGAACAGAAGGACTTGTAATTAAATCACTAGATTTAGAATTTTCTTTTGAGTTGATACTCTTAATGTCCATATCCGAATAAGATTTATAAACTTTAGTAAGTTTATTTTGGGGCTTTGTTTTTTCTTCGAGAAGCTTCGCCCGCATTTGAGACTCAATATTTGAAGCTTGCTGAGCAACACTTCTATCTTGGGGGGATGGATCGGCTGGAGCTAAAGCTGCTCTTCGAACCTGCTGCATTTTTTGTATGGCAGCTTCCGGATCATCGGGGTTTACACTCATATCAATTTTAACTTCGCCACCAACAGCATATTGCTTTCCATCGGGTCCAATTTCGTAGGAGTAATTTGCTCCACCACGCACAAGCCCACCACCAGCTGCAATATGTGCCATTTCGTGTGCCCTTACTTTAGCATCAGTTCGTTTTAACTCTTCGACCCTCTTTTGCTCTTCCGGTGATAGCTCCTTGGTGCCATTTTTGGGGGATTTATTATCTTCTTGTTTTTGACTAGACTGCTTAGAATTTTCTTTTGTTGAAAAGACTATGGGAGAAACATTTTCACTCTTGGGAACAACAGAAAAGAACCCATCCCCATCATTATAGATTGGTTTATTAGAAGAGTAAGATATTTCGACTCCCCTAATTTCCATTTTTTGCAATTATTACCACAAAATAATTATCGACGAACTCAAAAAATACTTTAATTAAATGTTGGTAGATTCATTATAAGCTACAGCAGCAGCTTCCATAATTGCTTCACTTAGTGTTGGATGTGGGTGGATTGTCTTTATGAGACTATGTGCAGTAGCTTCAAGGTTTATAGCAAGAGTTAACTCTGCAATCATTTCTGTAACATCGGGACCAATCAAATGTGCACCAAGAATTTCACCATACCTTTTGTCTATAACAAGTTTTACAAAACCCCGAGCTTCGCCAATTCCATGTGCTTTTCCATTTGCAGTGTAGGGAAATTTACCAATCTTTACATCGTAGCCCAATTCCCTTGCCTTTTTTTCGGTCAAGCCAACACTCGCAACCTGTGGTTGACAATAAGTACAACCTGGTACATTTTGGTACATAATAGGGTGAGGATTTAATCCAGCAATTTTTTCGACCGCGACTATTCCTTCGGCAGAAGCTTTGTGAGCAAGCCATGGGGGACCTGCAACATCTCCAATAGCATAAATCCCATCAATATTTGTTTGCAAAAATTGGTTCACTTTGATAAATCCCTTTTCAATTTGTAGCCCCATCTCTTCCAAACCAATTCCATTAACATTAGCTTCGATTCCAATTGCATTCAAAGCATAGTTTGCTTTCAATATTTCTTCCTTTCCATCTTGTTTCGAAACAACGACCTGCACTTCCGATCCAATTACTTTTGCAGAGGTAACTTTGGTCTTTGTCAATACAATGATTCCATACTTTTTGAAATGTTTCTCTAATTCTTTTGATATTTCCTCATCTTCGATGGGTAGAAGCCTATCCAACATTTCCACAATAGTAACTTTAGTCCCAAATGAATTAAAAAAGTAAGCAAATTCAACCCCTATAGCACCAGCCCCCATAATAATAATTTCATTGGGAATTTCATTTATTACCATAGCTTCTTTGCTTGTAAGAATCCTTTCTCTATCTACTTCAATACCTGGGAACATCCGTGGTCTTGCACCAGTTGCTATAATCGAATATTTTGTATTAATTATATCCGAAATATTTCCTTTATCATCCAAAACTTCGATTGTGTTTGAGTTTTTAAATCTAGCCCAACCTTTAATCACTTGCACATTGTATTTTTTAAAAAGAAAGGAAACTCCGTTGGACATTCTATTTGCAACATCTCGGCTACGTTTGATAACATTTTCAAAATCCACTTTGTATTCTTTAACGTCGAAGCCAAAGTTTTTAGCTTCTTTCATAAAATTGGCTAATTCTGCACTTTTTAGAAGTGCCTTTGTGGGGATGCAACCCCAGTTCAAGCAAATCCCCCCTAATTCACTTTTTTCTACGCATATTGTTTTCAAACCAAGTTGAGAGGCTCTTATTGCAGCAACATAACCACCAGGGCCAGAACCGATAACAACAAGATCTACTGAATAATTATTCATAATACCTCCATATTTTCAAAATAAAAAAATGAACAGACGAAAAAAATCAATTTTGTATTAATTATTCATTATTCTTTCAAAGCACCTTGAATTAAGCCCTCTATAATTTTCTTTTGAAAGATCAAAAATAGCAAAATCACTGGCAATGCTGAAAAAGAAGCACCAGCCATTAGATGTCCCCAATCAATAGATTGTTTACCCATGTAAAAAGCCAAACCAACTGGCAAAGTTCTCATTCCATCGTCGTTTGTGAAAATAAATGGAAAAAGAAATGAATTCCAATTCGAAAGAAAGACATAAATACCTAGCACAGTAAAAATTGGTTTACTCAGTGGGATAACAATTTTAAAGAGAATTTTCCAATCCGAGCATCCATCAACCCTTGCAGATTCCTCGATTTCTAAAGGGATTTGTTGTATATACTGTTTTACCATAAAAATTCCAAACGGTGTAACAAGCCATGGTACAATCAGAGCATAATATGTATTAACCCATTCTAAACTTACAATAAGTCGATAAAGAGGAATCATAATAATATGTTGAGGGATTATCATAATTCCTACAACAGAAAGAAAAATATACTTATTCAGCACAAATTTTTTTCTTTCTATTGCATAAGCAACAAAAAAACAAAAAAATAAATTTCCAATTGTAACAGCGGTGGCTACAATTAGTGAATTTACAAAGTATATCAAGAATGAATCACTTAAAAATGATTCATAATAATTTTTGAAAGTAATTTTAGCACAAATCAGATCAAAAAAGTTTGAATATTGTTCGGGAAATTCTTTCAACGACAAAAGAAACATCCAAAACAAGGGAAAAATCATAATTACTAAAGTTAAAATCAAAAGAAGGTATGTTAAAGTAATACTGATCTTACGTTGCCACATAATGATTATTCTTGATAATTGGCATAAAAGAATTCGGAAAGTAGAATACACAAATTATCTTCGATTTTTTTAAACTGGAAAGCTTTTTCGCCATTATACATAAAAACAAAGGCAAGACGTTCGTTATCCCTTGTTTGAACAAATCCAGCCAACCCACTTGCATTAGAATGAGTACCAGTTTTGGCAAAAACTCTACCTTGAGCAAAAGTACCAACCATTCTCAGTTTAAGTGTCCCATCGTAACCAGCAATAGAAAGCAGTGTATCTATGAATTGGGGATTTGGACCTTGCTTTAAATAAATTAGAATTTGAAGTATAGCTTCGGGAGAAAACCTATTCCTTCGGGATAATCCAGAACCATCAAACATTTTGCATTCTGCACATGGAATTTTTAAACTATCCAACAAAGTAAAAATGTATCTAGTAGCTTCCTTGCTATTACTTGTCATTTTTCTATCTATTGAGCCAATTATTTTAAACACTGTTTCTGCCAAATAGTTATCGCTTTCCTTATTCATTTCCTTCAAGACATCATTAATATTTCTGTAAGTAATTGAAATTATCTGAGATTTTTCTGTTGGGACTTGGGCGACACCGAAAGAACCAGTAATGGGAATACCAGCATTTTCTAACCTTCTTTTTAATGCCCCTGCAACTGCTAAAGGTGGATTTTCAATAAAAAATTCATAAGTTTTCGAAGTACCACTTGGCAAATTTCCAGTGACCCAAATTACTTGGTTTCCATTATTATCAATTTCGGATGAAACTTTGAAAGCCTTTTTTGTTGCTTCGGGTTTGGTTTGTGGAATACGCCTTTGAGCTATTAATCCACCTCCACCAATCCAAATTGTGTTATCGTATTTTTCCTTTATATTTTCACCTAAACTCCTAGTAACTTTTGCATTGTTATAAACCTTTATTGCTTCTGTTGATGGAATTATTTGTACGTCCACCCCTCTTCCATAAATAGAACCAGCATTTACAATAATTTTAATAATGTTTTTCTGAAACGCAATCGAAGTTATAGGTTGAGTTTTCTGGACAACGTCAAAATCACCACTGTAAATAAATCTGTCGGTTTGACCATCGAAAAAAGATGGGTCGGAATAAATACTTCCATTGATCTTTTGTATTCCAAATCTTCTAACATCCTCTACAATTAAATCCAAATCCGAATTAGAAAACAAAGGATCGCCTGTCCCATAAATATAAAGATTTCCTTCTAATACCCCATTTTTTATTGAACCATTAGCATAAACAAATGTTTTGATTTGATAATCTTTGCCAAATTTATTTAATGCAGCAAATGTTGTTACTAACTTTGTTAAAGATGCTGGAATAAAATAAGATTCAACATTATGCTTTAAGTAAAACTCTTTTTTATCTAATGAATAAATTGCTAATCCATAATTTAATTTTTTCTCATTAAAATCCTTTAGAATTTCAAAAACCTGCTTACGAAGAAAATTAATCGACTTTACTGAGTCATCACTTGTGAAGATATTTCTTTGTGATAAAAGGAAACTCCTACTTTGGGGTATTGTTAAATGACACAAAATAATCAAGAATAAAAAAGAAAAGATTTGCCCAAATTTCCTTTGCCACTTCATTTTTATTCCGATTAATTAATTAACACCTTGTTTTCTAAAAAATTAAGTATATTTTTGACAAAATTCTCGTTTTCAATATCAAACCAATTAATATTTTGATTTCTTTTAAACCAAGTTATTTGTCTTTTGGCATAATTTCGTGTATTTTTTTGGATCAACTCAATTGCTTCACTTTCCGATAATTTATTATGTAAATATTCAATTGTTTCTTTGTACCCAACGGTGTTAAGGGAATTCAAATTTGGGGAATAACCTAAGTCAATAATATGGCGAACTTCGTTTGGAAGTCCTTTTTTCCACATTTGAACAACTCTTTGTTCAATAATTGAATATAATCTATCTCTTTTGCATATCAAACCAATATAAATCGTCTTAAAATTTGGTTTTCTATGATACAATTTACGATATAAAGAAATAGGAATTCGTTTTAAAGTGTAAAATTCCAAAGCTCTAATTAATCTAACATAATTTTTATCCGAATATAACTTAGCTGTCTCGGGGTCCACTTCCATTAATTTAGAATATAAAACATCCTTACTCAAAAATGAAAGTTCTTGTCTTATTTTCAAGGATTCCTTTTTTTCCTCAATTGAATATTCTTCTTCGAAAAAGCCCTCGCATAGTGCTTGGACATACAAACCTGAACCGCCAACAATAAGTGGAATTTTTTCTTTTTTAAAAATATTATTTACGACCACTTCTCCTTCTTTGCCAAACTGTCCCGAACTAAAATATTCATCTGGATAACAAATGTCAACAAAATGGTGGGGTACCCGATTTCTCTCCTCTTTGGTGGGTTTTGCAGTTCCAATATCAAGATACCTAAAAATCTGGCGAGAATCAGCAGAGACGATTTCGACTGGTAAACGATTAGCAATTTCAAAGGAAAGAGTGGTTTTCCCAACAGCAGTCGGACCAATTATTGCAATTGCATATCTATTTTTAATATAATTTTCAGTTGGGAAATTCCTCATAACCCCAGCCTTTTTCACCTATTAGAGGTACAAATTTAAAAAAATGTTCTTGCTCTTGTTTGAATTGAGCTTCCCCTATCTTGGTAATTATATACATAGCTTGGTAAGTCCTATCCCCAACTGGTATGACTAATCTTCCATTGATCGCGAGCTGTTCTAATAAGGGTTCTGGTACTTGCGGTGCTGCTGCTGTAACTATGATACCATCATAGGGAGCATTCTCTTGCCAACCCAGAGTTCCATCCCCCCATCTTGAATGAATGTTAATACCTAAAGTCTCGAACAATTTTTTTGACTTTAAGTACAAATCATAAATTCTCTCAATTGTATAAACTCGCATACCCATAAGATAAAGAAGAGTTGCTTGGTATCCGCTACCTGTTCCAATTTCCAAAACCTTGCTACCTTCTTTTAAATTTAAACATTGAGTCATAAAAGCAACAGTATACGGTTGGGATATAGTTTGATTACAATCAATAGGCAAAGCAATATCTTCGTATGCTTGGTTAATAAAAGCCTGATCAACAAATAATTCTCTAGGGATCTTGTTCATTGCCCTTAGTATCCTTTCGTCTTTTATTCCTCGTTGCCTTAACTTGTAAACCAGCTGAAAACGTGCTTCTTTGTACCTATTATAATTCGGATAATTTAAGTTAAAATCCATATTTCATGTAAGTTTTTCGCTTAAAACAATCTCAATTTTATTCTTGGGAATATTGAATTCTAAATGTCCAGCTTCAGCAATAGAAATTCCCCCTGTTTCCTCGGAAACAATTAGAACCAGAGCATCTGTTTGCTCAGTTAATCCAAGCGCTGCTCGATGTCTTGTCCCTAACAATCTTCCTTCCAATTTGGTAACAGTTGACAATGGCAAAATACATTTTGCATACAAGATTGTAGACCCATCTATGAGAATTGCACCATCATGTAATGGCGACTTAGGATTAAAAATAGATAGAATTAAATCTCGCGAAACGGGGGCACCAATTGGTATCCCCGTATCCATATTCATTTCCAGATTCTGAGAACGTGCAAATACAATTAATCCTCCAATATGATTTTCAGACATTTCTCTTACTGCGGAAATAACCTCATCTATAGTCTTTGTTAAATTTGTTTTAATGAAAAATCTTAGTAATGGTAAGCTGGAAAGTTTTAACAGAACACGTCGCAACTCAGGCTGAAATAGAATAATAAAGGCAAGCAACCAAACACCCATCACTGTTTTCAAAAGCCAATTTAAAGAACGAAGATTAATTAACTCTGAAATAAATGTTACAAAAATTAATAAGACAAGTATGAATAAAATCTGAACGGCTACGGTATCCTTTAAGAGTTTGTACAACCAGAGAAAAATTAAAAACAGAAGTCCCAGGTCAATTAAATCCAACAAAGTAATAGAAATGAACCCTATTTTGAAAATCTCAACCATTTTAATCGATGTTTTTTTCTTTATTGTTCAATCTAGCTTGTTGTTTATTTTCGGCTTCTTCTTGGTATGCCTTAATTATTTTCGCAACCAATTTATGGCGGACTACGTCTCGCTCGTCAAAATAAACAAAGCCAATTCCCTCAATATTTTGCAATAAATTGTTTGCATTAATTAAACCACAGTCCTCAGGTTTTTGAAGATCTATTTGAGTAATATCACCAGTAACAATAACTTTTGAATTACTGCCCATCCTGGTAAGAAACATTTTCATTTGAGTAACAGTAGCATTTTGCGCCTCGTCCAAAATGATAAAAGCATTGTTCAAAGTTCTACCACGCATATATGCGAGCGGAATAATTTCGATTATATTTTTTTCAGAATAAATTTTTAACTTTTCAGCACTTAACATAAAATAAAGAGCATCAGTCAATGGTTTCAAATATGGGTCAAGTTTTTCTTTCAAATCACCAGGCAAAAATCCCAATGATTCACCAGTTTCAACTGCTGGTCGGGACAGAATAATTTTTTCTATCCTATTTTTCTTTAGCTCAGCAAGTGCCATTGCCACACCAAGAAAGGTTTTCCCAGTTCCTGCGGGCCCAATAGCAAAAACAATGTCATTTTCTGCAACTTTTTGAACATACTCGAATTGTTTTGGTGTTTTTGTTTTAATAGGACCTTTAGCACTCTGATAAACGATAACCTCAAATGGTTTAGCACCTTTCTGGGGTAAAGTTTTGAAATCGGGTTCGTCTTCCGAAAGCAATTCAAGCACCGTTGCCAAGTCGTTTTCGGATATAGTTCCACTTCTCTTATGAATGTAACCAAGTTCTTTCAGTATCGCTTCAATAGATTTGACTTCCTCGGGGCTTCCTTTTAAAATAATATTACTTCCACGTAAAGTAATCAAAGTATGAAACTTATTTTCGATGGTTTGAAGAAACTGGTCATTATAACCAATAAAATAGAGAAAATCTTTGTCTTCGAGGTGAATAGTTTTTTCAGTTAACCCCATTTCTCCTTGGAATTGTTAAACAAAAAA
>FMSI01033489.1_pt1 | contig 25688 bp, 17 predicted proteins | sample 1504471 | NCBI WGS metagenome assembly FMSI01 (sample SAMEA4475357, study PRJEB15587) | soil metagenome | biome: Soil; feature: Field | place: India | collected 2015-03-11 | depth 0 m
AGAAGAGTTAGCCGAGGCACAGAAACGAACAGAGGCACGGGTAGATACGTTAGCTACAAGGATGGAAGAGTTAGCCGAGGCACAGCGAAAGACAGAAGAAGTAGTTAAAAAACTTATCATTGAAGTTGATGGTTTGAAGAAACAGGTTGGTGGGTTGTCAATGACTGTTGGGTATGGAATAGAAGATGAATTAATTCCGTATATGGATGATTTTGTATATAATTATTATGGAATTAAGTCAATCGAAGTTGAAAGAAAATTTTTACAATATGAAGATGGCAAATATAATGAAACAAATATTTTTATAAAAGGTGAAAAAAATAAAGAAGAGGTTTATATTATTGGCGAATGTAAAGCACAACCTGGTAAAAAGGATATTGATCGATTTGCAAAAATAATAAATAGGGTAAAACATCATTATAAAAAAGAAGTTATAGGCTTTATGATAGGGTATATATTTCATCCTGAAGTTGAAAGATATTGTAAAGAGCAATATAACATTGATGTATTTAAAACCTATCAGGTGAAAAGGATAGCAACTAAAAAGAAAAATAAAAAGATGAAATAATTGCAGTACAATTTTTATAGATTAAATGTATACCATTCATCACAATTGTTACAATCGGGGTGTTTAGCTCTACGTTCTTTATAGTCATTAACAAAATGCTCTTTCTGCTTTTCCCATATACTCTGTATGTCATCAGTAATGATATTGCCGCGCTTAACTTTTCCATCTATATCCTGCTTGCAAAATGCAACTGTGCCGTCACTCAAGATATACATATCCTGTCGCAGGTGCCAGCACGGTTTTCGCTGCAGTGGTGTTAAATCAGCGTAGCGCCTATCAGGTATACGTCCTATGTAGGTATTTTGCTTTTGCAAAATGATAGGTATTTTGTACTGTTCCCAGAAATCATAGTAACTATCGATAAAGCTTTCTGTTTCTTTTATTTTGAGTATCTGTATGTAAAGATTGTTATTGAATTTATTATGTGTTTCAAGAATTTCCTTGAGCTTAAGTATATGAGAATGGACTGTAGAAAAATAATCAGCGTTATGGATGGTTTTATAGCTTTCGTCATTATGGCCATTAATATTGACAATTGTTGTTACTTTATTGGCGGTAAATGAGGCCAGTGCTGAAGCATAGCCTGTGTCCATATGGATACCATTTGTTTCAACAACTATCGTGTTTATTAACTCTTCAGCGTTGCACAGCTCCAGTGCCTTAAAGAAGTGCGGATGCTGTAGCGGTTCACCACTTCCACCAAAACACACCGCGTAGGGAGTATTAAATGAACGCATTTTTTCAAGAAGCGTCTGCAGTGTGGATAGTTCCATATCGCCATGCTGAGGCGACAGCGTATTTCGATAGCAGAACAGGCAGTCAAGAGTGCACTGTCCGCAAAGTTCAATTTCCACATAGGATGGTGTGGTGAAAAGTACCTCCGGGTGGTTGTCGAATATTTCCTGCAACGATTCGTATGGTGGAGCTTGTTTTGTTATAGTAATGATGTTTTGCATTACAAGGCGGTCACGGATGTTACTGGCTTTAAAATTTACTCTATGCCATCGCAAGTCAGGTTCTTTATAGTAGAGTTCAACATCAAACTGATTAAGATTATTTTTAACAATATCGCATAATGAGTTGGGAAGTGTTGGATTTGCCAGAGGATTCTCAAGAACAGATTTTGATACAATTTCACATGAGTAGCCTGAAGGAAGATTATAAGAAAAAGTAAATTCTGAAAGATATTTAATATGTGTCTCAAGCATTTCAGAAATTATTGCAGGTTGTATAAATGCAGCATCAGCAGGTATTTTAATAATATGCAAAGCATTTGTTTTTTCAAATAACTGGTGCCAGGTTTTAGGAGTGTCAGTGCCAGAATACGTGATTACTGATTGGGCCTGCTTTAATTTTCCATTGTATGAATCAGGGACACAGTAATAGGTGGATTCAATGGCAGGCAGGGATTGTAATTGTGATAGAATGATGTCGGGGATAAACTGCCCGTTAAATGTCAAAGGCTTGTCATTGTGTAGGGAGCTATCAACAAAAATTACAGCCTGTGTGTTCACGCGATTTCCTAGCTTTGCCTGTAGTTTTCAAGATATATTTTAATATCGGATTGCGCCCTGCGGGTTAGAATCCATTTTTTAAACTGTTCTCCCATATTGCGCTGATAAAGCATATTAAGGATTCTATCCTGCACTGTCTCAAATGATGTTGGCCGGGTGTTCATAAGTTTTACTAAAGCATACCCTGATTGCGTTTTTATGATTGTGGATATCTCGCCAGGCTTTTTCATTTTAAATATTGTGTTTGCCATATATGGATCTAATTCCGCAAGAACAACCCACCCTAAATCGCCGCCATTCTTAGCGCTTGGGTCTTCGGAATATTGTGCTGCTAGTTTCTCAAATTGTTCCCCTTTTAAAATACGGTCACGTATCTGGTTTATCAGTTCATTAGCACGCTTTTCTTCTGCAAAACTGGAATTTTTTGGCCGTATAACTATCTGCTTGATATGGACTTCATTCCCTAGTTTATTTTTATTTTCCATGTACCACTGGTATGCTTCTTCCCGTGATGGTGGTGAAACGCCTATTGCCAGTGAAACTAACATTTCGGTTAACAGGCTCTGGCGTATCTCTTCTTTATATTCATCAAAACTGATTCCTTCTTTTCCTTCAACTATCTTTTTAAAAACATCCAGTGAAGTAATCTTTTGAGATTTCATAATAGTATTAATATGTGACATTACTTTTTCATCACTTATGATGATTGACTGTTCACGTGCCTCCTGTTCAATCAGTGCTCTTTCAATAAGGTTATCAAGGATGGAGTTTAGTTCTTCAGGTTTTTTTGGTGTTTGTTTTTTTGTAACTATCTGATAACGCCGCATAAGTTCACTTTGAATGATAGCTGTATCGTTGACAACAGCAATCACCCTGTCAAAGGTTTCCCAGGCAAAAGCAGGTACAGTTGTAATGATAGTTACAAGAATAATACAGAGTTGTTTTATCATAGAGCTATCCTATAATGAGTTTTTCAATTGGGACATCATGGCCATTGAAGAATAATTTTTTTAAACTTTGCATGGTATCGGTGATGTCCGACGCATAGAGCTCTATTGTGCCTGATGGGGAATTATTTGCAAGATTTTTTTTAGTTAAAATTTCTTTTACTTCCTTGGCAATTTCTTCGCCGGTATCAACTAAATCAAGCTGTGGATATACGTCATGTATAGTTTTTTTAAGTATTGGGAAGTGTGTACATCCCAGGATGAGGGTTTTCATATTCTGCGCTATCATATGCTGCAGATAGCGTTGGATGGTTAACCTTGTGACTTCATCTTCAATCCAGCCTTCTTCAATAAGTGATACCAGCAGCGTTGCATGTTGCTGAATTACAGTGATATTTGGATTAATTGCATGTATTGCTTTTTCATATGACCTGCTGTTAACTGTTGCGCGGGTTCCTATAACACCAATTAGATTGTTATGTGCACGAGTGCAGGCTGCACGGGCACCAGCGTTGATAACGCCGATGATAGGAATTGAATGTTCCTTTTGTAAAGTAGGCAGTGCTGCTGCGGAGGATGTATTGCACGCTATGACAATCATTTTTACATTGCGCGATAGTAGGTATGAAGTAATCTGACGGGAATATCGGATAAGAGTTTCTGCTGAGCGTGTACCATAGGGGAAACGTGCTGTATCACCAAAATAGATTAGATTTTCTCCGGGCAAAAGCTGGTGGATGGCTTTACATACAGTAAGCCCGCCTATGCCAGAATCAAAAATGCCGATTGGTCGTGAATCCATAGTAGTTGATTATGCCTGTAGTAAGTTAATGTGCTGTATTTTTTCTTGTTTTAAGCAGCATATATTCTATGCCATCTACCAGTGCCTGCCATGAAGCCTCAATTATATTGGTTGATACCCCCACAGTGCCCCAGTGTTCCGTATGCCTCTTCTGGTCAATAAGAACACGAACTGAGGAACCAGTGCCCTCTTTTTCGTTGAGTACACGTACCTTATAGTCAGAAAGCTGTAATTCGCGTATTTCAGGATAAAAGCTTTCCAGTGCCTTTCGTAATGCATTGTCAAGGGCCTGCACCGGGCCATTGCCATTTGCAGCGGTATGCTCTATCTGGCCATCGACCTCAACTTTTATAGTAGCTTCACAGGTAACCCTTCCCGATTCATCTTTTTCAGTAATGACCCTGAAGCCTTTTAAAGTAAAAAATGGTGCATATTCTCCATTGCTTCGTCTGATTAATAATTCAAAAGATCCTTCGGCAGCTTCAAACTGGAAACCCTGGTCTTCAAGTTCTTTTATGCGCTTTAATATTTTTTCTGGCAACTCTAATTTGTTTATTTGAATGCCAAGTTCCTGAGCCTTTACCTGAATGTTGCTTTTACCTGCTAGCTCTGAAATAAGCACTTTGCGCCTATTGCCCACAAGTTCAGGATTTATATGTTCATAGGTGGATGTATTGCGTTTGAGTGCTGAAACGTGAATACCACCTTTATGAGCAAAGGCATTGTCACCTACATACGGTGCTCGTTCATTATGGGCTAAATTTGCAATTTCACTGATATAACGGCTTGTTTCAGTTAAATGATGCAGTGATTCTGCAGCATCGCAGTGATACCCTAATTTTAATGTAAGATTAGGGATTAATGCTGTCAAGTCGCAGTTGCCGCAGCGCTCACCGTATCCATTAATTGTTCCCTGTACTGAAATGGCGCCGCTTAACACCGCTGCTATTCCGTTGGCAACAGCTACTCCTGCATCGTTGTGGTGATGTACGCCTACAGGGGTTTTGAATGTTGAACATACTGTTCCCGTAATAAAACTAATTTCATGGGTTAGAGTACCACCGTTGGTATCACACAGCACTAGCATGTCAGCTCCTGCTTTTTGTGCACTTTCTAAAACCTTCATGGCATAATCAGGGTTAGCTTTGTAACCATCGTAGAAATGTTCAGCATCTAAAAATACTTCAAAGCCCTTGTCTTTTAAATAGGCTACTGTATCATACACAAGCGCCAGATTTTCTTCAAGGCCTATGTTGAGTGCGTCGGTAACATGAAAATCCCATGATTTTGCCACAATAGTGAGTGTAGGAGCATTGGAATTAATAAGATCCTGTAAAAGGGTATCTTCTGCAAGTTTCATCTTTGGGCGTTTTGTTGCTCCAAATGCAGCAATCCTTGAGTGTTTCAAATTGGCTTTGCGGATCTCGGAGAAAAAAATATTGTCTTTGGGGTTTGAGCCTGGCCATCCGCCTTCAATGTAATCTATCTTAAGCTTGTCCAGCTCAAGTGCTATCCGTATCTTATCCTGAAGGGAAAAAGATATCCCAAATGTCTGAGCACCATCACGCAATGTGGTATCATACAGTATTATGTGGTTTTTCTTTGTATCCATACATTACGATAGAAAATAAAAATATTTTATGATGATAAATATATTACATTTTCTGATATACTACAAATATTATTGAATAATTTTGTCTCAGGTGTTATATTTTTTTGCATTTCAACAACCGGACATGGTAGTTCATTCAAATAGGAGTATCACATTTATTCAAGCTATTTTTTCCCTTAGTGAAACAATTTGCTTGTATTTTATAATAAATATTAATTATAATGTTTTTATGGCATAAATGGCTATGGTTTGCTGACTATTTTATGGATTATAAATTGATCTTAGGGCTGCAAGTATTTCCAGCGTGACGTATGAAACATATTGTAACAAATACATATAGTCAAAAACAAAGAAAATGGATAACGCTGTTATATGTTATCTTAACTCTGCTAATTACCACTCTCACCCTGGTGGTATATATATTTATATATCATGCCAGCAGACATTTAATCTCAGAACCACTGTATATTTTTTTGTTTTTGGTTTTTGTTGTTACGTTGAGTATAGGCATTTATACAACCATACGATTTTTAATAGCAGCTACCAGGGAGATAGTAACCAGCAAAAAAGAACTGGCATTAAAAGATGTCATTATCCAGCATTCAGATGAGATAATAATTCTGCTAGATATGTTTGGCAAAATATTGAGTATTAATCCTGCGCTGTCATCAATCCTTAAATATGATAAAGACGAAATAGTTAGCCAGCCATTCCGTATTATTCTATATGAAAAATCATTTGAGGATTCCATAAGGTTACGCGACCTTTTGCTCAGCAGGTTCAGGGATGTGTTCAAAGGCTATGAGGCTGAAATTGTATTGCCATGCAGAGTACAGCATTATTCTGAGATTAAATCAATAGCATTCAAGTTAATTCCTATTTTTCAGGACAATAATTTGCAGTATATTCTGGCAATTGGAAGAGTTATCCAGTCTGATTATCTAACTAGCAATTTTTTGAAAAATGAATATGCAGAATTCATAATTGATAACAATATTCGAATGGTTAACCTTTTATCCTATCGATTAACCCGTAACCTGGAGACGTATCTAGACAAACGTGAAATTATCCGTATACAATTAGGGTTGCAGGAAGCAATAATTAATGCAATAGAGCATGGCAATCTGGAGATAGATTTTGAAACAAAAAGCAGATTAAAAAAAATGGAAGGCAATTACTGGGACCATGTGCTTGATATGTGTAATAAAGACAATTTAGAAAAAAGAAAAATTAAGGTACAATACTTTTTACGTTCTGATAGTGTACAATATATCATATCAGATGAAGGGAAAGGTTTTGATTGGAAACAGTACATTACATCTTCACCTGATGGCAATCTTATACATAATTATCATGGTGTTGGGTTAACCATGTTGCAGGATATTTTTGAAGTATCGTTTAATGATATAGGTAATGAAATAACACTGGTGAAACGTTTTTCATAGAGAAAATACTATGGCAGAATATCACAACCCGGTACCAACGGTGGATATTATAATATGCTTAGAAGATGAAGTTGGCAATTTAATAAAGGATGAAATTGTATTAATTAAACGAAAAAACCCCCCATACGGCTGGGCATTGCCTGGTGGCTTTGTTGATTATGGGGAAACTCTGGAGCATGCAGCGGTACGTGAGGCAAAAGAGGAAACTTCATTGGATGTTACATTGTTGCGCCAATTCCATACTTATTCCGACCCATCGCGCGATCAACGCCAGCATACCATTACCACAGTTTACATTGCAAAGGCAAGAGGCACACCGCAAGCGCAGGATGATGCAAAAGAAATTGGAATATTTAATGTAAATAACTTGCCCCAACCAATTGCTTTTGACCATGCATCAATCATTTATGATTATAAAAATAATAAATACTGAATGTAAGGAAGCATTATGGAATTTTCATACAACCTTTTAAAACTAACAAGCATGGCTATCGACGCGCTTGCAAAGTTCAGCAAAGCTGACATACGTGTGCATGATGCTGAAAGAATTCCAAAAGCGCCAGTTGTGTTTGTGGTCAATCATTTTACTCGTATGGAGACATTCTTTTTACCCAATGTGATTCACAAAATTACAGGAAAATATAGCTACTCGCTTGCTCACTACAGTTTTTTTGGCGGTGGATTTGGTAAATTTATGGAAAAGGTTGGGGCAGTGTCAACCAAGGATCCTCTGCGAGATGTTAAATTTATTGGAGCACTGCTTCGTGGTGATGTTGATTGCATAATATTTCCTGAAGGGCAGATGGTGAAAGATAAAAAGCTAGTTGAGCGCGGCAAGTACATGGTGTATAATTCAGGGATACGACGGTCTCCTCACACCGGTGCAGCGTACATCGCTTTACGGGCACAATTCTATAGAGAAGAGCTTAAAAGCTGCAATCAGCGCAATGCCTGTGATGAGCTTAATAGCCTTTTGTTGCATTTTGGATTAACTCAGCAGGAACTATCGCACATAATTGATAAGGAAACCTATATAGTTCCCGTCAATATCACCTACTTCCCTATACGGGCGCGTACCAATATAATAAACAAAATTGCAAATAAACTGGTAAAAAATTTACCTGAGCGCATTGAGGAAGAACTTGAAGTTGAAGGGACAATGCTGGTTGAAGGCGTTGATATTGATATTAACTTTGGTAATCCAATAGCAATAAGCCCATATTTAAAAAACTATCTTGCACAACAAAAAATTAAAAGCAAAAATCTTTATCTTGATCCAAGTCAATTGCAGAAAGATGTGTTATTAAGAAAAATAGCAATTGATATTATGTACAGGTATATGCGCGAAATCTATGCAATGACCACGGTGAATCATGATCATATATTTTCGTATCTATTGACTAAAGCAGGGAACAGGATCAAGGAATCTGATTTTAAAACAAAGTCGTATTGTGCTATAGAAGCTGTAAAAAAGCTACAACTTACAACGTGTCATACTTCCCTTAAGCTTAAGCAAGGGTATTTACTTACCGATGATCCACACGGACGATACAATGATTTTATTGATGCAGCAAAATCTGATGGGCTTATTTCAATTAAAGATGGCGTTATATACAAAAATAAAGAAAAGTTTTCCAGATTGTATGAATTCCACGCTATACGAAAAGATAACATTGTTGAAGTGTTAAAAAATGAGCTTGAGCCATTGTCACATGTGATTGGTAAGTTAAACAGGATTTACTGGACTCCTATGTGGTGTATACGAAGAAGTCTTGCAAAAAGTTTTTATAAAAAGGATCTGGAAATATTTGAAAAAGATTATAAACAGTATTTTAAGGAGGGTGAAACAAAACCAAAGCATATTGGCATGCCCATGTTTAAAAAACGATGGTTTGCACATACTGGTGTTGTTTTAGTTCATGGGTATATGGCTGCTCCCGCAGAAATGAGACAGTTAGCTGATTATTTGTACATGCAAGGGTATACAGTATACTGTGCAAGGCTTCGTGGGCATGGTACTTCGCCAGAAGATTTGGCAACACGAAGGTGGGAAGAGTGGTACGAATCTGTTAATAGAGCTTACATTGTTGTAAAAAACAGTGTAAAAAAAGTCTTTATATGCGGATTTTCCACCGGTGCAGGTCTTACACTTTTGCATGCTGCTAATAAAAAGAATGCATTACAGGGAGCTATAGCAATCAGTGCACCTTTCAGATTGAAAAATATTGCGGCAGGATTGGCGCCTGTAGTGGATACCTGGAATAGATTTCTTTCTTTTTTAAAAATAAAAAAAATTGGCAGGCTGGATTTTATTCCTAATCATCCTGATAATCCTGATATAAATTATTTACGCAATCCTGTGAGTGGCATTCATCAGATGGAATCATTAATGAACCTTGTGGAAAAACGGCTTGCTGATATAGCAATACCGGTTTTGATCATGCAGGGCGCAGGGGATAAGACTGTAGAGCCAAAAGGTGCATTTGAAATGTTTATGAAAATCCCTTCAGACAAAAGAGAATTTACCATGGTGAATTCAAAAAGCCATGGAATTACTCTCAATGATGAAGGCAGAATAGTTGCACGAAGAATTGCTGCATTCATAAAAGATTATAAAACGTAATACTTCTCTTTTACAAATTATATGATAATCCAGCTCCTACTGTGCAGCTCCAGGATGTTGATTTAGTTTTTGCTTCCAGAGAGAATATATCTTCGGCATGATAGAATGATTCAAAAGATCCCTTTGTTATTAACACCAATGTTGACAGAATTGTTTTAGATGATAGGGAATAGTTGGAGCCAAAGGTAAATAATAACAAATTAAATGTGCCCCTTCCGTACGTTTTACTGCTATCTGCACTATTTTTAAAATGAAAAAAGGCTGTGCCGGCCATGCACTCTAATTTATCGGTAATAGAGTAGTGAACGCCTCCTTTGAGATTTATAATTGGGTCATTGTATATAGTAAGTAATGAATGTTTTATAGCTGGCACAGGGTTATCGGTTACATTGATTTCTGTATTGGTATATGAAGTGGGGAGAAATATTCCAAATTCAATTGCAAGACCGGTTTTTGATAAAATTTTTGCATAACCACCTGCTGAAATCTGTGGGCCTTCATACTGTTGTACATCCCAGCTATCGCTATATGAAAGGTTGGTGGTGCTGAAATCAGCTTCTGCTTTCTTTTTTACACATTTTAAAGTGGATGGTATAAACCGTAATCCAACCTGCGAGTCAGTGCTTGTTAGTAAAAATCCTAACGAAGGTTTTACGACAATACCGTATTCCTGTTTTGTATAGGAATAGCCAGGTACAAGAGAATTTTTATTGTTAGTTTTTTTATTTGAAAAGAATGGTGTTACTGATAATTGAATGCCTGAATAGTTATTATCTGTTAACTTCCATCCATATCCAATATTAAAACTGGGGTATAATTCATCGGTTACAGTAGTTTCGGTTTGCTCAATAACAGGAGGCATGTTAATTGTTAACTTTTGCGTATCTTTCTTGTGTGAATAAAAATTATCCCTGGAGGATAGACTATATCCAATTGTTCCCTTACCTGCAGGTTCAGCATAACCCGCAAATAGTGAAAAGAAGTAGTAAACGTCATTTTCTTTTTTTATTGATTGAATATCAATACCTGATGCGTGTAATTCAGGGCTTACATCCTCATTATAATATATATTTCCCATAAGGTAAAATGATGCAGATGCTGAAGAATGTGTGCCAAGTAGTGCAGGGTTACGGGATGAATCTATAGCTCCTTCAGAGGTAACTGTTGAGATGCCTCCCATTGCAGTGCCATGAATTTGAGCGATAGCATAAGCAGAACAACTCAATAAGTAAATAATTAGCAGTATTTTTTTCAAAAAGAGCCCCATTTATTTTTTTAGTATGATTGTTGCAATGGAATTAAATTGTATGCTAACCAAATACTATATCAAATACTTCATCAACATGTGCAACAAAAAATAACGACAACCCTCTGGCAATGTGTGAGGGGATATCATTAATGTCTTTCTTATTTTCCACTGGTAGTATTACTGAATTACAGTGTTCACGTTTTGCAGCAATAAGCTTTTCTTTTATGCCACCAACAGGGAGCACTCTGCCGGAAAGCGTCAGCTCACCGGTCATGGCTATACGTTTAGCAACAGGGATGTTTTTGACAAGGGAGTAAAGCGCAGAAGCCATCGTTATGCCTGCAGATGGGCCATCTTTTGGGATAGCTCCTGCAGGGACATGAATGTGTATGTTGTTTTTGTTGAAAAAGTCAGTTGCACTTGCGTCATCATTAAAATAATTTTTAATATAATTATATGCGATAGTTGCTGATTCTTTCATCACATCTCCAATATTGCCGGTAAGAGTCAATGTTGGTGAGCCCTGGGCTGGCGTAGATAATGCCTCAACAAGAAGCACTGAGCCACCGGTAGACGTCCATGCAAGACCAATTGCAATACCTGGATTTAATTTTTCTGGAATTGTGTCACCGGTATAATGCTCTGGCCCAAGTAGCGTGCGAAGTGATTCTTCATCAAGGTGATGGGGGAATGAGTCATCCTTTTTTACAATTGATTTTGCCTTTTTTCTGCAAAGCCGCTCTAGCTGTCGGTCTAAATTTCGTACTCCTGCTTCACGAGCCCAACCATTGATGATGTAAAAAATAGTATTTCTATCCAGAGTGATAGCATTTTTTGGTAAGCCATGTTTTTTAATCTGTTTGGGTAACAGGAAATGTTTTGCGATGTGATATTTCTCTTCGGCAATATATCCCGGGATGCGTATCACTTCCATGCGGTCCAGCAATACTTCCGGTATGGTATCGGTGGTATTTGCGGTTGTTATAAACAGCACCTTTGAAAGGTCAAACGGCATATCAATGTAGTGGTCTCTGAATGAATGGTTCTGTTCATAGTCAAGGACTTCCAGTAGAGATGCTGCTGGATCACCCTGATAGCTCTGGTATAGTTTATCAATTTCATCTAGCATAAATACCGGATTTTTTGATTTGCATATTTTTAAGCCCTGTATTATTTTGCCGGGCATTGCTCCAATATAGGTGCGCCTATGCCCTTTAATTTCCGCTTCGTCCCGTATACCACCTAACGATACTCTGAAAAAAGTGCGCTTAAGCGAATTGGCAATTGCCTGCCCAAGAGATGTTTTACCAACACCCGGAGGGCCAACCAGGCACAGTATTGAACCCGCTGAGTCGGGTTTAAGCATCCTGACTGATAAAAACTCTAATATACGCTCTTTGACATCCTCAAGCCCGTAGTGGCTTTTTGCTAAGATTTTTTCGGCTCTTGTAATGTCAAGGCAATCTTCTGTATATGAATTCCATGGCAAAGAAAGCACTGTATCCAAATACGTGCGGGCAATGATGTACTCCGGAGTATTTGACTCAATATAGTAGAGGCGATTAATTTCATCCAGTATCTTTTCTTTTGGTTCACCTTTAAGATTCAGGGTTTCAATTTTTGATTTCATCTGTTGTAGTTCATTACTGCGGTCATCATCAAGCCCCAATTCCTGTTTAATGATCTTTAACTGCTCACGCAGAAAATAATCACGCTGCTGCTTGTATATTTTTTCATTTATCTGGTTCTGTATCTTTCGCTGAACAGAAACAACTTCTAGTTCCTTTTGTAAAAGTACCAGTACTTTTTCAAGGCGCTTTTTAACATTAATTGTCTCCAGAATATTTTGGTATTCCTGTTTTTCCAGATTCAATATTGATGTGACAAAATCAGCTATGCGGCCGGGCTCGTCAACATTGAGCATGGTGAGCTTCATTTCTTCAGTAAACAGCGGATTGCTTTCAGATAGTATTTTCAGCTGACTTAATATAGCTCTGGTCAATGCTTTGATCTCAAGGTTTTTGGGGTTAGCTTTATCATAGATGTATTCAACTTTAGCAAGAATACTTTTTTTGTCATCTATGATTTTGGTGATTCTAAATCTGCAGATACTGTTAATCAGAACATTAATGCTTTCATCTGGAAGATTAATCTTTTTGATTATCTTTGCTGCAGTGCCAAACATTTCAATATCATCTATCTCAACATCTTCCACATCATCATCCTTTAATACCGCTATGCCTATGGCACGTGAGGTATTCAATGCATCATCAATTGAACGCATGAACCGGGGTTTTGCTATGATGAGTGGAGTGATAATACCCGGAAATATTGGCCTGTATCGCACCGGTATAATGTGCAAGGTCGAAGGCAGGTTAGTATCAATTTTTGACAGATCGCTTGCAAGAATTGTATTTTCTATTTGAATGGTATCATTGTCAAAGTATTCTTCAAAATTCATTAACTATCTCCATGAAACATAAGTAATTTAATGATATAAAAAGGATTATTTTTTGGCTACATATTTTTTTAATTTAATAAAAAAGTATACCACAACAAAACATACAATAAGTAGCCCAATTGCTTTACTGTATTGGGATAAAATATGGCTCACTTTATCCTGTACTGTAAGCCAGCTATTGCCCAGTGAATAGCCCAGGTTAATAAGAATGCAATTCCATAAAGATGAACTGATAAAAGAAAACAATAAGACCTTGTATGTAGAAAGGTTTGAAAATCCTGCACTTAAGGAAATAACACTTCGTATGCCGGGTAAAAAACGGTTGGCCAAAACCAGCCACACTCCATACCTTTGAATCCACTGTTCAGCCTGTAGTATAGCTTCTTTTTTAAAGAAAGTAAAGTTTTTTTTAATTATAAATTCTTTGCCTAAAAATTTACCTACAAGAAAAAGAAGTGTAAAACCAATAACTGAACCAATAGTTGTTGAAATATACACTCCAATAAAATCTAGTTTACCAGTTCCAACCATGAATGCTCCAAAAGCAGTGACGACATCACCTGGTACAGGAGGTATAAGATTTTCCAATATTGCAGATACGCAAAGCAGTAGATAAAGTAATGGATTGCTCTGAGTGTCTAGTAGTGAAGGCAATTGTTGTATAAGGTCATCAAACATGGTAGCCACTTTTCTGTAAACGTTAGTTCCAAAATTTTACTAAAAAATAATTTACAGTGTTTTGTTCATGAGTATATAGTAAAGAAAAGGCATTGATTCTTTTCTATCTATAAGACAGTGCACCCTTAGTTAGATATTATTAAATCAATCTTTAAAGAAATTTTTGTTTACTTGCTATACTACGAGTTTATAAATGGACAGGAACCTATTATTAAATCAATTATAAAAAGTACACCTGTTTTTGTCAAGTATGCTGATATGTACAGAGTATGTTCAATTTGTATATTACATGCAAAGTTAAAATGGAAAAATTTTTATTAAGTGGGCCATAGTTACGGTGCATTTGCATTTGAGTAAAAATTGTAAATACCCTATAGATTCAAGCTCCTCCTTCTTGGTTTAAGGAGGGGGTGTGAGGTTAACAAATAATCATATTTTCGGATGAATAATTTATGCGCAAATACATTATATTTTTTATTATATTCGCATTACTATCCTGCAGCACAACTGCTGTAAAAGAGACAGAAGATCCATTTGCACTGGATAATGAAAAGTTCCTTGAAGCAAAGAATGGGCCGGAATTATTCAGGGTCTTAATCACTCCTGACAGTTACCAAGTTGTGCAGATGGATTATAAGGATAAAATTTCACGCAATCAAGATGAAAGTGGTGACAGGTATATTCTTGAAGAAGTCTCTCAGTATCATCAGATTGATGAAGCACGCGAAGGTATAGCCACTGTATGGTTGTTTCCTGATTCGGGAGCTATAATGAAAATACGGCCAACTCAGCTTACTTTTTTGGTTGAGCTTGACAATCTTATTGTTCAAGACCTACAGCGATGGACATTTTCATTTCCTGGAAAAACGATTGAGCCAACAAAATTTGATGTTAAATACAGGATAGTCCTTAGAAAAAAACTTACCGATGAACAAATAATGCAGCAAATAAGGGAAAAGATAAAAGACAAAACACAGTGAGCGATTACAGTGAAGTAGTATTAATAATTAGCCGCACTGCGTTTTCATCTATTAAAAGTTTATTAGCTATTTCCTGAGAACTCCATCCTTTATTTGAAAGTTCACGTACTGTCTTTATGAGGCGCTCATTGATAGTGACATTTGGTATTCCTTTCATCTCTTTGCCAATAACTGTATTCCCATCAATAGCTTTCAAAAAATCAGCAAACTGTTTCATACGCTTGTCAGTTTCAGTAAACATTAATTGCAGACGGTTATCAGTCTGGCTGATTTCATCGCGCATATCTTCAAGTTTCTGGAACATAGCGTTGACCTGTTTAATGCGCTCTTCTATATGCGCTGTGAGTCCTTCAAGTTCGGCAAAATGCTCTTTCACTTCCCTGATTTCCTGTTCACGGGTTTTAAGGATCAGAGTGTTTTCCTCAATGCTGTGCAGGTATCCTGTGAGGCGTTCAATCTTCTTTTCTGATTTTTCTATTGTTGATTGGAATGCCTTAATTCTGGTCTCAATTGATTTCATGATGAGGTCAGCCTTATTGACTGACTCTAAATTTTTTGTTATGGTAGTTTCATATTCCTGTAGCTCATGAATTCTGTTTTCAAGGTCATTGTATACTTTTGCCAGTGCATCAATACGGGCATTGAACTGGTCAATCTTAAGCATGCCATCCTGCAAAGAATCGGCCTTCATCGAAATCATATCAGCCAGTTCCATAAGCGCCTTAATCTCAGATTCAACAGTTGCTAACTTTTCTTTTCGCGATTCAAACACCTTTAATTCACGTTCTACTGTCCTTCGTATATCTTTGATTGATTCAGCTTTTTCTAAAAATTCATCTAATTTTTTTGATTCTTCCCGTGACTGGGCAAGTATGGTATTGAGTTCGGTTAACGCTCCCTGAACTGTTTTTAGCATATCATCGGTTCGCGTAAAAATCTTGTGGTTTTCTTCAAGGCTTAAGAGCTCATCTTTCATGGCTGCAATATGCTGGCTCATGCTATCAAATTCGTTTTTAGCTTCAGATATTTTTGATTCAATCGAAAGCTGTATTTGCCGTTCAACCTGATTTGCTCTTTCAGTAAGGTTCTGGAAACGAAGCTCTATGGCCTGATATTCGGCAACTAATGTTTTGAGCTGCTCTTCTGAAGTATCTACAAGACGGTGTTCCATCTCAATAAATTTTTCACCAAACTCTTCAATTCGTGCTTTTATGTCCTCGGCTTCTTTGCGGGCGGCTTTTACAATTTCATCTTTTTTGGAGATAGCATGAATATTTAAATTGTCAAATGCGGTTCGTATTTTATTGACTTCTTCATCGAATGATGCAATAAGCTGGGATTTTGATTCATCGATATTCTGTTCAATAAGGCGCAGTTTATCATACACTTTTTCAATATCAGTGTTCACCTGTTCAATTAGGCTTTCGCGCATATCCTTAAATTCTTTGAGTGAAGTGGCTATGCTTGTCTTCACATCATTGGCTTTTTCTTTGAGGTCAGCAAAAATGCTATTCTCAACTTCAGTAATAGAGGATTTAAGTTCCAGAATCTGGTCGCTGACTTCGGCAAGTTCCTTACGCATAGAGGTGGTTGAGGTTATTCTGATCTGGTCTAAATCCTGTTCAAAGTCTTCAATGGATTTTGCCAGTGTTGCAATCTTCTGATTCAGGTCAGTAAATACTCTGCGTTCGGCTGACTCAACACACTGTTCTATTGAGTCAACTGATTTGGTTACGGTGTCTATCTTTAACCTGATGTTTTCTAAGATAGCATCGCCGGTGTTGGTTATGCTCTGTTCCATGCGCGATAGCGACTCCGAAAAGTTGCGGGTTAAAAGGTCAATCTTTTCCTGAGAAGCCAGTAGTATTCGTTCTTCTTTTATGTTTATGGTGTCACGCAATTTATTTATCTGTTCGGCAATTTCTTCGGACAGTTCCCGTGAGCGTTCGCGGACCTTGTCATTGAAAGTCTGCAATACTATCGAAGTTTCTTTTTCAAGCTTAGAAAGATTTTCGGTAAGATAGTTTATCTTTTTGGCAATATCGCCAAAACTAGCACGCGAAGCAGCGATGTATTCTATCTGTTGATTCACATCTCGGGCTGCATTTGAAATTACTTTAAGGTCTTCCTCAACCTTTTTGAGATTTGTTTTTTCTATATCAAGGCCTTTCAATTTCTCTTCAATTTCGGCAATTGATCCGTTGAGATGATTGCTGAGTGCCTGAGCCTTTTTTAACATAATATCCAGTTCAATGGTAGAATCGTTAAACTTGCGTTCTTCTTCCTGGGCTAACTTCTTAAAGTCATCTAGAACTTTTGATGTATATCGTTTAACTTTAGTTATACGTAAGTTGGAGCGGTCAAGACGCCGGAAGAAGAGTATCATGATTAAACAGGCTACCAGCGTCACAATATTCCATATCATTGTATAACACTCCTTTTTAAGGTAAAATGTACTGTCCGTAATGGTTTGGCATAAAAACGTATAATATCAAAAAAACAGATCTACTCCCTGTATATCCTGCACACCAGAAAGAACAAAAAATTACATTTTTTACATTAAAATTATACATAAAACAATTAATTAAATTTGTCAACATAATTTTATGTCACATTAAAAAATGATTGACGTAGCTTTAAAAAATCACAATTTGGCCAAAATTACATTATGCAATGTAATATACAGTAAAAATTGTATAGATTGGTAAAAAGAGTATGAAAAGAGTAATTCTGTGCGCAGTAGTATTATTCACGTTAGGCTTACTTGCTTTTGCATATCAGGATTTATTACCCGGGAATAATCTAATTGTGGGGCTATCGCACACAAAAAAAATATATTACCCCGCTACATGGAAAATAACCGCGTATTGCCCTGGCAGGTGCTGTAATACCCGATACACAAAGACAAGCGTTGAAGATTTTACTGATTGTACAGCAGTTGGAGGGTTGACATTATCTGGTTTGCTTGAGCATGGAATTCATGTTGCAGCTGTTGACCCAGCAATTATTCCTTTAGGTTCAATCATAAAATATAACAATACATATTACGTTGCACTTGATACAGGCAGCGCCATTAAGGGGTTCACGCTTGATATATTGATGCCACAACATGCACAGGCGCATGATTTTGGTGTTCAGTATTCTCAGGATGTAGAAATCTTTATTCCGGAAAATCCCAGAGAAGTTATTGCATCATTACGGGATAAAACCGGGATCAGAAAACCCTGACCCCGGAGATGCTTTCAGCCACATTGAATGCATGGTCGCCAATTTTTTCAAATTTTGACAGCATATCAATAAAAATTAAGCCTGCGTTGACATCACATACTCCTTCATTTAATCGATTCACATGACCTTTACGTAGTTCACTCCTGAGTTCATCAATTCTATCTTCTAAGAATTTTGAATCAGCCATGATATCCTTGTTGCGTATGGTAATATTGTCATTTACCAATACAAGAAATTCACGCACCTTTGATGCAATTTCATTTATACCTTTGACTGCTTCATCTGAAAATTCAATGCCCTGTTCATACTTTCTGCGTATCAGTTTAAGCAGTGATTCGCAGTTGTCACCCATACGTTCTAATTCATTGACGGTATGCAGAAGCGATGAAACCTCTTCGCTCTGTTCGTACGATATATTATTCTGTAATATGTTAACCAGGAAATTTGAGATTTCTTTTTCAAGGTGGTCAGTGAGATTTTCAAGCTTTATTATCTGTTCAACCTGTGTACCTAATTTTTCCTTTGGGTGATGGAATACATCCATTACCATGTCAAACATTTCAAGGACAATGCCGCACATGCGTTTGATTTCAAGGCGTGCCTGGTTTATGTTAATCGTAGGTGTAGCAACAAGTGCAGTGGTGATATATTTTAAATGAAATTCATCTTTTTCGCCTTCAGGTTTTGGTGCAAGCTTCATAGAAAGGTTTGCAAGTACACTAACAAATGGCAAAAAGACAATAGTATTGATAACATTAAAACAGGTATGGAATGCTGCCATGTGGTCTGCTATTACTTTTGATCTTACTGCTAAGATATCAGAGTAAGGATTACCGGGTACAAGCCAGTCAACAAATGGCACAAAAAATTTATGGAAGATAAATATAATCCAGATTACACCAATGAAATTAAATAGAAAGTGCGCACGTGCAGCCTGCTTTGCCTCTGTGGAAGCTCCAATTGCAGCAATGTTTGCAGTGATAGTTGTTCCGATATTTTCGCCCAAGATAAATGCGCATGCAGTGGGAAAATCAATGAGGCCGTTGACTGCCAGCGTCATGGTCATGGCAACAGTTGCACTTGATGATTGTACAATCATGGTGACAATCGTGCCAATAGCTACCACAATCAATGTTGAAGGTATGTCGGTTGCACTGTAACGGGACATGATGCTTAATATTGCTTTAGAATTGCGAAGATCTTTGACGGCATTACTCATAATATCAAGCCCAAAGAAAAGCACGCCAAAACCAAGTAATACTTCACCGTAATACCGTACCTTTTCATTAGAGATAAAGCGAATGAAAAAGCCTATGCCAATACAGGGGAGAGCTACAGCAGTAATCTTGACCTTAAATCCAATCAATGCAACTAGCCAGCCAGTAACAGTGGTTCCGATATTGGCTCCGTATATTATTCCAATTGACTGATGTAATGTTAAAAGCCCAGCACTTACAAAGCTTACCAGCATTACAGTGGTAGCACTTGATGACTGGATTATGGAGGTGATAAAGAGCCCTGTAAAGACGCCTTTGATGCGGTTATTACTTACTTTCCATAAAATACCTTTTAGCCTATCACCTGCTGCCTGCTGCAGGGATTCGCTCATGATTTTCATTCCAAAAAGGAATAATCCCAATCCGCCAAAGATAGTAATAGTTATCGAAAAACCATTCATAGTTCATAACCTCAATAATAATTGATAGCCATATATAATTACAAAGCTTGATCCTATCGTGGCACATTAATCTTGTTTTCATCTTTTATTTCGTTGTCTTTAAGCCGTACATCATATGCCGACTGATTGATAGGTAAAGGGAAACTTTCGCCCTTTTCTTCCTCAAGTTGATTTGTACGGGGGTCAGTATTCTGATTTGCAGGCTCTTCCTTTTTGCCGGAGAAGCGCTCTAAGCTTGATTGTATGGAAGGGTCATTGGGGTCAAGCAGTTTTGCTTTTTCATAAAAACGCTTAGCTTCCTCAAGATTCTTAAGTGATTCATAACACAGACCAATGTTGAAAAACAATGAAGCAGTTGCCATATTCATCTGATGTGCCTGCAGCAAATAGTTCAGCGCTTCAGCGTATTTACCCTGTGATACTAACAGGATGCCAAGCTGGTACAGAACTTCGGGATTATTAGGATTCATCCGCATTGCATTGTTAAGATATTTGAATGCATTCTCCATGTTCTGTATGGTGGCGCTGATGATGCCAATGCGATAATTTGCAGTAAAGTTGTTAGGATTGACAGCAAGCATGGCAGAATACAATGATATGGCTTTATCCCATTGTTTTTCTTTTTCGTACAGCAGTGCAATGTTTTCATAAAGCTTTTCTTTATAGGCAATTATATTAGTAATATATTGCCGCAGGGCTGGTGTGTATTCGCCTGCACGACGCAATTCCATGAGTACCTGCATCTCACGTTCATATTGTTCCAGCAACCCATAATATTCGGACTGCTTTAAAAGCCCGTTTATCCTCTTTGCATAGAACATGCGCAGTTGCAACGTATTTGGCCAGTATGTAGTTTTATTGGCAAATTCTGTAACGGTATCATTGGTATTGATAACAGTGTCAATAAAACTGTTCTGATGCAGTGATGTGTCTGGTTTTTCAAAGTGTAGTAAGACATTATGTTTTGTCGCTTCATTAGATAGTATAGACTGTACTGACGGGTATATTATATAGGATAACGCATGTTCGGCATTGACAAAAATGTTTGCAACCTGTGTTGTCTGAATAAGGTTTTCAAGCTTTTGAATTTCAGTTTGGCCAATACTAAATCCATTGGGCCTGTTTGTTGCACCAATGAGCATATGATTGCCCGATATAGCAATCAATGTATGGGAAAAATGTTTTTGCAAAGCTTCTGTAAGGCTGCGTAAATGGCGTGGGGCTAAATGTGTCACATCAACTATCATAAAGTAATAATCATCAACGTGGTTTTTAATGTTGCTGATATATGTTTCAGTAAAGCGGAAAGCATACATAGAGTGGTCAAATATGTTGGGAATATCAATTATAGTTCCTTTTTTGCCAGATAATCCACGAAGAATATCACTGTGAACAGTAGCATACTGTTCCACGCCTGTTATTGTTGGTTTTTTATAATCAACAATGCGGTCAGGTATATAATCAATAATAATAGGAGAAGGTAATATACTAAAAAGGTTGTTTGTAAAAAATTTGTGATAGCCATCTATAATAATTGTATGCCCGGAACCGGGAAAAATACCAGATAGCACAACAGCCCGTTTCATATCTCGTGCAAAATGATCAGTAAGCGAACAGGCTGGTATTCCCTGGATGTATGCAGTAGCAGGTTGGGTAATATATGATGCATTAAAATTTGCCATTGCTACTGTGTCATAGCCACTGCAGTAGCTGTTGACCAGTGTATTTGAAAAGGGTAATTTGAAATAGATATGTGTAAAAATAACAGCTGGAATAAATAATAAACTTATAACAAAATACAGTATAGATGATACAGAACGCTTGGTATTTTGCAAAAGATACATGCCGGGGAAGATGATGGTGATAATAGCCAGCATATAGATGAGTATAAAAAACCACAGGTAGGTTAATTCAATCCATACAAATGCAATAATTATTGGTATTGGTATAACAAATAAAGAAAAAAGCAATATAGTATATCGTGACTGATGATTATATTTTTGTACAATCTGCCGCAGTGAAGTACCAAATGTGAGTCCAGCAAATACGCTGAAAGGGGCAGCTGCAATGATACTGGTGTAATAAGGTATATTATTACTGTGACTTGCAATAATAAAACCCAGAAAAAGGAATGGATACAGCATTTCGCCGTAAATAAAGACAGTATTATGTGTTTTTATAAATCGTGAAGCGATAGCTCCTATAATAAAGCTTACAGTGATTGCAATCAGCGAATAAAGTATGATATGTAAAAATAGCCCATGTCGGGCAACAATACTTATGAGTATGAGCATGATAAATATAACTATAAATGAAACATTGCAATAGGTAAAAAGAATATCATCACGTGAGGCAGTTGAAGTTTCTTCAGTAAATCCCCGTGAGATAATTGCAGGTGGGCAAAATGGGAGTGAAAGAAATACGGTGAGCACAAGAGATACTATAGGTAAAAGAGCATACAGAAAGATATAATCGGGATAATAGTATATGAAAAATCCAAACCCTGAAGAAATAATAAAGGACAAAATGGCAATAAATATCGCTATAATTGCTGGGTTTTTATTGTCAATATAATCGCCGCTTGTCGTTTTCAGATAATATGAAGCTTTGATGCCTGTTCCGTAATACATAATAAAGATTGCCGTATATACCAGCCAGCAATATTTTTGGAGCATAATCATGTATACGTTTAGGATACTATGTAACAGGAATGTGCCTATTACAGGAACTATCGCCAGAAATAAAACCATTACTTCCTGTATTATGATAATAATTTTGTGGTTTTTTAATTTCTTCAACAATTGGTTGCCGGTAATTATACCAGCAAGCAATCCTGAAAATGCAAGGGTAAGGATATATTTCCAAACTGGTGAATAAAAGGTCAAAGATGCCAGGTTGAGAATAGTAATAATAGTAAAAATAACAGGTGTGGCAATTGAGAAAAATGCTGAAAGTAATATAAGCCGCCGCTGTGTTATACTGGAATAGTTAAATTCTTTTATATTCATTGATTTACGTAGTATACCTTAAATAAAAAATGGAAAAATTAATGGATTTTTATGCCGTATTATACGTAAGTGATAAAAATGACAAGAATTTTTCATGATTAAATAATGACGCAATTAAGGAATAGCACATACTGCCAGCTGGCGGCAGAAGGATACTATTATCAAATATTTGTCGATAATAATTTATTCAGGAGTTATTAATAATTAAATAATTATAATAATTATTAAGATTTTTTCGTTATTTTACCGTAAATTATATATAGAAGCTTTTGGACTTTTTTTGTTGCAGTAATTTATTTATTTTGTTATATATGTAACAGTATTGGATGGAGCGTATATGCACTCTAATAATGCTTTTGAATATATACCTGAAGATAATCTTGTGGTGCTATTTGTATTAATGCTCTGTACTGCAGGGTTATACTATTTCTGGTGGATTGCCCGCGTGAGCCGTATCTTTTATGACAGTCCTGTAACCAATATCCTGCTTACCATTCTCACTTCCGGATTATGGCTTATCTATCTTACCATTAAATATATGCAAAAATCCGAAATGCTAAATGGAAGGCAGATGCCCTGGTATATGGTATTGTTTTTACCCATAGGCTTTTTAATAATTCAGCATAATATTAATGAGCGGTATTTCACCAGTCAATAAACCATCAGGAGCCATACATGATTGTACGATGCACCGATTGCAATGCAGCCTATCAAGTTGATGATGAAAAGGTAGAAAACAAGCGTTTTGCGTTCACTTGCCCAAAATGCAAGGCTCATGTTGTTATTGATAATCGTATGGAAATAGCGCAGGACAGAAGTTTTGATGAAATGCTTGTGGCACAAGCTGTAGAAGAAAGACCAAAAAAGCATACACACGCTGATGAATCATTTGAAGATATAGTGCAGGAAGAACCATTTGAAGAACATGCTGCAAAAGATATTTCTAAAACTGGAGAAGATTTACTTGCTGATATTGAATCGTATGATGCCCCTAAAGGTAAAAAAGGCAAAATAAAAGATGAATTTGAGCCAATTGAAAGCGAAACAATAGACCTTTCGGATTTTTCAAGCGAGGAATTAAAAGGTGCCACTGAAGAAATGATCCTTCCAGAAGAAGGCCTTGACACAGGGTTATTAATGGAAGGGGATATCAAATCTGATGAAATTTTCTCAAAAGAAAAGGATGTTGATGAAAGCATAACTATTGATTTAGACACATTAGATATACCTCTGGATGAGTCCACGGTAATTGAAGAAGCAGAAATGCCCCTTGAGCCATCAGTGCTTGAAAAAGAAGAATTGCCAGTGGAAGATATTGCCTTTGATGATATATTGGTGTCAGAAGAAGAAATCCCGCAAAAACCAAAAGCAAAAAAAGCACCCGAAAAAGAACCAATAGATGACATTACCCTGGATCTTGATTCACTTGACATTCAGTTAGAAGAACATGGGGAAGTATTGCCCGGTGAACAGATTATAGAAGAAGATGAAAAGCTTACTTTAGAAGATGCTGGTTTGACCATAGATGAGCTCATAGAAGAAGAGCAAAAGAAGCCAGTGGAAGAGGAAGAGGACTTAAAACTTTCCCTTGATGAAATTGAACCAGGGCTTACAGTTGATGATCTGCATAAAGAGTTAACCGAATCAGAAATTGAAAACTTAATGCTACAGGACATTGAATTGCCCGAAGTGGATCTTGACAAGTTTGAGATGCAAGAAACAGAAATTGAAAAATATGCCCCAGAAGAATTTGAATATGCAGAAAAAGAAACTGTAGATTCGGTGCCTGTAGGTTTTGTTAATTTAACAGTTGATTATGCATTGTCGTATTCACGTGTTGGCGCTATATTGCGGCTTCTGGGAATCTATGTGGTGTCACTGCTGCCTCATTTTATTGTTAGTACAATCTATAGTATTGTGTCATCGATAGTTGGCTTTTTTAACTGGTGTGTGGTGCTGTTCACAGGACAATTTATTGATGATTTTGCCGACATGCAGCAAAATACATTGCGGTATTATATGGCTATCATAGCGTATGCAGGGCAGATAATCGAAGACAGGCCTGTATATGCAGGAAGACCAAAAGTTGAACACAGCCTGCAGCTTGACATTGTATATCCTTCAGAACCTTCACGATTGTTGGCTTTCTTACGGCTTACAGGGATAGGCATACTCATAGCAGCATTGCCGCATCTGTTACTTGTTGTGGTGCTAACACTTGGGATGCTTATCCTTATCCCTGTTGGTCTTATCTGTATAATTGCAACCAAACGCTGGCCTTCTCTGCTGTTTGATTTTATGTACCGTTATTTACGCTACTATGCACGCGTTAGTGCATATGTCATAGGATTGGTGGACAAATATCCTTCATTCATTTTTTGATAGACAACCCGCTCAGCACCTCTTACAGTGCCTGTATATACATAATGTTCTATGGATATTCAATCTATCATACATGATATGTTTGCAAGCGGGATGTTGTCACGCTATATCCGCGATTTTGAGTATCGCTCCATTCAGGAAGAGATGGCACATGCTATTGTACAGTCGTGGTATGATCAGAAACACATTGTCATTGAAGCGGGTACCGGTACTGGCAAAACGTTTGGCTATCTTTTGCCTGCTGCGCTATTTGCACTGTATGAAGAAGTAAAGGTGGCGATAGTTACTGAGACAAAAGCCCTGCAGCAGCAATTAATCCTTAAAGATTTACCAGTGGTTGCTTCACTACTGGAAGAAGTAACCGATAGCTCCTTAGAATATGCTCTGTGCTTGGGAAGCAACAATTACCCCTGCTTCAGGCGAATGCAGCATGTACTTGAAACAGGCAGTTTTGACAAAAGATTTGCAGGAGATATCAACTATTTACACACATTGTTAAAAAAAGATCATACC
>FMSI01062844.1_pt1 | contig 25662 bp, 23 predicted proteins | sample 1504471 | NCBI WGS metagenome assembly FMSI01 (sample SAMEA4475357, study PRJEB15587) | soil metagenome | biome: Soil; feature: Field | place: India | collected 2015-03-11 | depth 0 m
CTCTTTGAGTTCTTCTATCTGGGTCTGAGCCCCCTTACTTGTCTGCTCAGCGGATAAGAGAAGTTTTTCAGTGGCATCAACTATGGAACTACCAGCCTTCTTGATATCGTTGATAAGGGTTCTCATATTTTCTGTCATCATATTGAAGGCATCGGCAACAGATCCCAACTCATCAGCAGTCACCTCGGCACCCACTGTGAGATCACCATCAGCGGCACTAGAAACAACCTCGAGCAGCGAGATAACCTGTCTTTGCATCCTATCGATATCTTCCTGAGTTTGAATATATTTGGTGATCTTATCGAGCATTTCGTTAAAACCTGATGCCAACTGACCGAATTCATCCTCTGAGGATACCTTAGTCCTGATGGAATAATCACCCTCCCTTACCTTATCCATGACCACAGAAAGCTCTCTCACAGGCGATAGCATCTTTCTGATATATAAAATACCAAATAGAAGGATCAGTAAAACGATAAGTATTGTGATCATAGTAGAATACAATCTACCCTTTTCCAATACCGAAAGAACATAGTCTTTGCTCTTAAGCATCCCCACAATCATATCCAATCTATCCATCTTGAAAGTGCTAAATGATCCTAAATAAACTTTGTTTTTATAAACAATCTCCCCTTCATACTTTTCGGCATTCTTCATCTTCGATTTGATCTGATCGTAAATCTCTTTCAACTCCTTCTTCTCCCCTATCAGCGAAATATCTCCATGTATAGGGGATATGAGCAATATACCATCCTTGTCGAATATGATCGGAAATCCCAATTCGGCCAAGGCATTATCCTTATGACAAGAAGCACATTTGGAGTGTGGCTCGTGAAACTTATGTCTTGTAAAAACATTGTTTACAACGGAAAGAAAGTTGTGTCCATCAACGAAAAAAGCAAATACCCCCAAAATCTTATCATTTTGAACGATAGGAGTATAGTAAACAAAGTATGGGAACTCTTTTGTAAGATACGGCTCTACATACACCTTCCCAGGCTTTAAAGTTTCGATATCGATAAGGATCTCCTGTAGGTCTGGTATCTTGTGTTTCATCCTCGATGCCAATGCTATAAACTTGTAATTTTTATCTATAAGACCTATACCATCCACATCCTGAAACTGCTCCAACCTCTTCTTTATCAACCTCTCACTATCAGTATTTTTCCCCGAATTGAGATCTGCAAGAAACAGAGGGTTGGTTGACATCATAGATAATTTATCTTTCAATGGGATATCCTTAGTCTTTACCAAAGAATCTTTGAATGTGAGGTTCCTTGTTGTAAGGTCATCATAGATACTCTCTATTTGTTTACCCTTGGAGAAATAGTAAATTATAAATCCTGATGAAAATGCAGATATACCTATCACTATAATGGAAAAGATGATAAACTTGCTTAGAACAGTCTTTTTTGAAATGATACCAAACATAAATCTACTCCTTATCGTTTTTGTTTAAAATAAACTCTAAGTCCAAAATACTCAGCTTTTCCCCTTCACAATCGATACCAAATCCTGAAATAAATTCTTCACTTTGTATAATATCATTTTCATCATAGATCGATAAAATATCTTTTACACCATCCACATACAACCCCAAGGTCTCATTCTGAAAAGTGAGAACTATGATGGCACTCATCTCAGACTTCCACACCGTCTGGATATTAAACATCATGCGAATATCGTACACAGGGATGATGTTGTTCCTGAGATTCATCAAACCCAACATGAAGATGTTGCTATCTGGAACAGGATAGAAACTACCCGGCTCACAAATCTCTTGAACAACGGGGAGATCCACAAGGAAATAAACATTGCCCACATGAAACCTCAAAAACCTCATGAAAGGTTTTCGGGTTTGGTAGACCGGCTCCCCTTTAGCCTTTTTAATTAAAATATCTTTGATCATTTCACAAACTTTTTAACTGATGCTAAAATCTGATCTTCAGTTACCGGTTTTACCAAATAATCGTCTGCACCCTGCTTCATCCCCCAAAACTTATCACTATCCTGCCCTTTTGAGGTTATGAGGATCACGGGGATATTTTTACTGAATTCATCCTTCTTGATATCTCTACAGATCTGAAAACCATTTTTGCCGGGCATCACCACATCCAGAAGTATACAGTCAAACTTTTCGGTCTTCAATCTCTCTATGGCCTTTTCCCCATCCTCGACTGTTACCACCTCAAACCCTTCACTAACAAGCGTTTTTCTAATAAATTCCCTTTCGGTAATACTATCGTCAGCTACTAACACCTTAGCCATATTCTTCCCCTATACTTTTATTGTAATATAGTTTGTCATAAATAAGGTACCTAATAGATTTTTCACAAACCTTTTGTTGTTTCCGAAGAAAGCAAGGATCTTACCCATACTATTCTCACCATTGCATAAAGAGAGGAGTCTCTTTTCAAAATCTGTCAACATTGTTGTATCCTTTTTAGTATTGGCAATAGGGATTATGTTAGTATCAAATAGCAATTTATTGATCTCAATCTGCTCTTCGATGAATTTTTTGTACAGTTTTGAGAGATTATCAGTATGTATCCATGGTTTAAGGACAAAGTCCTTATCCAATTCAAACTTATTTACATAATAATTGTACTCTTCGAGGCTTAACGCATCGTTTAATAATTCCATCATGTAGCTTATGAATGTTCTCTTTATTATCTCGTCTGAAAAATTTAAGGTTCTCAACTGCTCGTACAACTCTCTGAAAGTCTTAACCTCGAGAAGGCAGACATTGAATACATCCTGATAAAGCTCAAAAATATCTGTGATCTTGCTATCACCTCTCCAGCCAAAACAGATAGCTCCATTATCGAAATAGAATGTGAATACCTCTGATGAATCGAAAATTACAAGCTCACCAGAGTCGTCAGAGATTATACCTTTTATCTTATCGATATCGAGGTGATCACCTTTTTGATCGCTAATCATAAAAGCGGTTTCCAACCTTAAATACTTTTCAATATACTCCCTGACAAAGGGGATAATGCTTTTTTCTATTTTATTTACAATGATATCGATGGTACTTGCAGCTGATGGAAGCGTCTCAGATTTCTCAAGGGATGGCTCGGTAAGTTCGGTAACTATATCTTTGAAAAGTTCCTCAGTTTCATCTTTTTTGATATTAAGCATCTCATGAATCTTCTCGATGAGGTCTTCTGGTTGGAAAGGCTTTGCTATGTAATCGATCTTGCTAAACCGCTCAGTAAATTTAGAACCTACATCCTCAGCCTTGCTTGTAATCAAAAGGATCGGTACATCGTCGATCCCCATCTCCTCCCGCAATATCTTACAAAACTGGAACCCATTGAGCTTCGGCATAACAAAATCCAAAAGGATGATATCAGGTCTAAACTCCTTTGCCATTTCAAGACCAACGGTACCGCAATCGGCAAGCTTCAGTTCGTAATCCCCCTCACTGAAAATCATCTTGAAGAGACGATGCATTGTAGGGCTATCGTCGATTGCTAAGATCTTATACATAAATCAAACCTCCAAATTGAATTTACCTCCATCTCTTCGGGATGTATATCTCCACGAAGATTTCCATAGCAAAACTGTCTGTCATACCAGCTAAATAATCACATACAGCAGATTTGGTATCATCATTTGCTTCTAAATACTCTTTTGGCACCATATCAACATTTGAATAAAAGTGTTTGTATAAATTATACAGTACATTGCAAGCTTTGTCAAATTCTATTTTAATTTTCTTACTCTCATAGACATTCTCAAAGAGAAAACTTCTTAAAAAATTTATCTCATCCAGCATATCTTCGCTTATCGAAATGAAAGCATAACTATTCTTAATCGTAGAATTTATCGTATCGATAACAAGATTGCTGATCCTTTCAGAATGAGTCTTTCCCAAATTTTCCAAAATCCTATTTGGAATATCTTCGATCTTCAGGATATTACTTCTGAGTGCATCATCCAAATCGTGATTGATATAGGCAATTATATCAGCCAATCTCACAACTTGACCTTCGAGGGTCGAAGCCAATTTTGATCCATCAAAAATTTCACCTTTACCCTTCGAATGTTTGAGTATCCCCTCTATTACCTCATGGGTAAGGTTTAACCCTCTACCATCCTTCTCAAGCCTACTTACCACCTTCACTGAATGTTCGTAGTGCCTAAAGGGTTTGCCCAGAATATCACTCAACACCCTCTCCCCTGCATGACCAAACGGTGTATGTCCGATATCGTGCCCCAACGATATCGCCTCAACCAAATCCTCATTTAGCTTAAGAGCTTTGGCTATTGTTCTTGCTATCTGGGAAACCTCAAGGGTATGAGTAAGCCTCGTTCTGTAATGATCCCCTGTGGGAGCTAAGAAAACCTGAGTTTTATGCTTTAACCTTCTAAAAGATTTGGAATGTATTATGCGGTCCCTATCCCTCTGAAATTCTGTCCTTACTGGGCATTTACCCTCGGGAAACTCCCGCCCTTTTGAATTTATAGATTTCGTTGCTTTTGGATGCAATAATTCGACTTCCAACCGTTCAAGTTCTTCTCTTATCATGACTCTTTAATCATTTTAAACTTCTCTTCGATCTTCATAAACACAGGGTGTGGCACAAAACATGACACATCTCCCCCCAAAGATGCTATCTCTCTAATCATGCTTGAGCTTAAAAAAATATGCTTGCTACTCGGCATCAAAAATACCGTTTCACAATCTGGATACATCTTCCTATTCATTAGAGCCAACTGTAGTTCAAACTCAAAATCCGAAACAGCTCTCAATCCTCTAAGGATAATATTTATGTTATGCTCTTTCATAAAATGAATTAAAAGATTTGAAAAAGGGAGCACCGAAACATTATCAAAGGATTTTAGCGATTCTTTGGCCATTTCTACCCTTTCCTCAATGGTAAAAAGAGGTTTTTTCCTCTTGTTTTCTGCAATGGCAACTATCAGATGTTTAAACATCTTTGATCCCCTCTCAATGATATCAAGATGTCCGTTTGTGAGCGGGTCAAAGGTACCAGGATATAAAGCCTTCATCATCACCTCCATAAACAACCTTTTTATATCATATAAAAGTTATGTCAACAAAAATCTTGATTTTACAAAACAATACCATATCTTATTTGTATGAAAAAGGAGGATCCTATGGATATAATAACTGCAATCGGAGAAAGAAGATCTGTAAGCTTTTTTGAACCAGGACACGAGATATCTGATGAAGAGATCAAAGGTATCATAAAGTTAGCAAACAATACACCCTCATCGATGAATCTGCAACCCTGGAAAGTGATTGTTGTAAAGTCTAACGAGTTGAAAGAGAAGTTAAAAGAGGCTTGTTTCAATCAAGAGAAGGTTGTAGAAGCATCCTGCAACTTCATCGTTTTGGCTGATCCTAAAGGGTTAGAAGAGAATATCTACAGCGTGTTAAAAAGCTGGGTAGATCTTGGCTACATGTCAAAGGAAGCTTCAGAAAACTACAAAAATATGGCACAGGCTCTATACGATTCAACAGAGTCCATCAAGAGAAAACTGTTTGCAGTAAAAAATAGCTCTTTCTTTGCCATGTCTTTGATGTATGCAGCAATGGCGTTTGGCTACGATACTCACCCTATGGATGGTTTCGATGAGTCTAAGGTAAAATCGTTATTTGAGATCCCTGAGTATATGATAGTGCCTGTTATTATCGCCTGTGGAAAATTTCGTAAAAATGCCAAATTACTCCCCCGTGCATTCCGCAGAAATGTTGATGAATTTACAAAGATTCTATGAAGGAGCGAGTGATCTCGCTCCATTAAAATTTAATATTTTTTGAGTATCTCCACTTTTACGGTCTTTTTCCCCTCTTCTACCTTTTTATCCAATACACCCTTTAACTTATCCATCTTTATCTTGCTTTCAATATGCTTCGATACCTCGTCATAACCGTAAGTTTTTGCGGGTCTCTTCTCTGTAACTTTTACAATATGATACCCAAACTGCGTCTTGAAAGGCTCACTGTATTTCCCCTGAGGAGTGGAAAAGGCAACATTCTCAAACTCTTTTACCATAGCCCCCCTTGGGAAGAAACCCAAATCACCACCATTAGCCGCTGAACCATCCTGAGAATACTTCTTTGCAAGTTCTTCAAAGCTCTTACCAGATTTTAGCTCCTTATAAACGGCATCTATCTTTGCCTTTGCATCTTTATCGCTCTGCTTTTCATCCACCTTTATCAATATATGGCTTGCCTTTACCATCTCAGGATCCTTGAAAATATCCTTATTTTTCTCATAAAATTCTTTCTTTTCGGCATCTGTGACCTTTATTTCACTTGCAACAGAATTCACATAGTTTTCTAGGATAATATTCTTCCTGATCTTCTCTTTTACCTCTTTCTCGTTGGTTCCAGCATTTTTCATAGCATTTTCAAAATCTTTTGGATCTTTGTACCTCTTTTTAAGATCTTCAAAAGCAGTGGCGGTTTTTTGATCGATATCCTTAGGTATAGATTTCATAGCAAATGTGAAGAGGATCTCCCGCTGAATGAGATTTTTTACAATATCATTTTTAACTTCTGCCAATTTAGGATTTTTAGGATCAAGCGTTTTTGGATCCACCCCCTGCTTCATCACGATATCATTCAAAATAGTATCCACCTCTTTTTCTGTGATATTGACCTTTCCAACCTTGGCAACCACTGTATCCGATGCAAATACAGATACAGCAAAAAGTAGCGTAAACAAAAGTGTAACAATTTTCATAGAAACTCCTACGGTTTTTATTTAAGACAATACTAATATAAAAAAGTTCATAAGTAAATAGTTAACTACTGTAAAGAAACCTTACAGCAAACAGCAACTTTCCTTACACCCAAACATACATTTCCGACCATAAAACCATATCTGACAACTATCATTTATGAAATCCTTGATGGCACAGAAAATGCTTAACTACGATATAAACCTTGGAGGTAGGCACGATGAAAAGTATCTATGTATTGACATTTTTGACGCTTTTAACTTCTGCAATGGTCTTTGCCCAAGTTGGAGGTGGCAACATCGAATTTCAAACAAAGGCAGGAAAGGTGATCTTTAGTCATGAAAACCACATAAGTGCTGGAACGACCTGTACTGACTGCCATCCAAAGCCATTCTTAACAAAAGAGAAGCGTAAAAAGGTAACTATGGCGCAGATGGCAAAAGGGGAATCCTGCGGCAAATGTCACAATGGAAAAGCTGCCTTTAGCATTAAAACAAAAGCAGATTGCAATACTTGTCATCAAAAGTAATTTTCCTAAGGAGGAACAGATGGACAAAGATATCTTAATTATAATGCAAGAGGATGTAAAACGAGCACTTTTAAAAGACCCATCAAAGGTAAAATGGGGCATGTTGATCGATCTAAGAAAATGCGTTGGATGCCATGCCTGTACAGTAGGGTGTATAAGCGAAAATGTACTACCCCCAGGTGTCATCTATCGACCAGTTTTTGAAGTTGAAACAGGCAAGTTTCCGAAAGTGAAGAGGGACTATATTCCCAGACCATGCCAGCAATGTGATAACCCACCTTGCGTTTCAGCCTGCCCAAACAAAGGTAAAGCAACCTTCAAAGATAAAAACGGTATAGTTATGATGAACTATTCCCAGTGCATCGGATGTGGGCAATGCGTATCAGCATGCCCATATAAAGCAAGGTATTTAGACAAAGGAGGTTTTTATACAAAAGATACACCTGCTATTCAACCATACGAAACAAGAAAATTCTTTGAATATGGTGGAGAATGGAAAAGAACAGATTTCAATCAACCAGCAGGTAATGCCCGTAAATGCCATTTTTGTATAAATAGACTTTTAGAAGGGTTGCTACCTATCTGTGTAAGCACATGTATAGGCAGAGCAAACTATTTCGGAGATCTAAACGATCCAAACAGTCTCATCGTCAAAAAGATGAAAGAAAATAAAATTACAACTATGACTAAAGTGAAAGATCCAACACCCAAAACCGGTAATGCAGACTTTGGAGTATCTAAAACCAAACCATCAGTATTTTACATACTATAATGTGAGGTGTAACGATGAAAAAAGATAAAAAAATAATCACCAACGATACAAATGGTATCACAAGAAGAGAATTTGTAGGTGGTTGTGCTGCTGTTACCGCTGGAGCTATCTTGGCACACAACCTCGATTTCAATCTCAAGGTAAAAGAGGCTCAAGCCGCAGCTAAAAACTATCCATTAAACAACCCAGAAAACCAGATATATTCAGTCTGCTTGCAGTGTAATACCGGATGTGGAATAAAGGTAAAGATATTGGATGGCATAGCAGTAAAAATCGACGGCAACCCCTACAATCCATGGAACACACTTCCAAACCTCAACGCAAACACAGATATCAAAGAGGCTGCGAAAATAGATACAGCAATATGCCCCAAAGGTCAGGCAGGTATCCAAACGAACTATGATCCATACAGAATCACCAAAGTATTAAAAAGAGCAGGTAAAAGAGGTGAAGGCAAATGGATCAGCATACCATTTGAACAAGCCATTGATGAAATTGTTAATGGAGGTAAGTTATTTGCAAATGTGCCAGGTGAAGAGAATAGATATGTGGAAGGGTTGAAGGATATATGTGTTGTAAGAGACCCAGCCCTTTTTAAGAGACTGGATGAAGGGATAAAAGAGATCTTTAAAGCAAAAGATAAAAAACAGGCAGTAGAAGAGTTTAAGACGAAAAACCCAGACCTTCTTCCCTACCTGATAGATCCAAATCATCCCGACTTGGGATTTAAAAACAATCAACTTGTCTACATGTGGGGCAGGAAAAAGGCTGGAAGAAGCCAATTTTTCCAACTATTCTTCAGAGAGTACATGGGAACAACAAATGCCCATGGACACACAACCGTCTGCCAGGGTTCTCTATACTTTGCATGCAAAGCGATAAGCGAACAATGGCAATATAATAAATGGGGTGGTGGACAAAAATTCTACTGGCAAGCAGATACCCTTAACTCAAAGTTTGTGCTTTTTGTGGGTGCAAACCTTTTCGATGGGAACTATGGACCTACAAACAGAACATTGAGGTTGACAGAAAGACTTGCGTCTGGAGAACTCACCATCGCAGTGGCAGACCCAAGATTTACCAAACTTGCGTCTAAGGCGAAATACTACCTCCCTGTCAAACCTGGCACCGATGGCGCATTATTCATGGCAATTATGCACTGGATGTTTTCAAATGATAAGATAGATAAAAAGTTCCTTTCAGCGGCAAATAAATTGGCAGCAGAAAAGATCGGTGAGTTTTCTTGGACAAATGCTTCTCTACTTGTAAAAATTGATGATAAGGGTAAACCAGGAAAACTTTTAAGAGCCCACGAGATAGGTTTAGGTGAACCTGTCAAAATAAAAGATAAAGATGGCAAGGAACACACTCTCGAATTCTTTGTGGCAATATCAGAAAACCTCCCTGTAGGTGTGGATTACAACAACGATTATCTCAAGCAACCTATCTATGGCGACCTTTTCGTAGATAAGGTGCTCGACGATGGTAAAGGTGGTAAAATAAGGGTAAAATCTGCATTACAGATCCTAAAAGAGGAGGTGTTCTCCCGCTCGTTAGAGGAGTGGGCAAAGATATGCGATTGCCCTGTAGATACCATAAAAGCAGTAGCAAAAGAGCTAACAGATGCTGGAAAAAAAGGTGTCGTTGATATTCATAGAGGTGTTTCACAGCATACAAATGGATTTTATAATGTTGTGGGTGCTATGACCATTAACATGCTCCTCGGTAATTACGACTCTGCTGGGGGTTCTATAGTCCCATCAACATATTCTATCGGAGATCCAACAAAGGATTTAAAAGGGAAGATAACACCAACCGGTATCAGCTCCATCAGACATGATGTGAAATACGAAGATACAACATTGTTCAAAGGTTATCCAGCAAAAAGAAATTGGTGGCCCCTTGCCTCAGATATTTATGAAGAGATAATCCCATCAATAGGTGATAAGTACCCATACCAGGTTAAAGCATTATTTATGTATATGGGTGCACCTACTTATTCACTACCAGCAGGAAATACCAATATCGATGTTTTGGTAAACACCGATGCCCTACCTCTCTTTGTAGCATCCGATATCTTGATCGGTTCTACCTCGATGTATGCGGACTACATATTCCCAGACCTAACATATTTAGAAAGGTGGGAATTCCATGGATCTCACCCGAATATGCCTTCAAAGGTACAACCTGTAAGACAACCTGTCGTAGCATCCCCAAATGAAGTAGTAAGGGTGTTCGGTGAAGAGCAACCTCTCAGTTTTGAAACAGTACTACTTGCTATAGCAGAGAAACTAAACCTAAAAGGGTTCGGTAAAAATGCCTTTGGTGAAGGGAAAGATTTCACAAGACCCGATGATCTCTACATAAGATTTGTTACAAACTTAGCGAAAGCATCCCCAGAAGTCCCCGATGCTTCCGATGAGGAGGTAAGAATCTTTTTAGAGGCAAGGAAACATCTGCCAAAAAATGTATTTGATCCACAAAGGTGGCAAAAAATTGCCGGTGCCGATTGGAAAAAAGTTGTGTATGTTTTAAACAGAGGTGGAAGATTCCAGGAGTACTCTGATGTGCAAAAAGCAATAAACAACTGCAAAGCACCAAATCCTTGGAAAAAGTCCCTCAACCTATACCAAGAAAAAACGGCAGGTACAAAAGATGCTTTTACAGGTAATTACAACCCAGGGTATGCCAAATACATTCCACTATCAATAACCACTGGTAAGACTCTTGAAGAAACAGGATTATACAGCGGTTTTGATCTACATCTGATTACTCAAAGAGACATTACACAAACCAAGTCGAGAACAATAACAAATTATTGGTTATTGTCGATCTATCCAGAAAACTTTATAGTGATAAATCCTATTGATGCAAAAAGATATGGTTTAAAAGATGGTGACAAAGTCCAGATCATTTCCCCTTCCAACAAAGATGGCGTATGGGATCTGAAAAATGGTACAAAGAAACCGATGATAGGTAAAGTAAAAATAACCGAAACGATCAAACCAGGTGTAATCACCTTTACCCTTGGGCATGGACACTACGCTACCGGTGCAAGTGATCAGATCATAGATGGTAAGTTGATAAAAGGGGACGCCAAGAGAGCCACAGGTATCCATGCTAATGCAGCTATGCTCGTAGATCCATATCTAAAAAATACATGCCTTATCGATCCTGTGGGTGGAAGTGCCGTATTTTATGACACAAAAGTAACGCTAAAAAAAGTTTAACAAAAAATGTAAAGGTCAGCAGTTTAAAAACTGTTGACCTTTCACCAAAAAAAGTTAAGATAAGATTATGTTGAAGCTATATTCATTTATTTTTTTTGTAGTAATCATCATATCAAACATTCATGCATCTCAGTCTGTTTTGCGTATAGGGATATCATCCATAGTATCCGCAGAAACAAATCTCAAGATGTACAATGGTCTTGCTGATTATTTGAAAAAGAAGTTATATATACAAACCTCAGTTATCTATAAAAAAAATTACAAAGAGATGAACGAATTGATTTTAAAAAAGGAGGTTGATCTCTCATTCATCTGCACAGGAGCCTATGTCTCTTTGGATGGGGATTTCGAGATATTAGCAGTTCCTCAGGTAGAGGGACAGATATACTATAGGTCACTACTTATTGCCAATAAAAATGCAGATATCAAAGATATAAAAGATCTAAAGGGTAAGATCTTCGCTTTTACTGACCCATTATCCAACACAGGATACATCTATCCGATATACCTCTTTATCAAAAATAATATCATGGACCGTAGTTTTTTTAAAAAAGTATATTACACCAATAGTCATGATAAATCTATTTTTTTGGTAAACAAAGGCATATTAGATGCAGCCGCCGTTGATAATATGATCTACGAATATATAAAAAAGAACAATCCTAAAGATGTAGAAAATAGTAGGATAATTCATACATCACAGCAGTTTCCAAATCCTCCGATAGTGATCAACAGTAATATCAAAAAAGATAAGATAGAAGAAGTTTTTCTCAATATGCATCTCGATCCTGGTGGAAAAAAGATACTCGAAAACCTACATATCGATAAGTTTGTAAAAATATCCAAATCTGAATATGAAACCACCAGAAAGATAAAAAAAATAACAGATGAACATCTGAAAAATGCACCTAACCAGATCTTTTAAAAAGAGAATTTTATATTCTATAGAAATTTTTATTCTTTTCATTTTTATTGCAGGTATCTTTTTTGCCTATAACCTGAACAAAAAACTTTTTTATGATGAAATAAGAAATTTATCCTTCCTTAATTTTAAAACAATGGAAAAACCCCTTGCAGAATCGATAATCTACGACGATATTTATACAATTTTTTCTATAATTGAAGGAGTCGTGATCAACAGTGGTATATTTTCAAACATTACAGTGATAGATAAAAATAATGAATATATTGCAGATGCAAAAGTTACTAAAAAAATCCCGACTATAACATCTGATGATTACTCAATAAGCCATAACATTATGTTAAACAACAATAAAATAGGCAAAGTAATCTTCGAAATAAACAAAGATTATATCAATGATAAACTAAATAGTTCCTTATTTGTCCTTATAACCCTTCACATATTTGCTTTTTTGATCGTAAGTGTGATTTTGTATAAATTCATCAACTACCTTTTAACTCCTCTGACAAACCTAACAAACAAGTTGGAATCTATATCAGATATATCATCTATTAAAGAAAAGATTCATATCGAGAAAAACGATCCAAAAGAGATCACAAAACTCAAAGAGATCCTAATTCAACTATCACAAAACCTATCAAAACAGATCGAAAAAAATATCGAACAGGAGAAAGAGATAATCCGCAGAGATAAGATAGTCTCCATAAGTATGATGGCGGCAGGGCTTGCGCACCACCTAAAAAATCCGATAATGACGATAAAACTACTTTTAACCCCATTAAAAAATGAAATTAAAAGCGAAGACTCTAAAAATGATATCGAAGTCATAGATTCAGAACTAAACAGAATGTTGAATATAATCAACGACTTCATGCTTCTATCCAAAGAAACGAAGATTACTTTCGAAGAAATTTTAGCAAGAGATCTTTTTGAAACCATCATCAAAAGGATGACTGGATTAAAAGGTATCAATTTTGAATTCAAATACGATGACATAACCTTTACATCAAATAAAGAGAAACTTTTAATGGTCTTTGAAAACCTGATATCAAATTCAGTGAATGCTGGTGCGGATCAGATAACAATAAAACTACACAAAACAGAGAATAAAACGATTTTCGAATACTTCGATAACGGTTCAGGAATCCCTGATAGCATCAAAGACAAGATCTTCATCCCATTTTTTACTACAAAAAAATCTGGTACAGGGTTAGGTCTTGCCTATGTGGAAAATCTCATTACATCTCTCAACGGTGTCATCTATTTTGATAAAAATTATAGCAATGGAGCAAAATTTGTGATAGAATTAAAACATGAAAAAAAGGATACTGATAATTGATGACGACAAAGCTCTCTGTTATAGTCTTAAAAGGGTTTTATCATACGACTACGAAGTTTTGATAGCCTATGACTCAAAAGAAGCATTCAACATTCTAACAGGGGATAATGTAAATTTCTGTATCATTGATTACAAATTGGGCAATGAGGATGGCCTTGAGGTATTACAAGAAATAAAAAAATCTTATCTACAATTGCCTTGTGTAATCATGACTGCCTATGGAACGAATAATACTCTTATTGATGCTATCAAAAGAGGAGCAGAAGATTTTGTCTTCAAACCGATTGAGGTAGAAGAGCTGAAAAATATTATTAACAAATATGTAAGCAAACAGGATACAAAGTGTGATAGGTATTCGACAAAGATCCCAGATTTCACTAATGATGAGCAGTTTGTCAGTGTTTCAAGTCAGATAAAAGATATCTTAAAGATGGTTGCAAATGTTGCAAAAACAGACTCCCCTGTTTTAATCACCGGCGAAAGTGGAACAGGGAAAGAACTCATAGCAAATCTAATACAGTCCAACAGCAATAGAGCAGATAAACCTTATATCGTTTTAAATTGTGCCGCAATACCCTTTGAGCTTCTCGAAAGTGAGCTTTTTGGATATGAAAAAGGGGCTTTCAGTGGTGCCTTCAAGTCTAAACCTGGTAAGTTTGAGTTAGCAGATACAGGGACTATTTTTTTAGACGAAATAGGGGAACTCCCCTACAAACTACAATCTAAACTTTTAAGATTTATACAAAACGGCGTGGTAGAAAAGTTGGGTGCCACTCAATTTAAACAGGTAGATGTAAGGATTATAGCCGCAACAAATAGAAATTTAAAAGATTTAGTGGATGAGGGTAAATTTAGACTCGATCTATTCTATAGGCTAAATGTAATAAACATCCACATACCACCATTAAGATGTAGAAAAGAGGACATAAAACATCTACTCTTTTATTACATCAAAAAATATTCCAAAGAGATGGGGAAAGAGATCTTCTGTATATCAAATGATGTACTTGAAATGTTTGAAAATTATACCTGGCCAGGTAATGTTAGAGAACTACAAAATGTGGTGAGAAAGGCGATTATGCTTACCAAAGGCAATTGTCTGGATGAAGAAAGTATCTACTTTTTCAAAGAAATGATGAATCGTTCTGACATAACCGGAGAAAGTATAGTTCGATGGATCCTGGATAACTTCAACGAAAATATCATCCCTGAGTTTTCTTCTTTTATCGAGAAAGAGTTGATCCGTGAGGCTCTTAAGATCTATAGAGGAAATAAGTCCAAAGCCGCTGAATACTTAGGGATCTCCCGGGTAACTTTAATCGAAAAGATCAACAAATACGGCATTCCAGAAAAATAAAAAAGCCCCTTTGTCAGGGGCGATTTTGAAAGGAGGTTTATTACTTTGTGTTTATTATTAATATCATAAAATATCCCATCAGTCAACTATAAATTTTGTAAATTTATTGAAAATTTTGTAAAGATGAAATAGCAACATCGGGCTTTAAATCAAACAAGTCTATACTGTATTGTTCGATCTCAGTGTAAAAACACTGCAAGAGTAGTCTGTAGAAGTCATCTTTTCCGTACAATTTATCCCCAACAATCGGATGACCCAAAAAAGCAAGAGAGGCCCTTATCTGATGTCTATGAGCAATCTCAACATCTACTTCTACAAAGGTGTAATTTTTAGAATGTTTGATCGGCAATATTTTCAAAATGTTATCCCCCTTCTCATCCATTACCAAAACCTTTTTCCTTTTATTAGCATCTATCTTTCTATCAAATAAAATTACCCTGTCGATCCTGCCATGAACCCATGCACAATATTTTTTAAATATTTTGCTTGGGGAGAAATCTACACCGACTGCAGCGATAACACCATCCGTTTCAAAATCGAGGCGACTGATCAATCTAAACCCTTCAAAATGTTTGTGTAAAATATCTGATATGCACAGAGCATCTGTGGGTCTTTGCCGTTCGGTATGCATAAATGGTGGTTTATAAAAAAAGATCAGATCATCAAAAGTAGTCAATAAATAGTCATTGAGGTTAAAATCAATGCTATTTTCTTCAATATTCAACAAGAGTTTGTCATTATCAAGATCTGAAATTTCGGAATCATTCTTCAGTATCTTACCACAATAAGACACCTTCGAACTTTTGATATATTTTTTAGCCAATCTTTTGGAAATGTTGTACTTTTTTGATAATATATCAGAGATTTTCAATCTTCAAAGTCTCGTAAGCTTTTGCCAACTCTAAATATGTTTCAGTAGCACCCTTTTTATGAACAAAGTTTTGGGGAACACTTACATTTTTAGATTGAATCAAGACATGAAAGTTCGTACCAAAACCACCCTCAGGGATGATGAGGGACTTAATTGATGCCCTCTGCAGATCTGTAGATGCCTTTGATATATATTCCAAAATGCCAGATTGAACAAGGTACAAAGATTGAGGTAAAAGATTGACATATTCAAGTCCAGCATCCTTTCCATACTCTATCAGAGCAGTAAAGTCCACAAACGCAGTGATATCCTGCTCCCCTATCCTCTCAAAAAAGTCGTTATTCTGCTTATGCTTGAAATAGCAGGTAACTGTCCCATCCATCCTAAAAGGGGCATACAGTTTGTCTGCAGTCCACCCATAGTCAATCGTGACAACGAAACCTTTCCTGATCTTCTCCCCCAAAGACCTAACCCATCTTGTAGCATCCAAGTTTATATCGGCGATCTGTTTATCCACAAGCTTGATCTTGAGTCTCTTTAAATATTCATTGAGGTCAGGATTTGAGAAATCATCAGGGAAAAATTGTAATTTATCATCTTTATAGATTACATATATTTCTTTTAGTTGCTCACCTATCCTGATCACCCTATGAACAGGAAAAGCATCCACAAGCTCGTTGGAGAAAAATACCCCCTCAAAACTAACTAAATCTTCAAAACTTACCCATTCGACCTTACCTTGATGAGTAGCAAGAACCTCTTTCTGTCTTTCGATAAGGTATTGGCTTTTTTCTATGATAATATACTTAACAGTTTCGTAAAACTCTGGTTCATTACTCCTATAGTAGTTTAATATATCGTTGGCAAGCATCCCTGAACCTGCCCCCATTTCACAGATATTAGGAGTTAAATCAAACTGTCTTATGATGTTTAGATTGCTCTTTGCTATAGAAAATCCGAATGTTTCCGATGCATTCACAGATGTATAAAAACTACCAGTGACACCAAAAGGGTTCTCCTTTTGATAGTATCCCAAATTTGGATAGTATAATGCCATATCCATAAATTCGGCAAAGGTAATCCTACCCTTTTCAGATATTTTATTTAGGATGATCTCTTTTAAAGTATCACTCATAATTTATCGGACATTAAAATAGACTGTTATTTCTGCGGTGTCAACATCTTTATAGGACACCGATTCAAATCTGATACCACTTACAAACTTTATAGCCAACTTTTCTATCTCTGGATTGCTCCTTGAAAGCAGAATAATTGAATAAGGCACACCTTTACTGTCGATACTAAATTTTAGTCTTACCTTTGTGTTTGATTGTAAGGAGAATGTGGGTTTTTCAGGTATATACACTATCTTTCTTTCACCTTTGGCACTACTTGTTATTTCAAAAAAGTCAGATTTCCCTGTAGATACCACCCTTTTATCCCCAGTACCGGTGCTCTTACTTTCTTTCAATTTCGATTCAGATGCCGTTATCTCTTTACCTAAGCTTACATCTGCGCTACCTTTGGATGTAATTGATACACTTGTATTCTGATTTATCGACTCGGATAATGGGATCTTTTCAATGACACTTACAATTGGTAGATCCACCGATGGTTTTATAATACCTGAAGATTTTGGAACACCTTTTTTATCACCTTTATTGGACATCACCATGGATTTTTCAGGGCTACTCAACTCAGCCTTTACAGATTTAATAGGTACTTTGATAAGATCGACAGTTACAAACTCCTTCTCCTTTACCTTTATCGTAAAATCGATATCGGGAAGATAGAGCAGTATGGTAAAATGTATCAGAAGAGATACAATAATGTATACTGATGTCCTGCTTATTTGCTTCATCATTCCTCAGTTTCGGCAGCAATAGCCAATTTATTAAACCCAGCCTTTTTACTCTCATCCATCACATACACCACATCTCCATGAAGGGCATCTTTGTCAGCCTGAATAAGTATATTTGCCTCCGGAAACTTATCATGATACTCTTTCAACTTAGCTGGTATCAGATTTGGATCCACAGCTTGATTCTCAATGGAAAATTCACGATTTTTTGTTATCGAGATAACTATATTCTTTATTTCAGCGATATTTTCACCCTTAGCCTTAGGTAGACTTATATTGAGATTATTGATATTGTAAGTGGTAAAGGTAGCAGATACCATCAAGAAAAGTACGATGAGAAATATAATATCAGTAATGGATGTGGTTGGTATTTCGATATTATTATTCCTTAATCTATCTTTTCTAAATTTCATCTTCCACCCTCTTTGAATATGAGGTTCATTATCTGGGATGTAGCCTTCTCAAGCTCGAGGGATATCTTATCTGCTCTATGCCTGATTATGTGATAGAAAATAACAGTCGGAACGGCGACAAAAAGACCAGCAGCAGTGGTAAGCAAGGCAACAGCAATCCCACCGGATAAAGCCTGAATATTTGCATTACCCTGATTTGCCATCACCATAAAGGTTTGTATCATACCTACAACTGTGCCCAAAAATCCCAACAAAGGAGCTAAACTACCGATAGTTTGAAGAGTTGGCAGAAATCTTTCTAATTTTTGTACCTCAAAACTGCCAGTTTCTTCTACAAATTCGGTAAGTCTTGATACCGGAAGATCTATGTTGTTTATGATCTCCTTTGCTATCCTTGCTATCGATGAATTGTCAGCCTCACACAGCTGAATAGCACCCTCATAATCCCTTTTGCTAAGAAACAGAGATAATTTATCCATAAAAACCTTAGGCACAAAATTTGTAACCCTCAGTACGAAAATCCTCTCTAAAAAAACCCCTAAAGATATGACGGAAAGTAGAATAATCGGGTACATCATTATTCCACCTTTTTGAATGATTTCAAACATTACTTGCCTCCTTTATCAAAATTTTTTATTATCTCTTCGATCTTTTTGGCAGACTCTTCATCACCATTCTTCTTGTATATCTGCTGAGCAAGTTGCAATGCCTTGAAGGTAAATGGGGATTTTGGGAAAAGGTAATGACAACGCATAGCAAAATTCAAAGCAGATTTGGTATCATTTTTGGTGTACAGTAAAACGCTCTTGTAGTAATATCCAGCAGGAACAAACTCTTCACCCCTCGATGCAATAAGTTCGTCAATGTACTTTTCAAACTCTGGGAACTCCTTTCTTACCTCAAGTAAACCCAGCATCCTTACAACACTTTGGAAATACAAAAGATTATCCAAACTCTTCACCTGGGTGAGATACTCCCTTATCTTAAAAGGATCATCGCTTAAGGTAACGATCTCTCTTATAGACACCTCTTTAAATCTTTGACTCTTGTCAGCTAAATTTTCAAATATCTTGATGGCATTTTCTTTGTTGATCCTCTTGCCACAAAGGGCTTTTAGATAGTATGCCTCATCCTCTCTTGGACTATATTCGATAACCCTATCCGCATCCTTTATACAGTCATCAAATAAACCCAAAGATTCATTTATATACCCCCTGAGGATATAGGCGTCTTTAAGGTAGTTGGATGCTGGAAAGCTCTTCAAGAATCCGTTCATCTTCTCAAGAGCCAACTTATTTTCACCATTCTCTTTGAGATACCTTATCATGCTGAGTATCAGAGCATCTTTATTTTCAAACTTCAGGCTTGTGATTTTCGTAATAATCTGATTTAGCAGTTTACTATCTTTCCTTTGCTGTGCAATGGAGAATATAGCCATAGCAGACTCATATATGTAGACCTTTTTATCGATAAGTGCAAAATATCTCTTCATCGAGTCATCATGATTACCCAATGAGAAATAGGAGTTTGCAAGCATGAGTTCCTGTTCGCTTGAGATCTTCTCTTTAGATTTTAGAATATTTACCACATCGGCATAATGATTCCCCAAATAGAGGTAGAGAACAGCATTATCTGTAAACTCTTTATCGTAGTTATACTTTTTGTATATGTCCAGACCCTTACCAATTTCACCCAACTTAAAATAGGTGAGCATCTTTATAAAATCTGACTCTCTTGAGTTATTCTGTATCTTATTGAGGTATTGAAGGGCACCTTCATAGTTCTTCAGATTAAATAGTGATGAAGCAGCAATGAGAAATCCTCTATCAGTAATAACAAATGAAGCAATAGATGCAGATTGTTTGTAATCACCTTTATTAAAAAAGATCTCTGCCTTTAATTCATTGCACTGCACCAAACTACACTGTTCTAAAGATTTCAAAGCATCATCGTATCTTTTATCTACAAATAGAAATTGGGCAATCATGTATCGGGCAATGTTTAACTTTTCTGGATCCTTACCTATTTCTAAATACCTCTTGAAAAATAGGTCTGAAAGTCCATAATCTGTGTAGTAATAACACACTCCTAAATAGAAAACGCTACTTTCTAATAGCTCTTCGTAAAAACTTATCTTATTGAGATACTCAGAAGCCTCGAGGTACTCTTTTTTCTTGATTAAAAAAAGCCCAATGTAGAAATTTGTATAATCGTAGTAAACAGGCTTTTCAAATTTGAGTCTCTTTATTAGGTCTAAATCCATATCATCAAAATGTTTACTTATATAGTAAAGGGTTAAAAATAGTTTGTTGTTGTCAGATTTTATATTGTTCAGATTCTCTCTTAAAAAAGCAGTATCCTTTTTCAATATAGCAAGCTTAACGGAGTAGAAATCCCTCACATCCTTTGGTTCGATCTTTGTGATCATATTACTTGCCTTTTCAAGATCACCCTTTTCTAAATTCGCATCGGCAATATATGCCACTACATCCCTATACATATCTGGGTCATACTGGGCAACGGAGGCAAGATCCCCCTTACTATACTGGGCTGCTATTTTATAAACGAGTAAACTTCTATTTTTATCTACAATTGATTTATTTTTATCAGTGAGAGATATTATCTGATCATACAAATCCCTTTTGTAATAGACATCAAGGCAACTATTCAACGAATACTCACTAAAGATATTTAGTTTTCCACAAACCGATAATCTCCTATCGGTATCATTAACCTTATTCAGATATTCAAACAATTTATCCTGGGCATAAAGTGTAATATTGTCGTTTCCAACTGAAACCTCTTCCAAAACATCGGTAGCCAGCGTGGGATTACCCATTTCCATCAATGAAATTGCATAAAATAGTTTTATTTCAGACTCTAAATCCCCACCTTTGAGTTTTTTGGAGTACTTCTCATAGCCATCTATCACGGCAAGGTAGTCCTTCTGATGGAACTTTTTTGCTAAGTAGTTTCGATAAGCTTTATTACCCACAAAAATAGATGCTATGGCAGTTCTAATAGTTCCGCCAAACATGAAGTTAGGCTCTTCGTAGGAATACTCTTTTGTATCGATCTTCTGTTGCTCCAACTTCAACTTTTCGAGATAAATATTTAAAGAGCTCTGTGCCTTAAATCTAATATTTATATCCGCAAAAGATGGTTTTACGGTGATAGTACCGATCTCTTTACCAACAAATGAAAACTCAGGCAATCTTACCCGAGCCAATACAGAAAAAGACAAAAACAGTAAAAATATTAGTGAAAGAGGGAAAATTTTTTTCATTTGGTTGTATTCTGATCGGGGGAGCTTGGATTACTTTGGGAGCAGCCTTCACATCCATTTAGAAAAAACACAGAAAGCACAATAGCAAGGACTAAAATAATCTTTTTCATCTTTTCACCTCAGTACCTTTAAGTTTATAAAATATATCGTAATCTGTAAGATCATACTTAATAGGTGTTACACTAACATACCCTTTAGAAACCCAATAGTCGTCGCAATCTTCACCATACTCTACTGTAATCCTTTCACCCGTGAGCCAAAAATAGGTGTTTCCTCTCGGATCAACCCTTTTCTCAAAGGTATCAATATATTTGCTCTTTCCCTGTATCGTATAACGCCAACCTTTTATCTCCTCTTTCTTAAGAGGGGGTACATTGACATTAAATATCACATTACTATTGATCTCCATTTTGTAAAAAAGTTCAGCAAATTCCTTAGCATAATGTGCCGCTACAGAAAAATCATCGTAAGCCACAGATGCCAAACTTATGGCAAAAGCTTTTGCCCCTTGCAGAGCAGCCTCTGTGGCAGCTGAAACCGTCCCAGAATAGATCACATTGGATGCCAAATTAGCACCGTGATTAATCCCCGATACTACGATATCTGGCTTAGTGGTAAGAATATCATAAAAAGCTAATTTCACGCAATCAGCAGGTGTCCCCTGTACTCCGTATCCAAAAAACTTATCCTTTCTTGTAACTTCGTAGATCCTCAGAGGATTAGATATAGTGATAGAATGCCCTACGGCACTCTGCTCCATTATGGGAGCTACTACCACCACTTCACCTATCTTACTAAGCTCCGTATATGCAGCATATATCCCTTTAGAATATATACCATCATCATTGGTCAATAATATCTTCATATACCACCTTGATTTTTAGTAAATATTAATACTTTTATGAGTATATGTCAATAATGATGGCAACAAAGCAAAAAAATTTGACAAATAGTTTTTCTACTTTATAATTAGAATATGAAAAATGGAAAAGGGCTTCCTCTACCCCTTATAAAAGGTATATATGGTGAAATCAAAGATCTCAAAGTTGAAGATTTTGGTATTGTATCCGATGATTTTATCGAAATAAAACCGAAATTCGAAAAACAGATAAACGATACCATCAATCCAGGTGATCTGCTATTTTACGATTCAAAAAATAGAGGATTAAGATTCTATTCCTTTGTGAAAGGATCGGTAAGAGAGATTATTAGAGGAGAAAAGAGAAAATTTTTAGCGTATACCTTAGAAGGTGAACCAAAGGTTTACAAATTTTCTGAAAATCTTTCAAAGATAACTTTAACTAAAGAAAACAGAAAAGAGATCGTAGAATCTATCATAAATGCTGGACTTTGGGTATCGTTTAGACAAAGGCCCTTCGATAGAGTAGCAGACCCTGATACCATTCCTGATAAAATATTTGCTTTACTCATCGACACAAGACCATTTTCACCCGATGTAAAAACTGTATTAAAAGGTAACGAAGATTTTCTTAAGACAGGATTAAAAGTCATAAGCACCTTGAGTGGAAAAGGTGTTTTCGTTATAAAACAAAGCGGATTGAACATCGATATCGATTTAACCGATACGAGTACCATTGATGTATCTGGCAATCATCCAATAGGACTTATTGGAACGCATATTAATAAACTTTATCCGCTAAACAGGAAAAGAAAGGTATGGTACATAGATTACCAAGATATCATAAAAATTGGAAAACTCTTCAAAGAAAATCTTGTTGATAATACGAAAGTTTTATCCTTTGCAGGGGAAAGTATCACACCTACTCTTTATCGAATGTTTGAACATTCTTCGGTGGATAGAATTGTAAATTTTGAAGATGGCAAGAGAATCATAGCAGGTTCACCTCTTTATGGAAGAAAGATGACCAAAGAGATAAGTTTTATACACAGATACATAAATATTGTGTCAACAATAAAAGAAGTAAATGAAAGAAGTTTTATGGGCTGGCTGATGCCTGGTCTTAAAAGATTTTCAGTAAAAAATGTTTTTCTTTCTAAACTTGTAAAAACTCAAATAGAATTTAATACATCTCTAAACGGTAGTTTCAGACCAATGGTCCCTGTCGGATCGTATGAAAAGGTTTGTATGCTTGATCTACCAATAACATATTTTTTACGAACACTCCTTGTAGGTGATGTTGAGATGGCTGAAAAGTTGGGTGTATTGGATCTTGGAGAGGAGGATATGTCGGTATTTACTTTCGTATGTGTAGGGAAATATGATTATGGGGTCTATTTAAGGCAGATATTAAACGAGATCGAAGGTGAAATGTGAGAAGATTCTTTGAAAGGATAGCCCCGCTGTTTCACAAAGGTGGAAAATATGAAAGGTTCTTCCCAATCTTTGAGATGGTAGAAACCTTCCTTTATGACCCTTTAATCAGGACAGAGGGGAAAACCCACATCAGAGATGGTCTCGATCTCAAAAGAACAATGATAATCGTCTTTCTTGCGATCCTCCCTGCTGCGATATTTGGGATTTACAATGTAGGCTATCAGGCAAATTTGGCGATATCCCAAACAGGTATGACTATCGGGGGATTCAGACAGGAAATAATGCACCTTCTATCGATACCAAACGATCCTAATTCAATATTGTCAAACTTTTTCTTGGGTTCACTTTACTTTCTACCTCTTTATTTCATCACTTTAGTTGTGGGCGGATTTTGGGAGGTTCTTTTTGCTGTGGTTAGAAGACATGAGGTTGCGGAAGCATTTCTCGTAACAAGTTTACTATATCCATTGATACTACCACCTACTGTTCCACTATGGCAAGCTGCGGCTGCATTAAGCGTAGGGCTTGTATTTGGGAAAGAGGTTTTCGGAGGTACAGGCAGAAACTTTATCAATCCAGCCCTCTTTTCAAGAGCCATCCTGTTCTTCTCCTATCCACAATCCCTCACAGGTAATACGATGTGGGTAGCGGTGGATGGATACTCAAAGGCAACCCCTCTTTCAGCTTTTTCCGAAAAAGGCTGGGATTTCGGTTATACATTTTTGGATGGGCTTTTAGGATTTATTCCGGGATCAATCGGAGAAACCTCTGCCATACTTTGCTTAATAGGTGCTTTAATCCTGATAATTACAGGCATAGGTTCATGGAAGATCATGGCAGGGATGGTGCTGGGGATGGGATTAACAACCTTAGTATTCAACCTGATTGGTAGTGAAACAAACCAGATGTTTAATATGCCATTTTACTATCATTTCGTATTCGGTGGGTTTGCTTTTGGAATGGCCTTCATGATAACGGATCCCGTATCGGCATCGATGACAGATAGAGGTAAATGGGTTTACGGATTTTTGGTAGGGTTTATGAATGCCCTTGTAAGGGTAATTAATCCAGCCTTCCCCGAAGGTACAATGCTTGCGATACTCTTTGGAAACATATTCGCACCCTTTATCGATAGCATATTTGTAAAACAGTATATAAAACGAAGGGAAAAATGGTATGAGAGAGAGTAAACTCAGGATCTTTACTGTATCTCTAATAGTTGCCCTTTTCTTCTCATTTCTCGTATCGTTGTCCGTTTATCTGCTCAAAGAAAAGCAGGATTATAATATTAAGCAGGATAGGTTAAACCATATATTATCCATAGTAAACGACAACACTTTTCAGATGAAAACTATAATGGTAGATATCAAAACCGGCAACTATGAAAAGATCGATAGCGATGCAGAGTTTTTCAAAAACTTCAGACTTCTTGCAACAGATAAAACTGCCATCAAAATACCAAAAAAGGATGATCTAATAGGTGTAGGAAGCCACCCATCTAAGATACCAGCTTACCTTTTTTACAGGGGAGATAAGATTGAAAAGATCGTTTTATTAGTTTTTGGAAATGGCCTGTGGTCAACGATGTATGGATTTATAAGTCTTAATAGCGATCTAAACACTATAGAAGGGATAACATTTTTCGAACAAAAAGAAACCCCCGGTTTGGGGGGAGAAGTGGATAACCCCAATTGGAAAAAACAGTGGAAAAGCAAAAAGCTTTTCGATGATAAAGGTGAATTAAAATTCAAGGTGTCAAAAGGGGTGGATCAATTTTCGGTGGATGGGTTATCAGGGGCCACCATGACAACCAAGGGTGTGGAAAATATCATAAAATATTGGTTTGGACCAAATGGGTATAAAAAGTTTTTAGAAAAATTAAAAGGTGTTCAAAATGGGAGTTAAAAAAGATACCCTTTTAGGACCAATTTTCATAAATAACCCGATCACTATTCAAGTATTAGGGATCTGCTCATCTCTTGCCGTCACTACACAATTAAAAACAGCACTCGTCATGGGGCTATCTGTGACAGTGGTGGTAGCAATGAGTAATCTATTGATAA
>FMSI01012266.1_pt1 | contig 25550 bp, 19 predicted proteins | sample 1504471 | NCBI WGS metagenome assembly FMSI01 (sample SAMEA4475357, study PRJEB15587) | soil metagenome | biome: Soil; feature: Field | place: India | collected 2015-03-11 | depth 0 m
CCCCCACCGAACAATCGGTCCGTCAACAAACCACCAACCATCGCGCCGCACATGCCCGAGACCTCGAACCCCGCGACGATCCAGCCAGCATGCTGCAGCTCTAGATGCTTTTGCTGCGACAAAAAGGTCGGCCCCCAATCGAGCACCGCAAAGCGTATGCTGTAGATGAAAAAGTTCGCGATCGCCAGCAGCCAAATCCACGGATTTGTAAACACGTCCCGAACCAGGATGGACTTCCAGTCATTTGCTTTCTGGTCAACACATTTTATCTTGGCCCCCTCGACATCAGGCAGCCCGACCGATCGCGGCGTGTCCGGCAACACGAACCAAAGCCCGAGGGCGCAAAGCATGGCTATTGCGGCAAGTGCAAAGAAACATAATCGCCAGTCGCCAAACGCGCTGATGAGGTATCCGCACAACACAACAACCGCGCCTGCGCCGATGTTGGTTGACGCGTTCCAAATTGACATTTTTGTTGCCAGCTCGCTCGGTGGGATCCAGTGTGCCATCAACCGCCCGCATGGTGGGTAGCCCATACCTTGAAACCAACCGTTGAGCATCCACAACAACCCGAACGCGACCGTGCCAGTGCTCATGCCAAAAATCACGTTGGTCAATGCAGAGAGAACTAACCCCGTAACCATGAACGTGCGCGCATGACTGTGGTCGCCAATGACGCCATTGATCAGTTTTGACACCCCGTAGAGCAGGCCGTGCAGCGTAAGGAATAACCCTAGATCTGCTTTTGCGATCCCAAGGTCACGTTCCATAACCGGCATGGCCACGCTCAGGTTTTTGCGCACGAGGTAAAAAGTTGCGTAACCGAGGATCGCGGCGATCATCACACGCAGTTGCCACGCACGATGCAACGCCTCGATTTTGGCTGGGTCAGTCGTTTCCAACGGAATTGCCGGGGGCAGGCCTGAACATGCCCAACACGCGGTCACGCCACCGAAGAAGCAAATTTAGCCAAACAAAGGTGCCACTCATCGTTCTGGTGCGGTGTCAGCGGGCCGCGGCGTGTTCTACAGGCCAACGTCCTGTCGGGCCGAAGACCCTGTCCAGACATACATTTAACACGTTTGCACGCACAGCAAGGTCCAATACCGTAAACCTGCGGCGTATGCAAAAGGCCTGCCAGTAACTTTGCCTAAGACGGACGCGTGTTATGCCGATTTGCTCAGGCTCACAAGGTGCGCCTGCTTCCTCGAGCATTCGTTTGAGGATGTCGAAAGGCAATAATTGCGCACGCAAACGTTCATGAAGCCCGGGCCAAATACTACGGGCGCTTTCATTTGGGCCATCAACTCTTCACGGGAAACGCGTTTTGCGCTAAGTTCACGTGCCGCGTGTTCGGCCAAGGGTCTATCCGTGAACCATTGATTAACGCGAGCGGTCCAGGTGTCCATGTCCGGCCACATCGCACAACAAGCATTGACATCAAGCTCATGCAGGGGCGACTCCAGAAGTTCCTCGTACAATGCACTCGTAGCCAACGCGCCAATGCCCACCTTGAACCCATGCCAAGGGGGTTGGCCGTTGTACACGTGACACTGCATGTCCCAGAGATGACTAAAATGATGCTCAGCACCGGAGGCCGGCCGACTCGATTGAGCCGACTGCATCGCAAAGCCCGAGAGAAGTAACCCCTCAACCAACCTCCTCACAGCTACTCGATCGCGACGCTTTACGCCGACCGGGTCTGCAGTAAGTTCACGCAGTCGGCCCTGCGCAATCGCCCACGCTTGTGGATCAACCGGTTCGACACCAAGTGCTTCAGCCAGGATCCAATCCGCGCCTGCGGTAAATTTGGCCAGCAAATCTGCATACCCCCACACATTCATCGGCGACGGCGCATCCCTTATAATATTCAAATCTGCTATGACCGCGCTTGGGGCCGGGCACGTGAGTGTCTGCTTCAGTCCATTAAACGTGATCGAAGCACCAAAAGCAGTGTAACCGTCCATCGAAGCCGCTGTAGGGACGCATATGTATGGGAGACCAGCCCGATACGAGGCGAGCTTTGTCAGGTCGTTGATTGTGCCGCTACCGACTGCAATCGGTATAGCCTTTCTCTGGCGCAACGCTGTTTCAAGTTTCGTTACGTACTGATAGTCGGCGTGCAAATACGGTTCTTCAAATATGAAATGGTCAACAATCTTGTGCCTTGCCCCCTTAAAGGCCGCCTGGAGCGCCTTTCCAGCAGCGGCGAAAGTGTTTTGGTCCGCCACCAAGACGGCCGGTCCGTCGCCGAACAACCTTCGGAAAACCGTCGGTGTCCGCTCTATGACAGCCGTACCCAGTTCAAGGGCGCGTGTGTCTCTTGCAACATGCAGCGCATCGGTAACCGAAAATGTGGCGGGTTGGCAGGTCATACGCTCGCCTTTGCATCTGCCTCTGCAGCGACAAAGCAAAAAATCAGAAACACGCTGTTTTTTTCCGGCCTTGTTTATTTGCCCTGTCGACTGCCAAACCTCACGCGCCAGATAGAGCGAAGATTCAATAATAACTCCTGCGGGTGGCAGTTTTGGCCTGTTACTGGGCGCATTTGATGTTGCACAGGCATACAAGCCAAACTAAAGCCCTGTCAGGTCCCATGTTATGGATGGCTGCTTGAGCCATCGAGCTGTTTGTAAGTAAAGAAGCGCGCTGATACGGGCTAGAACCGAGTCCGACACCAAAGCAGCAGGCGCGATACTGTTTTGGCTATTGTACAATTGTAGCCGCTGTAAAAGTCAGCTTGCCTTTTGCATGCCAAAGGTTAGAGTTTTGGCATGAAGAACGATGTAATCCCGGTGCAGGTACGTCGAATAGTGGCCATGCAATCGGGGTGCGCCATTTTTATTGGCAACGACGATAAGGTTTTTGTCATCAACGTCGAGCCGCAAATAGGAGCAGTCATCAGCATGTTCATGCACGATACACCAAAGGAACGGCCACTCACACACGATTTGATAACCAACATTTTCAAGGCTTTTGGGATAACAATCGAGCGCGTGGTGATCACCGAGCTAAAGAACTCGACCTATTACGCACGCCTGATCTTGCAAGAGCAAAACGAGCTCGGCCGTAAGATCGTCGAGCTTGATGCGCGCCCGAGCGATTGCATTGCGCTTGCAACGGCACAAAAACGCCCGATCTACGTCTCCTCAACCCTGTGGGAACAAGTCGAAGACATGAGCGAGGTGCTCGATCGCATCAACGAAGCCAGCAGCGAGTCCGACTCAGAACCCGAATTCTAAAAGGGCGTGCATGGCCAAAAACACCAGCAAGCGTGCGTCGGCGATCATATTGGTTTGTGGTGAAAATGAATTCGCTGTAGCGGAGCGCGCCAAGCACATTTATCAGGAGTGGTGTGAGCAGGTCGGTGGTTTTGACCACGAAATTATTGACGGCACGGTTGCAAAGGCTGAAGAAGCACTTAAAGTCATTTCGCGAGTGCGTGAAGCACTTTTTACGCTGCCGTTTTTTGGCTCTGCCAAAGTAATCTGGCTGCGCCAATGTAATTTCCTCGGGACCGAGCGTGTTGCGACTGCGCAAATTGCGACTGACGCGCTAAGCGCGCTAGCACACGAGCTGGAACAGTTCGATTGGTCTCGGCCCGGCAACGTCAAGCTTCTTATTAGTGCAACTGACATTGACCGGCGCAGGACGTTTACGAAGGTCATCGACAAAATTGGCAGGATCGAAATTTTTTCTGGCTGGTCTCTCGATGATAAGAATTGGGAGAAACAGGCCGAAGAGTTCGTCAAACAACAAGTAAGCGCTCATAAAAAGCAAATCACCGATGAAGCACTTGCAGGTCTCATCAACAGGGTCGGTCCCGACCAATGGTTGCTCAACAACGAGATTCAAAAACTCGTGCTGTATGTTGGCGATCGACCCAAAATTCAGGCCCAAGACGTTGAGGCGGTTTGCATTCGTAACAAGCACGCACGTGCATTTGCGTTGGCCGACGCACTGGGCGCACGCGACCTGTCGCGGCTACTACGCTGTTTAGATGAGGAACTTTGGGAAATGCAATTCGACAAGGAAAAGTCTGAGTTCGGCCTGTTAAGTGGTCTAGTGGCGAAAATCAGGGCAATGATCTTCGCCAAAGAAATGCTGCGTGCGGGCTGGTTGAAACGCACACAATCCTTTGAAGACTTCCGTCGGTTGCTTGAAAACGTGCCTCAAGAACGCTTACCGCTAGATCACAGGTTCAACCCGCTTGCAGTGCATCCATACGTGCTTTTCAAAGCTGTTCAGCAGTCAGACAAGTATTCGCTGGACGAGCTCATCCGTGCTATGGACCTGTTGTTGCAATGCAATCAAAAACTTATCTACAGCGACCTTGACGCGCGCTTTTTACTCCAACAAACCATGATCGAAATCGCTAGTCCATCGCTCGGCAAAGCCTAGACAAATAATCAACGGTGCTCTCCTGCAGCATTCTGAGGTAGCCATCAAGCACGGGATGAACTTGTATCATCCACAAAGTGTCATTCATGCCAGCGCTGAATCGAAAGCTTCTTTTTTAAACCGATCGGCGTCAATCCGAGAGCAAATCCATCCGCCCGGAACCTTCCACACTGCTCTGTGGTTGCTTACCTTTGTAAATCGGGCTTACTAAACGGTTTAAACCGCATTTCACCTAAAACGTTTCCAACCGCATTTCTGAGAATTCACAACTTGGCCTACTCGAAGGGCAGCGGTGCCCACGCTACCTCAACGTTGCGCGACTTAACACTGGCGCCAGCGAATGCGGTACACCGATCGAAGAACGCACCGATCGTCAAAACAGTAATCTTGCCATGACTGTGCGAAAAACCTCTCCCTCTGAATGACGAGTGCAATAAATTTTGTGCGAGTCAGAACAAACTGCCGATAGCGATACCCAAAATGCTCAGTGGGCCTTGGTCTTCGAGTCCTTCGGTCGCTTTATCAACTTTTTGCAGCGTAATTTTTGCGTTTTTGAACAGTGTATCGTCGTTGACCAGTTTGCCCACTGTCCCCTGCCCTTGGTTAACCTTCTCCAAAATTTCACGCAGGTTCGCCGCTGAGGCGGCTGCATCGCGGTAAATGGCATCGTCAGTAAGCAATTTGCCGAGTGAGCCTTCGCCAGCGTTGATGCGATAGACAATCTTGCGCGCATCTGCAACAGCAAGGCGCGCCTCGGCTGCTACATCCTGAATATTCGTGACTGTGGCAAGGGCAGAATTGTAAAGAGCATCGTCGAAGATGAGTTTACCTACAGTGCCCTTGCCTTCTGAGACCTGGCCCGAGATAGTTCGGAGGTTCTGGATTGTGTCCGAGAGCGGTTCACGGTTTTGTTTTACAAAATCAACCAGTGGCCCGAGCAGATTATCAATTTTCTCGCCTGTGAAGCTCTTCGTGAGGTTCTCGACACCTGCGGCAACGTTGTCGAGCTTAACCATTAACGCGGCGAAATCAGGAAGTTCGGCGCTTGAAATTGTTGCGTTATTTTGCACACGCGGCGCTGCAGGCGACCCAAAATCAATGGCAACAAAGTTTTGCCCCATTAGACCGGTGAACTTAATAGTGGCTTTGCTATCCGTTTTGACGGGGACAGAAGGGTCAATTTTCATCGTGACTTTAACTCTGTCGTCCGCAAAAGTAATCTTCTCAACACGCCCGATTGGCACACCTGCCATCTTAACCGGCGCGCCCGCGGTAAGTTCTTGTACACTTGTAAAGTATGCGTGCACGCGGTAGCCGCGTTTGAAGGTTTCGAGTCCACCTACGGTTTCCAAAATTATAAACGCGGCGATAAATGCCATGCCAACAAACATACCAAGCCGAGTTTCGAGCGAATATTTTTTCATTGTCTCTGTTTCTGGTTTGTCGGTTTAAAATCTGCCATTAAAAATTGTTGCACAATCGGGTTTGAGTTGCGTTTGACCTCGTCAGGCTTGCCTATGCAAAGGATAGCACCCTCGTGAATGACGGCGAGCCTATCGGCGATTCCAAACCCAAGGTCACGATCGTGCGTTACGACGACCGATGTTGCCCCAATACGGTCCCGCAGGTGCACGATTTCTTCAGCTATGGCAGCTGCCGAGATCGGGTCAAGTTCACTTGTAGGTTCGTCGTAAAGAATAAGCTGCGGCTCCATGACAAGCGCACGCGCAATTGCGACACGTTTCTTCATGCCACCCGAAAGCTCACTTGGCATTTTGTTTTCAGTACCTCTGAGGCCCACAAGGTCGAGTTTCTCGGCAACAATCCTAGCGATCTCCTCCGGTGGTTTCAGGCGATGCTCCGTCAGATACAGCCCAACATTCTCCCCCACAGTCAACGAGTTAAGCAGTGCGCTCGATTGAAATACCATCGCCAGTCTGTACTTGTTCAATACTCCGGGGGCGGTGATCGGCTCGCCTTCAATCAATATCTCGCCTTCATCTGGCGACTCGAGTCCGATCAAGTGTTTCAGCAGGACGGTCTTCCCGCTGCCACTGGGCCCCATAATCACAAAAATTTCACCGCGCCCAACATCAAAATCCAAGCCCTTAAGCACTTCAAGACCATGAAAATACTTGCGCAAGGCGCGCACCTGAACACTTACACCGAGTGTATTTGTTGGCTGCTGGTTCATTGCTTTAGTCAAAGTACAAAAGCAGCCGCGTAAGGAAGTAGTCCAAAATCAGGATTAGCACAATCGAGTTTACAACGGCCTTTGTGACAGAACGCCCAATCCCACGTGGCCCGCCGATCGTGCTCAAGCCCTGATGACATGACACAACGCCGATAACAACCGCAAAAATTTGACTCTTGAACAGGCCATTAAATACGTCGCCAACCGAGACAGTGTCACCAAGCGCTTGGAGAAATGCCCGGAAAGGGACACCTACGCGTGGGTTCGTCGCAGCCACGACAGCTCCGCCGAACCAACCGACTAGAATCGAAAAGAGCACCAACAATGGCAGCGCGATCGATATTGCCACAAGACGCGGCAGGACAAGATAGTGAATTGGGTTAATGTTCATTGTTCGCAGTGCGTCTATCTCCTGATAAACGCGCATCGAGCCGATCTCAGCCGCCATAGCAGATCCGATTCTACCCGCTATCAACACGGCCATCATAACCGGTCCAAGCTCTTTGCACATTGAGACGCCTACCAACGGACCGATCACGCCCGTTAATCCGCGTTCGGCCAGTACGGGCCCGGTCTGCAATGCAAGCACACCCCCGATAAACAACGATAAGACGCAGACCATTAACAGACTTGCGTTACCGATCTCGAATAATTGGTCGAATATTTTCTGGCGTTGACGCCACACCAGTGGCAGCGCCAACGTGGCTTGCCACCACATCAAAACCATTTCGCCTACGTTACGGAACATGGGTGATCGCCGGGTTTTTTACCGGTCGGGTGCGTTGGTTCCACCACAAACGGTATTGGTTTGGTGATCTGGGCACAACTGTTGAAATCGCATAGCAGGTTTCGGTTTTTTGGTTATTGGGATGTAAAACAGTCGCAAGCGTTTTTCCGTGGCAGCTGACTCAAAATGAAAAAGGCCGAATAAAACAGACCATTTCTGGTTTTCGGCACTTGCGTCACGTCGGTACAGGTTCCACAGCAACGACTGGTTTGTAACACCTGCAACTGGGTTTTTTTCCGAACGCCATATCGCCCACAAAGGCGAGTAGTTCCGTTCAATGCTGGTGTTATTTGGCAGAATAGGCTCGAGCATAGAGAACAACTGGAAACGTTCGACGCCGTCGTATGAACGCGTTGCGCTGAACAACGGCCATAGCGCTGTCTGGCGACGCGACACGCCAGCCTGTGTGTTTCGTTCCACCGTATCAGAAAACAGAAAAAAGAGGACCCGGGTTCGGTCGCGTTCAAGCGGCTGTGTATTAAGCCGGCTCCGTTTGTACAATGGCCACAGGTACCATTCGCTTGCAGCGGTTGCGGAGCGTGCCTGACTAAAAAATGGGAAAACGCGCCTTGTTGTTTTGCCTTCACCGCTGGCAAACACAATCAGCGGCCAAGGCGCACCCACTTCGCGGTATCTTCTGCTCCGGTCATGTGTAACCGTTACCCCAACGGGCCAGAGGTAACTCGTCGAGTCTCGGTTCGACGACCGTAACTGTGCATACAAAGGCAGAAACGCGGTGTACTGTTCTACGTTTGTGGTCCCCACGTTACGCGTTTGTTGCAGATAAATCGGCCAAAAGACAAACCGCGATTCATGCCCAGGAACGACCTCGATTTCATCCCAAACGTTGGTATAGGCTGTAACGAATTTTCGTTCGCGGCCGATTAATGGCCAGAACTGCCAACCTTTTAGGCCGGGTCCGTTTCGCACGTGAAACACCGGTGCTATAAAGTTGCGCGTGACAACTTTGCCTTCAGTTGCCTGAGTATGCATGCTAAAGGGTGTTGCGCCCGGTGTTAACTGTGTTGTTTGACCGCGTTGCGTTCGGACGGTTTTTACATACAATGGCCACAAGACGAATTCGATTTCATCCCTGAAAAACCTGTTCTTGAGCCTGCCTGCAACAGGAAACAGTGCGGTATAGTTTTCTGTGGCCCGGTGAGAGCGTTGTGAAAAAAACAATGGAAACACAGTAAACCTCTCGAAATTCCGTCCTGATGACGTGGCTCCACCCGAAGCGCTTAAAAGCTGGAGCAATTGTAATTTGTACTCGGCGCCGCGTCGGTCGTAAGTAAAAATCGGGTATAAAACGTCCAATTCAATTGACTCAGCTTTACGATTGTAGTCATACGAGATAATCGGCCGAAATGCCCATTGTAATGTTTCCTCCGACGTTGCCAAAAACAGCATCGGCCCAACCGCTTCGAGGTTTGTTGTGTGCGAAATGTCTCCATACCAAAGGCAATACAACGGCCCGATGTTAACCTGTCCCAGTACAGACCGGATTGGACAGATCAACAATCCGCACACCAGGATGAACACTCCCGCAGTATTGTGACGCAAGAGCCGCTGACAAAGCATGACCTTTTGGCTGCGGATGCTAACCATGGCGCAAACCGCGTCAAGCACACGGGCATGGCGAGTCGCCCTTAACCCCGCGCATTCGGACCCGTGTCGGAAACATGCGGACAGCGACGATCGGCGCTTGGGGCTGCGCAAAACATTTTCAAAGTTAAGAGTTGACGATTCAGCGATAATAAATAAAATGCACCAGTTAGATTAGAGGGTTTTTACGTCGGTTCCTCCCGACCCAGTGTCGACGGTGTGTTTGCCGGCACTGGGTTGCATTTTTAAAATTCCGTGTCGCAGCAGCACCGTTACAAGTGCTGGCAGGAAAGTCAGGCCCGCAACCAGGCACGCACCAACCCCAATTGACATCAGCCAACCAAGGCTTTGAATCCCCTGGTGTTTGGCCAGCACCAGGCTCCCAAAACCTGCAATTGTGGTTAAACCGGATACAAGTACTGCCTTGCCAGTGCTTTTGGCCAAGATAGCTGGCTGTTCTTCTTCCGCCACACGGTTCAGAATGTGTATTCCGTTGGTTACGCCGATCCCAATCGCCAACGGAAGCGTCATTATGTTGGCAGGGTTAAACGGTATCCCAAAGAAACCCATTACACCCAACAGCCAAATCGAACCTATCAACACAGGTGTCAAACACAACAACACGACCAATACGCTTCGAAAATGGATAAACACCAGCAGCGCAATTGCAGCTAGCGCGTACAAGGCGGCCTCTTCATAACTACGCTTTAGCAGCCCAGTGTATTCGTATAGCTGCACCGGCGTGCCCGTGATGATTGGTTTGTTGGTGTTACGCGGGTCAAGCGCTTGACGCAACTGCTGAATGAACTCGCGCTGGTTGTCGCGTTGCCAGATGTCTTTTTTTGGATACACCTGCAACAAGTGTTTCCCTGTGACACCTACGAATCTGTTGCGTAAAGCCGGAGGCAAATCGTTCACGTCCAGCCCGGTGGAATCATCCTGCTGTTTCAAAGCTGCAAACGTCTCGCGCAGGTCAATAAGCAAAGCACGTTGGTATGCGGCGAGTTTTTCAGACGCGCTTGCCTCGTCTGTCCGAAGCATTTGCCGACGAAACATGCCGATCGCATCGCGCAACGACACCAACTGCTGCGCAATTTCAGGCTCCTGCTCTTTCGCTTCTTCAACAGCAAGGCCGAGGTATCCCCGCAGCGACCACAGCGTTCGACTAAGATCGGGTATACTCACGCTGGTCGTGTCAGGCTCAGCAAACTCCAGCCCTGCAATTTCCCTTTTAATCGCGCTAACGAGTTTCAGCTTCTCAGTCGGGTCCTGCGTCAAGAACCGGCTTAATGATTCAACACCTGCAACGGCGGGCAGAGCCATGATTTTTTCTTCAATTGCTGCAGCCTCATCTTCCGAATCAGCCAGCACTGCGGCAAACAAAACCGATTTTTCTGCCGAAGCGATCAGTTTCCGCTCGAACACAACCGCCGGTAAATCCCTCGTCTGCATGTTCAGCAGGTTATAATCAAAGTACACATTGCCGACCCGGCTCAAAGCAACTACACACAAAACAATCGTACCGCCTATAACAATCCAAGGGCGGTCCAACCAAAAACGTTCCAAGCGCGCCCGTGCAGGTGCCGTTTTCGCTAGCTCACGGTCCAGAATGTTTTGCCGACCGCACAGAAGCAGTGAAGGTAGTAAGCCCAACATCGGCACAAGGCAGATCAACAAGCCACAACCACAGATTAATCCCATTTCCTGAATTCCTTTAAAATCAGTCAGGCACATGGCAAGAAAAGCACCTGCCGTTGCGAATGCCCCCGTGAAAATACCTCTGCCAGTAAAAACAATCGCTTTTGTCAGAGCATCGCGTTCAGCACAACCACGTCGCAATTCCTCCTCGTACCGGGTCACCAAATGCACACCAAAATCAATCGCAAGCCCCACTAAAATCGGCACGAACGTAACAGTCAGGATGTTCAAGTGGCCAATTGCAAATGTGGTAAAACCCAACGTGTACCCAACACCCACAGCTAAACACACCGTCGCCTTGATCGGTCTGCCAGTTTCCTGATAACCGTATACAAAAATCAGTGCGCATAAAAACAATGCCACCAGGCCAGCCATAGCTGTGTCCTTGCGCGCCTGTCGCATTTCATCAAGCTCAAGCACAGGCTCGCCCGTCAACCCGACATTTAAGCCCGGCACCTCGCGTTGCGTCTCCTCAACCAACTGGCGTAGCCGCTCTACGGCAGGCCCGTTCAAGTCCTCCGATGGCGCATGCGCGGTTATGAGATAGATTGTCCCGCCTGCAAAAGTTATGTAAATCTCGCGCTCGGCCTCCGGGCCAGCCCCAAACAATGCATTTACCCCGGGCGACGGAGGAGCACCGGGCCGCTGCAACGCCTCGGTTGCCGCCGTAACAATCCTTTTTAGCGCCGGCAGCGCGCGAATTAGCGACTCGATTGATTCGTCATCATGGCGTTTGGCAGTGCGGAACTGCGTATTCACAAACTCGAACAACGACACCAGGTTCGATACACCGGCAAACCGTTCGAGAAACGACCGTGTGGTACGCACCGTCTCCAAGAGCGATTCAAGGTCGGCCGTCGGCACGAACAAAAGCGCTTTGTTGCCCATCAATTTAAGGTCACCCTTGTAAAACACGTCCTTGAACAGGTGCGGCTCGCTTTCGAGTTTGGCTGCCAAACGCTCGACAAATTCGCGGTTCTTGAGCGAGTTCTCGCTCTCAACCACCACAACGAGGTCGTCCTGCTGCGGGAACTCACGCTTGAAAGCGAGGAAGTTTTGGTGATAGCGCTTGTTTGCACCCACCAAGTTATTCCGGCTCGGATCAAACTTCAGGTGTAGCGCAGTATAAACCACGCACAACACGAAAAGCACAATCTGGGGATAAACGAACGCCCGAGGGTAGCACGTCACCGCCCTTGCTAATCGCACAAGCAGTCGCTCAGCCAAACTGCTGGTGCTTTGCTTCATTGGACACGTGGGCGTAGTTCCGCCATCAGATGCACAACAAACCCGCTGCCAACAATTGCAGGCTGACCGGAAACATAAATAAATTCAGCAAAAATCAGCGTTCGAATAGACCTCTTTCACGTCGTCGTGTTCTTCGAGCGCTTCGATCAACCGGTTAACCGCGGCGACCGTCTCAGGGTCTGTCACAGGCACGGTTACTTTTGGCACCTCAGTGATCTCGGCCATGGCACACTTAATGCCCTTGGCTTCAAGCTGTTTATGGACCGCCTCAAAGCTTGCGGGGTCTGTTAATATTTCGTATCCCTCCGGCTGCGCTTTGAAGTCCTCGGCCCCGGACTCGATCGCAAGCTCCATCAGTTGGTCCTCGTTCGCTGCATCCCGTGGAATTATCATCTGTCCTTTACGCTGAAAAAGCCGGCTGACGGACCCTTGCGTAGCCATTGAGCCGCCATGCCGTGTGACAATACTGCGTATTTCAGCCGATGTGCGGTTTCGATTGTCGGTACTAGCTTCAACCAAAATCCCAACCCCCTGGGGCCCGAAAATCTCGTATGTCAGTTCCTCGTAATTGACGCCTTCACCTGTGCCTAAGCCGCGCTTGATCGCGCGCTCGATGTTGTCGCTCGGCAAATTCGCAGCTCGACACTTCACAAGGACCATGCGCAGGCGCGGATTTAAATTGGGGTCGCCGCTACCACCTTGTTTGACAGCGATTGTAATTTCACGCGCCAGCTTTGAAAACAATTTGCCCTTCTTAGCGTCCAGGGCGCCTTTGAAATGCTTCAGTTTCGCCCACTTGCTATGCCCAGCCATATATGTTTACTCGGGTTAAGTTTCCAAAAGCATTGTCGCGGTTAGCTGTTTTGCAAGCAAGCCGTAAACTGCCGCTCAGTATCCTCACTGGTTAGTCGGCTCCACAAACACAGCTGTACCATAACATAAAACCTCCGTCACGCCGGGTGCAATTTCAGTCGCATCATAACGCACACCTATAACAGCATTGGCTCCCAGCTCACCTGCATGTACAAGCATCAGGTTATACGCATCTGAACGCGCCCGTTCACACAACTCTGTGTACAACGATATATGACCGCCAAACAACGTCTGAATGTGCGCGCCTATGTTGCCCAAAATAGACCGTGACCGCACAACTATGCCGCGCACGACACCGAATGATTTGACCACACGATACCCAGGCAGCTCAAATGCTGTCGTCGTCAGTGGATGCGTCTGACTCATACCGGCGCCCATTTCAACACACGTTCACTGCGCTGCAAAAGCCAAAATTTTGGTGTCACGGGCGCAAAACTGGCGCATTGACAAACCACAGCACCTAAAAAGCGCGAAATTCACACCAGTCAAACAGACAAAACGCACGAAGTGCAAGCCCAGCGTGTTTAAAGTACGGATGGGGCAATTCGTTGACCTAATAACACCGTAAACAAAGTGGTTAAGTGCAATTTCACCTAAGCCTTTAGGACTCACTCGTGGATTTCGACAATGTCACGGTCGTGGAGCAGTTCGGTTTTGGGCACTAGTTGACCATCAAATCTGCTGTGGCCCCAGAGCCGAGCGAACTTCATACTATTTGCCAACTCGCGGTGGATAAGCCGCGCTAGCTCCGCCACAGTTGATCCGGCTGGTAGAATGAATGGCTTGCGCAGGTCGGGTGGTTTACCCGGTTCTTTTGAGTAAACACGGATCATGGCTAGCAACTCCCATAGCCGCTTAAACAGTTCTGGCAGACCCGCCTTTGTCAGCGCACTGACCGCAAGCACATCGAGTGTGCCAGCGTATAGCACCCGCAGCAACTCGACGGTGTCGGGATCGGCCAGGTCGGCCTTATTTGCAACAATCAGTCCACTATGCATGCTCGGGTCTGCCCGATTAATTTGATTGACGGGTATAGACCGAAGCATAAGTCCGCGCTCACGCAGCACGTTTAATACAATCTCAGCATGCTCGAGGCTGTTGTTATTTGCTTCGACCACAACACACACAACGTGTGCGTTCCGGAGTGTGCCCATTAGCCCACTCGGTACATGTCCGGCTGCGACTGGAGGAGTATCAATCAGTTCGATTTGTGCGTCGTCCATGAACCACATGCCGGGTTGCGGTACAACGGTCGTAAATGGATACTCTGCAACTTTGGCCTCAGCATCTGTGACGGCTGTAAGTAAACTGCTTTTGCCTGTGTTCGGTAGGCCGACCAAAACAACCTGCCCTACCCCACTTTTCGGAATATGAAATGGATCCGGCCCCTTGCGTTTCGGCGCTTTTTGTTGCTCGCGCCGCAGCTGGCTAAGCCGGCGTTTCAGGTCTGCCTGAAGTTTTTCTGTCCCCTTGTGTTTTGGGATGACAGCCAGCATCTGCTCGAGTGCGGCGATTCGTTCCTCGGTTGTTTTCGCCTCACGAAGCCGCTGCTGAGCTTTCTCGTACTCAGGTGTCAGGTTTGCTGGCATAGCAGAGCCTTCGGTGACCAAGCATAGTTTTTTTGCGTGGTCCAACAGATGAACACCTCGAACAGATTTATGAGCGCAAAACGCGCGCCTGTTGCGTCTCTGTTGTGTACACGCAGGAGTGGCGGGCTTATGGATTAGCCTAGGCCCGCACACTCATGCAAATATTTCACCAAGTTCAATTCAAGCGGCTGGCGCGGGTTCCTAGCCAAGTTTATACCCGATCTTACGCAGGAACCCTTTGCGCCAGTTAACATCTTCTTCGGTCTCGACGCCTTTTGGTGCTGCGCCGTCTATCACACCTAGGATTCCCCTGCCTTGCTCGGTCTCGGCTACAACAACCTGCACCGGATTTGCGGTAGCACAGAAAATCCTGCATACCTCAGGCACCTGCTTGACAGCGTTGAGGACATTGACCGGGTAAAACCCCTCAGCGAGGAATAGAATGAACGTGTGGCCTGCACCAATTGCAAGTGCGTTTTTGCGTGCATGCTCGATCATGGCCGGGTCAGTCCCAGTTAAGCGCACCAAGCATTTGCCAGATGATTCACAAAACGCGAGTCCAAACTTAATCCCAGGTACTGTGCTTACAAGCGCCTCGTGGATGTCCTCGACGGTCTTGATAAAGTGGGATTGCCCAAGGATGAAGTTTATAGGCTCGGGCTTTTCGATATTGACGATGCTGATTTTAGGTCCCATAACTCTGGGCATGGTCGTTTAGGCCAAACTGGAGGTCAAGCCTACTTTCCGTTACGTTCGGCCATAGTTGTAAGGGCCTACAATTATAAGGGTGCAAAGCTACTACTGCCCTGCATTCCGACCAGAAGGTCGCCGTTTGTAGCACGTTGTTTTACGTATATTGAGTTGTATCGGCTGCGCGGGTTGAGCTGAACACTCGTGACTCGGTTAAACGGCGATCTATCCAGTTCGTATAACCATCATTCCTTACCCCAAATGAGGCGCAGCGTGGTACTACATAACAGGCTAAAGGTTGGCCTACACGTGCAATACGCTTTCGATCGCTTCACGCAGTGTTGCAGCGGACTTTTCCAGGGCATTTTGTTCTTCAGGGCTGAGGCTAGCCGTGAGTATCCGCTCAATGCCTCGTTGTCCGAGTACGCATGGCACGCCTAAAGCAACGTTTCGCAAGCCGTACTCGCCCTGGAGCACAGCCGATACGGTCAGCACACTGTGCTGGTTGCGCAGGATCGCGCTCGCGATCCGCACCAACGCAAGGCCGACTGCGAAGTTTGTTGCACCTTTATACCCGATGATATGGTATGCCGAGTCTCGTACTTCGTCGGCAATTTTCCTGTGCGTCGCTTTCCAGTCGCCACACTGATTACAACTTGGGCAGTGATGTTCGATCGGTACACCTGCAATGTGGGTCATTGACCAGGCCGGTACCTCACTATCGCCGTGTTCACCAAGCACGTAGGCGTGCACGTTTTGGGTGTCAACATTGCAATGCCGACCAAGCAAGTACCTAAACCGCGCGCTGTCAAGCACTGTGCCAGAGCCAATGACACGGCTGCGTGGCCAACCTGAGTGTTGCCATGCGACATACGTCAGCACATCAACCGGGTTAGTGACAATCAAAAGTACAGCAGGTGCGTTGCGCTGAACGACATCGCCTGTAATCTGGCGCACGATTTGCGCATTGCGTTGAACCAGATTGAGACGCGTTTCGCCCACTTTCTGTTTTGCGCCTGCGGTAACGACGACAAGCTGCGCATCCGCGTAATCGTCAGATGTGCCGACACGTATTTGCACTGGTGGGTAAAAAGGTTGCCCATGCGACAGGTCAAGCACCTGGCCTTTTGCCAAGTCTACGTTGTTGTCCAACAGCACAATTTCATCTGCTACACCGCTTATTGCCAGTGCGTAACCGAAGGTCGAGCCAACTGCACCCGCGCCGACTATGACGACCTTACGGGGTAACCACTTTAACTGTTCGCGCATTTTGTTAGCCGCCGTTTGAATTGTTCTTGTGCTGTTGATTGTGACCAAACGTTTTCGGGCTTGCAACAACCGACCTGCAGTTCGAACAGGCGCGCTGAAACGTGAACCGCAAGTGCTGGTGTGTACTCCAGCCTTTAGGCCGGGTGCCTTATGAACCTGGTTTTCGTTCACATTGAAAAAGCTCAAGGATGTAAAGAACCACCAACCAACCGATTGCTAAAAAGGCCTCCATTGCAAACAAACAGCCTTAAACGTAAACGCAAACCAAGCACGCTAAAGGTTTGGCTACACAGACTGGCCACTACTGTTACCCCGCCAACGGCACGGTCGCAATGCAGGTGTAAACTGGGCCAGTCGGATAAAGCTGACTTTGCATCAGGTCAATGTGCGTGACCTGCCATTTGGCGAATTTGGGTGCCTCGAACTTGGCAAGTACCTCGGTCAGCTTGCGCGCCTCGTTTGGCAGTTTGGTTTTAACCCGTCCGATTGTCAGGTGCGCCTGAAACGGTCTGTCTTCAAGTTCACCCCAATCTGCTGTGCTACGGATAATCGCGTCTGCAAGTCGGTTCACGGCATCCAGGTCGCCTAACACACCCAACCACAACACACGAGGGCGGCTCCCTTTTGGGAACCAGCCGAAGTTTCCCGCGCTCAACTCAAATGCACGCACCCCAGTGCACACGCTGCGAATAGCCGACTTGATCTGTGGCACTGCACTGGTAGGTATGTTGCCGAGGAACCTGAGTGTAAGATGAATTTGTTCCGGCGCAGTCCAGCGTACCCAGTCTGTTGGCACTTTCGACTTGAGCGCAGATTGAAATGTCTCGACCCGGGCTATAACGTCCTGGGGCGGGTTAATTGCAACGAACGCTCGGATGAGGGTTTGAGTTGTATCGGTCATTTTTATTTGGTGCGTAGGGATTATTTGCGCAAGAAAAGACCTGATTGCCAGCCTTTTTCGACTTTGGTTTTCACACGCACGAACCGGGCTTTTTCATAGGCCCGGCATACTTGCTCGAACTCAGGCTTTAACACACCGGCCAAAACAAGCGCGCCGGTCGGTGCAACCCATTTGGCGATCTGTCGCCAATAGCTGGTCAGCAATTCCGCATTTAGATTTGCACAAACAAGGTCAAACCTTTTGCGGCTCGGAAGCCGTAGCGTGGCCACATCAGCTTTCAACACGCGCACTTTAGACGTGAGCTTGTTTCTTCTGATGTTTGCTTTTGCCACACGTACCGCATTAGCGTCGGAATCGAACGCCAAAACGGGGTTAAACCCGAGTTTAGCCGCTGCAATTGCCAAAATGCCCGAGCCAGTCCCAACGTCTAAAAATGATTGGCTTTTCGTCCGGCACCTCATTTTCACGATTTGTCTGAGACAAAAAACGGTTGTGGGGTGATGCCCTGTGCCGAAAGCAAGCCCGGGATCCAAAACAATCTCAACTAGACCTTGGCGTGGTTTAGCCTTGCTCCAACTCGGTTTGATTAAGAGACGCGAGCTGATGCGAATCGGTTTAAACTGTTTTTTCCATGCCTCAGCCCAGTTTTTCTGGCGGAGCCGGCGCAGCCGCACCCGCGCGGGTCGTATCTCAAGGCCGCAATCGGCAATCTTACCTAAGCCAACGTTAACCCTCCGCACGAAGCGCTTTAGGAAACAGCATCGGTTCAGCGCGTAAATTGAAACTGTGCTGGTACGCGTGTTGAGGTTGGTGCAGACCGTGGCGGGCCGTCGAAAAACACGCCCCAAAAGTTCTGCGACGGCTTCTTCGGCTTCAAGGGCAACCGTAACCGAGAACTCCCAGACCCATCTGCGATTCATTATTGGCCTTTGGATCCGGATTGGGCGCGTGTCTTTTGAAGCGAGAGGCGGCCGCCCACGCCAACTCCGCCCGCCGATAAGCGTATTTGACAAGCAGTCCGGTTTTTTGATGAACCAAAGATCAACATTTTATTGAACCTGTCCGACCCGAACATCACTGAACAATTTCACGTGCCAGACGCGCCGGGTTTGAGTTTTGGTCCAATGGCCGCAGCAGAAACGCATACGAGTATTCGTGGCACGGGATAAGATGTTCCTCATGCGGCCAGGCGCCCCAGCTATCGTCGCCGCCCACACCTTGCTGTTTCAGGTCGAGGTTTAGCGTAATGAAATCCCGTTTGGTCAACTCAAACGGATGCTTTGCATTTTGCAAATCGTCTGTTGTGTAATGGAGCGCATTAACACTGAGCGTCGGCTGGCCTACAGCAAGCAGACCTATGCCATTGCCGTTTCGCAGTGCAACCCAACGCACATCAACCTTGTTACCGCTTTCGCCAGGCTCGCTATAGTGCCAGTAAAACTGGTCGCTTACAGTTCCGCTGTATAAGCCGACCTTGGCGTCTTTACGGTCGCAGTAGGTTTCATGCGGACCAGGCCCGAGCCAGGTGACACGCTCGAAACTAGGGGCGACAGCCATTTGCATGCCTATGCGTGGGAGCTTAGGCAGATCAGTCTTTGCAGGTTTGAAGTTCGCCTCGACGCGAATGTCCCCGGTGCCGTACACGATATAAACGGTCTGCCATTGTACATTAACTTTCGGCAGCAAGTGGGTTATATGCACTCTGACGGCATTTGACTTCGGCAGTTCTTCAACTGAGAGACGGTCTAGCTTTGCATCTCGATGCGCATACCGCCAGATGCCCTGTGAGCGAGCCATGTTACGGCCGCGGTCGTTGTCTGTAGGCGCACGCCAAAAATCCGGCCGCAACGGCGAATGCACTAGCTCGGTCCCGTTGAGTTTCCAAGAGCTAAGTGTACCGGCTTTTTTGTCGAACTCGATCGTGAACCCTTTGCCCGTGATAGTCAGCCGTGCCACGTCCTGTGTAAGGCGCAAGCGCGGTGCTGTAGTTGCTCTTACAACCCGTGCAGGTGCAGCGTCTGGCAGTTTGAACTGGTCCCATGCAAGTTCATGTCCGGCTTTTGCCCACGGTGTGTCCGACTTAAGCCGAAAACTTAGCTCCAGGAAATACTCAACGCCAGGTTGTGGTTTAAACGGTTTAACTGGCACAACAATGTTCGTTACGGCGCGCGGCGGTAGATCAGGAGTTTGCAACTGACCCGCTTGCAATTCCACTCCATCACCAGTTAACCGCCAATGCACAGTAGCGATGTCTTTGAGGTTTAGGAAATCGTACCAGTTTTTGATCTGGATTTTTCGCGCGGCAAGGTCAACAGGCCTGCAATGCACGTATTGATAAATGTGTTTGACCTCGAACAAGCCCGGATGCGGCTCGCGGTCAGGTGTAACAAGCCCGTTGCAGCAGAAATTGTCATCACTTGGCGTTCCCGGTGGGCCGTAGTCACCCCCATAAGCCCAGAAGAATCCTCCACCTGACGCCGCGGGCAGTGAGCCGTCCAGCTTCAACCAAAACTCCAAAGCAGGGTCGTTGCCGCGAGCTGTATCAGCTATTTCAGCGTCGCTCAATGCGCGGCTATATATACGCGCCTCGCGGATCAGTCCGGCCACCTGACGGCCTTCGACCTGCGCGTTGCCGCCTATCTCAACCGGGTACGCTGTACTGGCGACCTTGCCGTTGTAATCGGTGGAACCTATGCGCACTCCATTCAGGTAAAGCCGCAGTTCCTTTCCGTCAAATACGCCAGCTACATGATGCCAGCGTCCGAGCCAGTCATCCGGCAGTGGCGCTTCGGTTGTTACCCAAGTGTCGTTATCGGGATCGTACACGAAAAACTCAAGCGCGTCGCCCCGAGCCACTTGCAATGCCCATTGCGTGTCGCCCCGTGTCACGAAACAAGCGTGGCCATCAGCCGGAGCCGGCTTGATCCAGGCCTCCAACGTAAGCGGCCCGGTGATATTCAGCCAGGGCGCGTCCGGTAAGCGTAAAGCGCCACGCAGCAGGCCGTCTGCCAACGCACTTTCTGGCACATTAAAGCTGAGCCCGTGTTTGCTGCGGTCCTGCAATGCAGAGAGCTGCGGGATTGGCTTGCGCAGGGCTTGATCCACCCAGTCCCAGATCGCGCCCCCCTGCAAATATGGTTTTTCGTAAATCTGGCTCCAATACGCCCACATACCGCCGCTGCTATTGCCCATCGCATGCGAGTATTCGCACATAATGAAGGGGCGAGTTTGCGGTTTCGAGGAATATTCGGCCAGCACAGCCGGCCGCGGGTACATCGGGCAAACGATATCTGTGTGCGGTTTGCGTCCGGCCTGTTCGTAGTGCACCGGTCGGCTAGGGTCGCGTTGTTTTATCCAGGCGCTTGTAGCCTCGAAATTCGGGCCGTCGCCGGCTTCATTGCCCAGCGACCAAATGATTACCGATGGATGGTTTTTGTCGCGTTCGACCATGCGAATGGTGCGGTCCATATGCGCGTCCAACCAATCCGAGTTTTTAGCCAAGGACGCCGCCCCGTAGCCCATGCCGTGGCTTTCTATGTTCGCCTCGTCTATGAGGTAGATGCCGTACTTGTCGCACAGGTCATACCATGCGGGGTGATTTGGATAGTGGGCTGTTCGCACCGTATTAATGTTGAACTGTTTCATCAGGCAGATGTCCTTGATCATGCTTTCCACTGAAACTGCTTGACCGAGGTCAGGGTGGATCTCATGGCGGTTGACGCCCTTGATGAGAATACGCTGGCCGTTGACGAGAAGATTGCCGTCTTTTATTTCTACTTGGCGGAAGCCAACATTAACAGGTATGACCTCCAAGACTTTGCCAGCCTTATCTTTTAGCGTAAGAAGCAATTTGTACAGGTGCGGCGTTTCACTCGTCCATTTGAGCGGGTTTTGTATTGACTGTGTGATAACAGCTTGCGCGCCGTTTGTGCCCGGCTTAACCGTGGCTTCGATGCGCGACGTAGCTGCAGGTTTACCGCCCGGGTCCATTAGTTTGGCTTCCACGGCGACATCGGCTGCTTTTTCAGTTGCGTTTTCGATGCTGACACACACACGCAGTGTTGCGTCGCCATAATGCTGATCAAGGTCTGTCTTAACCTCAAAGTCGCGGATGTGAATATCAGGAGGTGACCAAATGTAAACATCACGGAAAATCCCACTCATGCGCCACATGTCTTGGTCTTCCAGATACGAACCATCGCACCAACGAAAGTTTTCGACCGCAATCAGGTTTTCTCCAGGCTTAATGAACCTAGTGATGTCGAATTCAACCGGTGTACGGCTGTCCTTGCCCATGCCGACTTTTTCACCGTTGACCCACACATAAAAGAACGAGTTAACCCCGTCGAAAGTAAGCAAAACACGTCGGCCGGACCATTCCCGTGGAACAGTGAAAGTGCGCCTATAATGGTTGACGGTGTTGTTCGGGTCGTCAGGGGGTACAAAGGGCGGTTGCCACGGGCGTCGCCAGGGATACTGTACATTTACGTAAATTGGCACACCGTAACCGTGCATCTCGACGTTCGACGGGACTGGAATACTCGCCCAAGCTGAATCATCAAAGTCCGGGCTCCAAAAATCCGGCACACGCGCCAGATGATTCGACCCATAGAAATATTTCCAGTCACCGTTTAAACAACGATAAAACGGCGATTTGACACGTTCTGAGTTGGCGGTGAACTCGATTTTAAGTGCCGTGGTCGCGTCCGGGCAAATGACCATCGTGGCGCGCGGCAGCAGGTTGTTAATGCCTGTCAAACGCGGGTTTTGCCAGTCAGCCAACTCGGTTTGCTGCTGAGCCCGTAACAAAAGCACAGGGCTGACTATCCAAATACTGAGGAACCGACCCAATTTTGTGTGCATAGCGTTTTGTCCCGATTAAATGCGGTGTCAAACGTGCCCCGAAATTCGCCGGGTTAAAAACTCATGCGCATTCGACAACCGCGTTTTCTGTCTCGCTGTGCTATTTAAGGAATTTGAGTTGAAACGTCCAGCCGATTCGGCATTGGTTTTTGATTATTGGTCGTGGTAAGCTTGGTGCGTCTGATGATGGCAGCACTGTTCCAAGGCGGACTATGCCGGCTGAGCCTGGCGTCGGTCAAGGTGCGTCGGTTGCACCTGGGCTGGCCGGTTACACGTGCAAGGACCGGCGTTGCCTTGGGACGAGCAGTATCATGCTTTGTGTTAGCTATCTCTATTGTTTTCGGAACTGGCCAAGGGGAACATGCACCGGAAAACAATAGCGACGCTTTAAGGCATCTGTTAGACCCAGAATGGGGTGTGGGTAGCTGGATATGGACCGAGGAAGCTTCCAACAAACAAACGTGCAGACTCTGGAAATCATTTGAAGTGCCCCAAAAACCGGCCGTGGCTAGGGCAACGCTTCGCGTTACGGCAGACAACGGGTTCAGGCTTGTAATGGACGGTCGTGAACTAGGGCGCGGCAGCGACTGGCGATACCTAACCGAATTCGACATGACACGGTTGCTTTCGCCGGGGCAACACATCATTGCAATTGAAGCGTTTAATGAACGCGGTGAGGCGGGTGTGCTCGCCGGGCTGCGAATTGACTTTGTTGACGGAAACACGACCGAAATCGGGAGTGACAATACCTGGTGGATTGTTCCCAACGACGAGCCACACTGGGAAAAACGCAATCGGCCGGGCCCAAGCTGGCATCGTGCAAAAGTTGTGGGCGCCTTTGGACAAGCACCGTGGAAAACAATCCCTTATGCAATTACACAACTGACCCCACCTGAACCGATACAACTACGGTTTTGGCAGCGCGGTTGGTTCCAGTTTTTGCTGCTTACGATTTTGTTGACGGCCCTGGTTTTGTATTTGCGGCTTTTAGCGAAGGTGGCTGTACAGGCACGCGCACAGACGATGCTTCAGCGCGAGCGCGCACGAATTGCGCGTGATATTCATGATGACGTCGGGGCAGCATTAACACAGTTGGTATTGCAGGGTGAAGTTGCAAAAACTGAGCTTCCGGAAGGCTCCCACGCGCGAGCCCAGCTTGATCAATTGTGTGAAAAGGCGCGCACAGTGTTGCATGCGCTCGATGAGGTCGTTTGGGCGGTCAACTCACGGCGCGACACACTGCGGGATTTTTCATCGTACGTGTGCAAGTACGCACAGCAATTCATGAGTAAAACACCTATCCGGTGCAGGCTTGATGTTGAGCCTGAGCTGCCGGCAAGTGCATTCGATTTGGCAATGCGACGCGGTCTTTTCCTAGCCGTTAAAGAGGCCTTGTCAAACGTGGCAAAACACTCCGAGGCAACTGAGGTGTTTCTGCGCATACACACACAGAACGGTGCCGTGGTCGTTGTGGTAGAGGATAACGGCAAAGGGTTTGATCGCGCTCGTGTCTGGCCCGACCGCAACGGACTTGTTAACATGACCCAACGATTGCATGAACTTGGAGGGCAATGTACGCTGTGGTCAGAACCCGGCAAAGGATGCAGAGTCGAGTTTAGGGTGCATTTGAGCGGGCAAACCAAGCAACGGGCTGGGTTGTTGAAACGGTTGTTCGGTGCTGCAGCCACCCCGTGCCGATCTACAGCCGACCACTTCCAACCAATGTGTACGGCCACGGCTAGTGCAGACCAGCACCATAATCCATGAACAGTGATCCGAACATTGCTCGCAGCGCTGCGCAAGTAGGCAGGCAACCGTTCAAGGTTGCGCTCGTCGAAGACAAACGGGATGTTCGTGAAAGTTGGGTCAGACTGATTAATTCTCTTTCCGAGTTTAGGTGCATTGCAGCATGTGCCAGCGGTGAAGAAGCAATTCAAATAATACCGAGTTTGCGTCCTGACGTGGTTTTGATGGACATTTTCCTGCCGCGCATGTCGGGCATCGAATGCGTTGCGCGTCTTAAAAACATGATGCCCCACCTTCAGATCGTGATACTTACCGGTGTAGACGATGACGAACTTGTGTTTCCTGCGTTGGAAGCGGGTGCTGATGGCTATCTGCTGAAACGGACAAAACCCGCCGACCTGCGTGCGGCGCTGTTGGATGTGCTAAGCGGCGGTGCCCCCATGACAAGCGAAATTGCGCGGCGCGTGGTCGAATCTTTCAGGGCGAAAGGCCGACATCGCGATGTATCAGTCAGCCTGACAGCGCGCGAAGAAGAGGTGCTAGTCCTGCTCTCAAAGGGCTATTCGAACAAGGAAATTGCCGACCGGCTAGCCTTGAGCGTCGAGACCGTTCGCAGTCATCTTAAACACATCTACGAAAAACTGCATGTGCGCTGTCGCGCAGAGGCGGTGGCGCGCTATATTGCAGCTAAGCCGCTTTGAGACCCGGCGTAATTTGCTGCGTTTTGCACGGACGAATGCGGCTCCAACTGATTTGAGAGCTTTGAGTCTGATTGAGGTGCTGCTTCAGGTTCAACCCGCATTTTTGTTGAACCAAATGTCGGCGCCGAAGAAAGCGGTTTAATTTGTGCGTGTGCCAATTGGCGTGCTTTTCGGGCTTGCACTGAGCTGTCGGATGCCGTCCCAAACGTAAAGCAGGCCTGAGACGCCCGTAGTAACGGCAGCGCTAATCGTCAAAAACTCAAGCCAACCTGAATGCCATTTTAACAGTACCCACCATACCGTGAGCATCTGAAGCACCGTTGCCAGTTTGCCCACGATATTAGGTCGCACCACGACCTTGCCACACACATGGTGAATAACAACCCAACCGAGCGCAAGTAACGCATCGCGCCCCACAATGGTTGTAACCAACCACAACGGCAACCGGTTAAACCTCGGCCCGTTGTCCAGACTCAACAAAACCACCCCCGATACAAGCAACAGTTTGTCGGCCAACGGATCAAGCAGGGTGCCAAGCTCACTTTTCTGTTTGTACCGGCGGGCGATGTACCCATCCAGTGCATCTGTGAGCGCGCAAATCCCAAAGCATACCACGGCCAGCAGTCTGTAAAGTTCATTACCGCTTTGCACATAGTAAAGCACTTGAACCACAAAGAACGGGATCAACAGTATCCGCGCGATAGTGATTTTGTTCGCCGTGGTCATCGTTTAACAAAATGAATGCATGTGGCGCGTTTGTGACAAGGCTAAACTTGTTTGGCGCCGCGCCGGGGGTCAGAAGCGGCTGCCCAACCCGCGTCCGGCGTGGCCCAGCGTTTTTTGCAGGTTTTGCGGTTTGCCCGTTCTCGGAAGGGTACATTTTATTGTTCTTGAAGCGTTGAGCTGATTGTGGAATGCTTGCAACGAAAGGCCAGCCTATTGGCTTGCAAGAACTGACAACATGCCGGGGCTGGGCGACAAAAAA
>FMSI01000012.1_pt1 | contig 25328 bp, 32 predicted proteins | sample 1504471 | NCBI WGS metagenome assembly FMSI01 (sample SAMEA4475357, study PRJEB15587) | soil metagenome | biome: Soil; feature: Field | place: India | collected 2015-03-11 | depth 0 m
CTCAAATGCTCAGGCCTATTGACAATAATATTCGCGTTGTGGGCCACACGGATAACAGTCCCCCCACAGACCCCCGTTATGCGACCAACTGGGAACTCTCGGTCGCGCGGGCAATGGTGATTGCCAACTATCTCATCAACGCTGGAATTGACCCTCGGCGCATCACGGTTGCCGGACGCGGCGAATACCAGCCTATCTTTCCCAACGACACCCCAGAACATCGTGCCCTTAATAGCCGAGCCGAAATCGTCATTATCTATAAGGTGGAGTCAAACATTATCACGCCGCTTCTGGGATCCGAATCGGGAATAAGTCCATCGTTGGGTAATTAAGGAGTCGCTATGACCAAGGTGACCAATATTTTGAGCATTGTCTTGAAAGTTGCCGTGATTTTGACCTTATTGACAGGAAATCTGCTCAGCCTGGCTGTCGCCTACATTGTCTTCGCGCCGGATGACCTGCCTAAGCCCTTTTATCTAAGTTACACCTATCCAGGTCAAACCCACAGCAACGGAGATCCCATCGCGAGCGAAGCCCCTACTATCCCCTTACCCACACCAACCCCCCAGATTCTGCCTGGCCAAGGGGTTATGATTGACACCGGTGCCAAGATTATCAACCTGGCCGATCCGTCTGGCCGACGCTACATCCGCATCAACGTTGTACTGGAATTCCGACCCGAAGTGGCTCCTGAAGCCCAAAGCACCAAGGCCAAAGGGGAAAGCCAGGCCACCGATCCCAATCAGAGTTTGAAAGATGACATCAACCAGAAACTTCCTCTCATCAACGATGTCATCATCACATTAATCTCAACCAAGACCTTTGACATGCTTTACACCGCCGAGGGGAAAGAACAACTGCGGCAGGACATCATGAATGGAATTAATGCCCGCATCCCTGAACATCAGGTCATCGCGGTTTATTTTTCCGAATTTGTCGTTGAGTGAGGGTTGAACCATGCTCACCCAGGCTGAAATTGACGCCTTGCTCAGCGGAGCCATAGAACTGGAAAAATCCGGTGATGGCGGGAGCATTAACCTGGCCGAATTAATGGGTCAGGCGCCAACGGCTCCCCGTGGTGAGAAGACCGAAAAAGGGCGCAATATCAGCACCTATAACTTCTGGTCGCCCGACCGCTTCTCCAAAGAGCAAATGCGGGCGGTGGAACTAGTACACGAGGATCTGGCCGAGCGCTTAGCGACCTCACTACCGACCATTCTTCGCACAAACCTCAAACCGCGCATGGTGCACACCGAACAGGGGCGATTCCATGATTTCCTTAAAGACATGCCCCCCAACAGTCTGTATCACATGATCATCCTGGCCCCCTTGCCCGGGCGAATTGTGCTCACCTTTAGCCCTAACATTGATCGCATCATGTTGGAACAACTGCTGGGCGGCAAACTCTCTAATCTAAATCGTAAGGATCGTCCTCTGACCGATATTGATCAGTCTCTCTTGCGTGACCTGGTCGAAAACATGCTCAATGACATTAAAGCGGCTTGGAGTAAAGTGGTCTCGATTGAGCCCACGCTGGAAGATAGCACCATTAACCAGCATTGGGTGCAAATGTTCATGGGCAATGAACGCGTCATGTGTCTAACGTTCGAGATGACGATTCAAAATACCACCGGCACCATGAGCATTTACATACCCTTCAGCACCCTCAAACCGATCGCCAACGATCTTAACCCTCACGTCTGGATTTCGGGACGCAAAGAGAAACAGATTGACCCGGTCGCCCGTCAAATTGCCTTGGAGAACCTGCACAAAGTTTTCCTACCCGTTAATGTTTGGTTAGGAAGTTGCCAGATGCGCCTGCACGATGTGCTTAATCTCCAAGTCGGAGATGTGATTGTCCTGGACACCAGCATCCACCAAGACCTGACGGTTCAAATTGCCCACAAAGATAAGTTCTACGGGCGAATCGGTAAAGTTGGCAAATACCTCGCCGTGCAAATCACCGGAAAGATCAATGATCCAGCATAAGTCCATAATTTTTTACGCCAGAGGAACCCCAAAATGGAAGCAAACCTTTCCAATCCGACACCCGAACGTAAATCTGAAGAGCGCCCTCAAGAGGCAACCCCATCCTTCGAGCGTCCTACATCCCCGGCCCCACCTGTTCCGCCTAAAAGTATAGGAACATCTGAGAGCAAAGCCAGTTTGGACATGCTCTATGATATTTTGTTACGGGTGACTGTCGAACTTGGTCGCACACAAATGTCCCTCCGCCAAGTTCTAGACCTGCAAAACGGTTCCGTGGTTGAATTGGATCGCTTGGCAGGGGATCTGGTGGATATCTATGTCAACGATCGTCTGTTCGCCCGCGGCGAAGTCGTGGTCGTGGATGATAAATTCGGCGTGCGCATCAGCGAATTGATTTCACAGAAGCGGGACAAAGAGGGTTAAACATGAATAGAGGGTCTCTAACCGGCAACCGCTGGCTGGCTCTACTTCAAAAGCGGTCGTCCTGGCCATGGCTGGGAGCAGGGTTGATCTTCATCGTGGGCCTCGTACTGGGCAACGACCACTTCTCGACCCAAGACAGCACAGCCTACTTGTTTGGCCGCACCTTAATGGCATTGACCCTCACATTAGGGATGCTCTATCTTAGCCTGCAAGCCTTGAAGCGCTGGAAAGGGTGGATGCCCCGTTCCACCACGCGCCAAATCGTGCTTCGGGAAACGCTTTCGTTAGGTCCACGCCGAGCGCTTCACCTCGTCCAGGTGGGAGAACAGCAATTCCTGATCGCAGCCACCGATCATCAGGTAACACTAATCAGCGCTGTCCCACCCGTCCCCCCAACCGCATCGGCTCTTTCTGATGAGGCTCTCCCGCTTTCATTTGCCGAACTGCTTGCTCAACGCGCAACATCTCCATCCGTCACTGCATCGGCCCAGGGTGTAAATTCTCAAATCGGTGAGGCTTGGCAATGAAAAGGCGCACTCTTATTATCCTATTGGTGTTGAGCGCGACGGTTTTACTCAGCGGTTGCGTTGGGGAATCTCAATTCAGCGCACCCGGGGTTACACTGACCTTGGAACCGGCAACCTCACCCCAACAGATGAGTTCGGGGGTGCAACTTCTGGTACTCCTCACCGTCCTAAGCCTGGCCCCTTCCATTTTGGTGCTAGCCACCTCGTTCACCCGGATTGTGATCGTTCTCTCGATGCTTCGTAATGCCATCGGTACGCCCACCATTCCTCCCAATCAGGTCGTTATCGGGTTGTCGTTGGTACTAACCTTTTTCATCATGAACCCTGTCTATAACCAAATTGATCAGCAGGCCATTCAACCCTATCTCAAACAAGAAATTGACCAGAAAACGGCCTTCCAACGCGGCATGGAACCACTCCGGGAGTTCATGTTCAAGCAAACTCGCGAAAAGGACCTCCAACTCTTCCTTGAAATCAACGGAAGCCCACAACCCAATTCACTGGATGAGATCCCTACTGCAGTGCTCCTGCCCGCATTTGTCATCAGTGAATTACGCACTGCCTTCACCATGGGGTTCGTGCTCTATATTCCCTTCTTGGTAATAGACATGGTGGTATCCAGCATTCTGCTTTCCATGGGAATGATGATGCTTCCACCTTCACTGGTTTCGTTGCCATTTAAACTGTTGCTTTTCGTAATGGTGGATGGGTGGTATCTCATCACCCGTTCTCTAACCCTGAGTTTCATGTAAAGTCTGAGGAGGACACCCTCATGAGCGAAACCTACGTGCTCTCTTTGGCTCAAAATGCGCTGATGGTAGCGTTGATGGTAGCAGGACCGGTGCTGATTATTAGTTTGGTCATCGGCAGTCTGGTGAGTTTAGTTCAGGCCGCCACACAGATCAACGAGGTAACCTTAACGTTCATCCCCAAAATTATTGGCATTGCCCTGGTATTCCTCCTACTGGGCGCCTGGATGCTCCAGCAGTTGGTTCAATTCACCGTCAATCTCTTCCAAACTTTGCCCTCCCTCGTGCATTAAGATTTGTGGCTATGCGCGCAACGCGGCTCACCCAATTGCTTCAAGCCATTGACCGCTTGCACCCGCTACCGGGCAATGTGACCCGCATTTTGCGCGCTTTGGAAGAACCCGATACCACAGCCTCTTTATTGGCAGAACTGATCGGGTTAGATCAAGCTCTGGCCTCGCAGGTACTGCACATGGCCAACGCCGCCTCGCTCGGTTACGCACCGGAGTGTACCACCCTGCACGCCGCCATTATGCGTTTAGGCTTCAAGCGCATTAAAACCTTGGTCATGGGCGCCGCGGTTTCCAACCAACTTAACCGCGGCCTGCCGGGCTACCGTCTTGGGCCGGGGCAGTTATGGAACCATGCTGTGGCTTCCGCTACTTTGGCACAATGGTTGGCGCATCGCTTTAATTACCCTAATCCTGAAGAAGCCTATATCGGGGGCTTGCTCCACGATATCGGCAAGTTGCTTCTGGACCAATACCTGCTCCTGGATTACCAATCTTTTCTAGATATGGTGCACACCAAGAAGACTCTGCTCTGGCAAGCCGAGGAAACCCTGATCGGCCTAAATCACGCTCAGGTTGGTGGCATGATGGCCGAAAAGTGGTCATTTCCCTCGGTGCTAGTCGAGGCGATTCGTTATCATCATGCCCCCTCACTCTCGTTTGAACATCCGCGTCTTGCCGCTATCGTAAACCTTGCCAGCGCGATTGCGACCCGTGATACTATTGGCATTACCGATCCTTATGGCGATATTCCACATCCCGAGGCTTTAGCAATTCTCCACTTGAGCACCGCAGATTATGAGCGCTTGCGCGATCAGGCCTATCGGTATCTGGTCAACCAGCCTCAATCCTCATGAGTGAGATGAACGGTACGGGAATCTCTTCTTCGTTGCCTACGGTCATCCTGGTCGAGCGGGATACCCTCGCCCGTGATGTGCTAAGCACGGCTCTCCAGCGGCTTAACGTGGAAGTCATCGCGGTAGCCGATGGGGAAGACGCATATACAAGGTGCTTTCAGCATCCACCTCGTCTCTTGATTACCGATATTTGGCTTCCCGGTCTCAACGGCCTCGACCTGATTCGTCGCTTGAAGGAAGAACGAGTGTTACATCCCAGTCAGGTAATCATTATCTCAGCCCTAAGTTTTCCCGAGGTCGTGGCTGAAGCCGCCGCGTTGGGGGTACAGGATTTTCTCATCAAACCGGTGGATACGGACCAGTTTCTTGAGCGCGTCCGGCGGCGGTTAGGGGAAGATAGCACTCCATAGTTGGTTTATTAACGCCCGTCCGCTGCCAATTCTTTAGCCCCCTGTGCCGATTTTAACGCAAACTTTATCCCTGCTTCATCCTACCTTTACTGCATCTGATGTGTGACCGGGGTATCCTCAGCCTTAGAGGCAGACCTGGTTATGGTATTAATTTCAATTGCCCAAGCCCAATTCTTCTTCCTGGCACTTACTCGCGTTCTGGCGGTGCTCTCGCGCCTCCCGGTGCTGGGAGGGCAGGTTATTCCGTCCTCGGTGCGCATCAGCCTGGGCATCTTGCTCACCCTCTTGCTCTCGCCCTGGCAATCCATAACACCTGAAACCCCTGCACTGGCGCTCTTCCCCTTCGCCTTTGCCATCTTGCGTGAACTGATTATCGGCCTTACCGCAGGATTGGCGCTGGATTTGACCTTCGGCACGTTACAAGCCGCCGGCGAATTGATCGGTTTAGGCAGTGGTTTCGCCGCGGGTCGTTATTTGAACCCTCTGATGGGCGACTCGGGTTCAGTTTTAGATCAATTCTTTGTTATGCTGGCCATGCTCATTTTTCTGGTGATTAACGGACACCATAGGGTTCTAGCCGCCCTCGCGCAGATGTTTGAGGTACTGCCGCTTAACGCCAGCCTGAATGCTTTGCCGTTGGATGAAATCTTACGCACCACATCCTTGCTCATCCTGAACGGCATCCAAATTGCCCTGCCTGTCTTCGGCGCCCTTCTCCTGGCAGATCTTGGTTTAGGACTGCTGGCCCGCACTGCCCCTCAGATTCAGGTCTTCTTCTTGGGGCTTCCGCTCAAAGTCGGTGCCGGCCTGCTGGTGTTGGGAATGAGCCTGGCTTACACGCTCCCCGGCCTGGTTGCTCTTCTGGAACAGATCGGGCCACGCATGCTCAGTCTGCTCGGAGGTTAGTCCAAGCATGAGCGAACGTACCGAGCAACCCACTCCCAAAAGGATCCGTGAAGCCCGCCTCGAAGGCAACGTTGCCCGCAGTCCTGAATTAAGCGCGGCTATCGTCTTGCTGGCCGGGCTTCTCCTTCTTCGCGGGCCAGCACGGCAGTTAGCGAATGGCTTTGGGGAGTGGATCAAGGTACTGCTCATTGAACTCCCTCATCATCCTCTTGATGCAAATGCATCCCTCTCTAAAGCCCTGACCAGTCACGTAGGATTGTGGCTCCCCTGGCTAGGACTAACCCTGGGCGGTATCCTCGCGGCTGCGGTCACAGTTAACCTAGCCCAAACTGGTTTTCTATGGTCCAGCAAACGCTTAGGATTTCACCTAGACCGCTTGGATCCGATCAAAGGATTTAAACGTCTTTTCTCGCTCCACAGCCTGCTCGAATTGGCTAAGGCTCTCATTAAGTTGTTCCTGATTGGAGGTGTGAGTTTTGCGTACTTACGTCCACGACTGCCCCTTCTATTGGGTTTAAATCAGAACGACGCTGTCGGTGGCTTGTCGCTCTGGTTGGAAATTGCCCTCGGGCTAGCCTTTCAGATTGCCATTTTTTACCTAATCCTGGCCGCGCTTGATTACGGCTACCAGCGTTGGAACTACCTGCGATCACTGCGCATGACCCGCGAAGAGATAAAAGAGGAACTGAAACAAACCGAAGGCGATCCCTTGTTGCGCAGTCGCATTCGCTCATATCAGCAACGCTTAGCCCGCACGCGCATGATGGCCAACGTTCCCAAAGCCACCGTTGTGATTACCAACCCCACCCATGTCGCCGTTGCACTGGCCTATGAACCGGCGACCATGCGCGCCCCCAAAGTTATCGCCAAGGGGGTTAACCTCCTGGCTCAACGTATCAAAGAGGTTGCACATGCTAATCGAGTCGCAATCGTGGAAAACCCACCCTTGGCACGGTTGATCTATCAGACTGTGGATCTAGATCAAGAAATCCCCCCCGAGCTCTACACCGCCGTTGCCGAGGTACTGGCCTATGTCTATCGCCTAAATGGAAGCCTCTCCCGAGCCGTAACGACCTGAATCTTCACCTTTAGGAACGACGAAATGACGACCGATACCCGTCCACTTCCTGCGCTCAAAATCTCCAATCTCCTCGGTTCAAGCGATTACGCCTTGGCCGTGGGAGTCGTCATCATTGTTTTATTATTGCTTCTCCCTTTGCCACCGGTGATCGTAGATATCTTGTTGGCCGCTAACCTTGCCCTTTCGGTGGGGATCTTGCTTCTTACGCTCTATATCGGCCAACCGATGGATTTTTCGGTATTTCCAACCCTGTTATTGCTGGTTACCCTGTTTCGGTTGGGGATTAACATCGCCATCAGCCGCCTCATCCTTGTCCAGGGCAGTGCCGGGAAAATGGTGGAAACGTTTGGCAATTTGATCCTGGGCAACAACTATGTAGTGGGTGTTGTCATCTTCCTAATGCTCATGATCATCCAATTCGTGGTGATCAATAACGGCGCCGGGCGCGTCGCCGAGGTGGCGGCCCGATTTACCTTGGACGCCATGCCAGGCAAGCAACTTGCCATAGATGCCGATCTCAATGCCGGTTTGATTGATGAAGAAGAAGCCCGCCGACGCCGCCGCTTGATCGAACTTGAAGCCGATTTTTACGGCTCGATGGATGGCGCCAGTAAGTTCGTCAAGGGCGATTCGATCGCCGCATTGATCATTATGGTGGTCAACATTCTGGGCGGCTTTGCCATCGGTGTCCTCCAGCGCGGGCTCCCTCTTATGGATGCTCTCCAATCCTATACCCTGCTTACGATTGGGGCGGGTTTGGCCATTCAAGTACCCGCACTGCTCATTTCAGCCGCCTCAGGGTTGGTTGTCACCCGTAATGCCTCAGAACGCTCCCTAGGGCATGAGATCCTAGGGCAGTTCTCCAACCTAAACGCCCTAACCGCCGGTGCTGCGATCATGGGATTGATGGCACTCATCCCGGGCTTTCCTAAGTTGCCGTTTCTATTTCTCGCCGCACTACTAGGGGGTGCAGCCTATTGGGTGCATCAAAAACAGCAGAAGGCCGCAGTAACGGTTCTGGAAGAAACCACCGCGCCCAAGACCGAAGCCGAAAGTCCCACCGACATGCTAGAAGTGGTCGTTGTAGACCCGGTGGAGTTAGAAATCGGTTATGGGCTGATTCCTCTGATTGATGAAGCCGCTCCCGATAACTTGTTGCGACGCATCACCACACTGCGACGCCAACTGGCGACCGAACTTGGGCTTATCCTCCCCATTGTGCGCATTCGCGATAACCTGCGTCTCCCACCCCAAGCCTATCGCGTCAAAATCCGCGGGCAAGAGGTGGCACGCGGTGAATTACTGCTCGATCACATGCTGGCCATTCCCACCTCTGCCAGCAATGAGAATCTGAAGGGCATTCCAACAACCGAACCGGCCTTTGGCTTACCCGCGGTTTGGATCAAAGAGGCCGAAAGTGGGCGGGCTGAACTAATGGGGTACACCGTGGTTACCCCTCTCTCAGTGCTGAGCACCCATCTCGCCGAACTTTTCCGTCAGCACGCTCCGGAATTGTTAGATCGTCAAATGGTGCAAGAAATGATCAATCACCTCAAGGCTCGCTCACCGGCGGCCGTGGAGGGCGTGGTGCCCGAACTGATCAGCCTGGGCGAGTTGCAGGCTGTGTTGCGCAACCTGCTCAGTGAGCGTGTGCCTATCCGCAATCTTGCCGGGATCCTTGAAGTGATTGCTACGCATATCAACACCACGCGAGATCCTGACATCCTGGCCGAAGCCATCCGCCAATCCATGGCTGGAGCCATTTCCAGTCCCTATCGCGATGAGAACAATTGCCTACATGTGTTTACGCTTTCACCTCAATTAGAGACAACGTTGCGGGAAGCCTTGGCCAACTCCGGTAATGGATTAAATCTTCAAATTGATGCCGCCCTCGCCCAACGCATTCTAAAGGGCACCGCCGAACAAATGGAAAAACTGGCTCAAGCCGGGCATTATCCCATCTTACTCTGCCCGCGCGAGTTGCGGTTGGCTTTTCGTCGCTTGGTTCATCCGGTCTTGCCGAATCTGATCGTCCTGGCTTTTTCTGAAGTCAGTCCCGGCACCCGTGTGCAATCTCACGGCATGGTGGAGTAAGAACAATGAGCACACCGATGACCAAGACATTTCGGGGACACGATATGCTGAGCGCCTTGCGCCAGGTGCAACAAGAATTTGGCGCCGATGCCATCGTGGTTTCCTTGCGCGAGGTCCCTGGCGGAGCGCCCTGGCAGATTTGGCGCAAACCGATGTACGAGGTCATTGCCATGAGGAATCCCTCCGCCTCGAATGAAGCGGAGAGAATACACGCAGCAAGCCTCCCCTCACAGGAACGAAGCGAAAATCCCACTATCGAGAGAAACAGCCCTCACCCCAATTCCCCCTCCCCCCAAAGCGAGCCCTCCAACCCTCTCGATATTTTGCTCCGAATCAGCCGGGAATCCTCTGTTCAATCATCCGCCGGTACTCTCATGGAAGATGAGACGTTACCCGGGGTACTTTCTAAGATGCATCACCATCTGAAACAGCAAGGGATTGACGAGACAATCATCCAATGGACACTGAACGCGGCGCGCTTAGGTCTTCCTCCCGAGGCTCTGGAAGACGAAGCCAAAGTACGCTTTTTCGTCCAGCGCCACCTCGAAGGCGGAATACGGACCTCACCTCCGCCCATAGAACAACTCCAAGGGGTATTAATTATCAGTGGGCTCAGCGGAAGTGGAAAGACCAGCCTGTGCGCGCGCCTGGGGGCTTATGCCGTGCGTGTTCTACAGCGCCGTGTCGTTTGGCTCACATTGGATACCGTGCGCACCGCCGCTTTAAATGAAGCACGCACCTTTGCAGACCTGCTCGGCATTCCATTACTGGTTGCCTACACCCCGGATGAATTTCGTTATCACCTCCAAACGGCTTCAAGCGATTATGATCTGATTTTGGTGGATACACCGGCGCTTAACCCCCATAGCGAAGAAGCCTTACTTGGACTGGCCTCATTCTTAAGCGAGGCCCCAAAGCGCAAACTCTACTTGACTTTACCGGCGACGGTGAAAGAGGACGACCTCCATCACTTGATTAATGCGCTGCGTCCTTTTCGCATTCAAGGGTTAGTATTCACTAAATTAGATGAAGCACTCACTATCGGTAGCCTTTATAACCTTGCCTGGAGAACCCAGATTCCCGTTGCGTTTTTTATGCAAGGTCGGCGGGTGCTGGACGACTTGCATCCCGCCGTTGCCAGCCGACTTGTTAAGTCCATGCTCGGTGAGGTGCATCTATGAGTCCTAAGAAGACCGCACGCGAAGTCACACCTCCGAAAGCGCCCCCATCTCATGCTTCACAGCGTCCTACCCCCCAAACGATTCCGCCGATTGTAGAACTTTCACTCAGTTTTGGGTGGCTTTGGGCTAGTCTTAGTGGGGTCGGCGTCCTGCTTATTTCTCTGCTAAACCACGCTCCCTGGTGGCTGAGCCTGCTCCGAGCCATAGGGGCTATGCTCATTTTAGGGTTCCTGGTTTGGTATCTCTCGGATACCCTCATTCGAGGCTTGTTGGAAAGCCGAGTAGCCGCTCACAATGGGGCTCTTGCTTCGCCCGAGCCTCCCCAAAGCACGCACGATCTTAGCGCCTGAGTGGTAGGCTATGGACACGTCAGAGAGCCAAGACCTGCTCAACGAATTCCTGAGAACCCGTGATCCGGCTCTGCGTGAAACCCTGATCTTGCATCACGTTTCACTTGTCCATTTCACGCTGGGGCGTATGGGAATCTTTGCCAATACGGGGTCAGATTATGAAGATCTGGTCAGTCAAGGGTTACTGGGGTTAATTGACGCCGTTGACCGCTATTCGCCCCAACACGGCGCCCAATTCAGCACCTATGCTATTCTCCGCATTCGCGGCAAGATTCTGGATTACCTGCGAAGCCAGGATTGGCTGAGCCGCGTTGGGCGACAACGCGCGCGTATGGTCCAGAATGCCATTTCTGAATTGTGGGGCAGACTACAGCGCACACCCACCGAAGAGGAACTGGCCGAACATCTCAAATTGACTATCCCTCAAGTGCAACAAGCCCTGATAGACTCCAGCCGCCTCATCCTCTCGCTGGATAGCCCGATCGAAGATGAGGGTGAAAACGATCTGCATTCCCTTTATGAGATTCTGACCGACGAAGAACAACCCTCACCCGTTGAAAAAGTGGATGAAGAAGAACTGCGCGCTTGCCTTATCGAGGCTTTGAAGCAACTCCCTACCCGCGAGCAACAAATTTTGGCCCTCTACTACTACGAAGGTCTCACACTAAAAGAAATAGGCCACGTCCTCGGCATTTCCGAGTCACGTGTGTGCCAAATTCATGCCCGCGCTATTTTTAGTCTGCGCGCTGCCCTCTCCACAGCGGGTTATCTTGTCGCCTCTACCCTTCCTCAAGAGGCCAAAGTGGCCTCACCCCCTCAAGCGTGATCCAAGCATGAGGAAAGAACCATGAAGGTTAGCGAGAATCTCCTATTAGACACCTACCATCTCCTGCAACTCGCCCGTGAAACGGCTTTAGCCCAGGGCCATGCCGAACGGGCAGAGCGACTCTCGCCGGTTGTCAATGAACTACGTAACCTGGTCATCCAGAACCGCGAGCCGTCTTCCTCCCAACCAACCGGCATCATGAGTGGGCAGGATTTTCAAACCTTACTCTCCATTACCTCCCGCTCATCATCGCTCCTCGTTCAGGGCAGCCCCAGCCAGGAACGCTACCAGGCCGTACTAGCCATGGCAGCCGCCAACATGAATGAAACCGACATCGCGCGTCACTTGGGTATGACTCTCGAAGAAGTGCGCACCTTGCTTCAAATCGCCCAACCGCGTCCATCCTATCCTTCGGAGCCGATGCCATGATCAAAGGTTTTTATGCCGCAATCTCAGCCATGGTCGTAGGTGCAAGTCGCCAGGAAACGCTCGCTCACAATCTTGCCAACTTGGATACCCCAGGATTCAAGCAGATTCTCAACACCATGGACGAGTTTACCCATACATCGGTGCTCTTCTCACCCGGTAACATTACGCGTTCATCTACCCTACGCGCTGTGGGTAACCTGGGGCTAGGTGTGGAACTCAATCCGGAAATGACCAACTTTTCTGCCGGTGCTCTCAAAATGACGGGAAACAAATTGGATTTCGCTATCCAGGGAGAAGGTTTTTTCCAACTGCAAACCCCTGAAGGTGAGCGTTATACCCGTGATGGTCGCTTCCTCTTGGATGCCCAGGGCAACTTGGTCAATGTCAATGGTTTTAAGGTGCTTGATCAGAACGGACAACCGATTAGCATACCCGAAGGGGCAACGCCTGAGGTTAGCACTGACGGTACCCTGCGCGTAGATGGACAGGTTATTGCTCAGATAGGGTTAGCACTTTTCAACGACCCCGAAAATCAACTGGAACGCGATCAATTCAACACCTTCCGTGCCCTGGAGCCACCTTCCAATACGCCCGACCTCCCTCGTGGCCTTATTCATCAAGGGGCGTTGGAGATGTCGAACGTCAATCCTTCACAACTGATGGCCCAAATGGTCATGATTGCACGCTCTTATGAAGCCGCCCAACAAATGGCACAGTTACAAGATGAATTGCTGGGGCAAGCCATTCGAACTTTAGGACGCATTTGATCGGGAGAAAAACTATGGCTTCACTCTACCATGTCTTACACATCTCACGTCAAGATATGCTGGCCCGCTTGGATGATCTCGATCTCACCAGTAATAACTTAGCCAACGTCAACACCATTGGCTTCAAGCGTTCCCGGGCGAACTTTCAAGAACTGTTTGAGGACGCCACCAAAAGCGGTACCTGGATCGCTGCAACCCAACTTTTTGCCACCCAGGGCGCCCTTAAACAAACCGGGCGAGCCCTCGATCTAGCCATCCAGGGCGAAGGGTTCTTTGCCGTGCGCCTGCCGGATGGTCGGCTCGGTTATACGCGCGATGGGCAGTTTAACCTGGACGCCCAAGGGCAGTTGGTTACCGCCGCGGGCTTTCCACTCGTATGGGAAGGACAAATTCCAACCGATGCCACAGCCATCGAAATTGACCGCGACGGCACTGTGCGAGTTCAACAAGGCCAAACCTGGCGTGCCGTGGGTCGGATTGGATTAAGTCGTTTCTCGAACCCAAGCGCCTTACAGGAATTTGGTAACAATGTCTGGCTGGAAACGCCGGCTTCTGGACCGGCTCAAAATGGATCGGCCGGCAGCGGACGCTGGGGTCAAATCGTCGCCCGTGCATTAGAGCAATCCAACGTCAACCTGGCCGAAGAAATTGCGCATCTCATCTCGTTGCAACGCAATTTTCAAATGTCGGTGCGGGCTTTCCAGCAGACCGACCAGATGATCAGCCAAGCCATTCACTTACGCCGTGCCTAAAGATTTATCTATTTCATCCGATATTAGATGTAAGGTCAGAGTTTCCCAAGCACATTAAGGAGAGGGCACATGAAAATCGAGAACGGTTCAATTCACTCATTGGCATCCTCAAGACCCCAGGGCACTTCATCTGTTGATCGTACTTCACATCCCGGAGAGAACGTCCCTGCTTCAAATGCCAAGGATCGGGCTGAACTCTCGGAACAAGCCCGCATGCTGGCAAAAGCGCGCCATGCTTTGAACGAAACCCCGGAGGTTCGGAACGAACGCATCGAGCAGTTACACCAGCAGATTGAAGCAGGAACATATCGCATCCCCCTTGAGGCCCTGGCCAACCATCTCTTGAAACTGCTTAAATAAGCGCTTAGAACCACCTCGAATCAGGATGCCGCGAGTGAAATATGGACACTAACCCTCAATTTCAGGCAACACTTGACACGCTTGAGCAGGTCATGGTGCGTCAGTTTAACCTGCTTCAGGAATTGCTCAGCCTGACCCGTGCCGAACGTGATGCTCTCTATCGCAACGACACAACCCTCTTGATGCCCCTGGTTGAACGCAAAGAAGCCTTGTTGGATCAAATCGTGCTACTTGAAGACCAACGACGCATGGAGACCGAACGATTAGGTCAATACCTCCGGGCAGGGATTGGCGAAGCGCTTTCGTTACATCAGCTCTTACCACATATTCCCTCACCGCGCTCCGAGCGCATCCAGCGATTGAGCGAAGGAATCCTCTCGCTTGCTAGCCAGGTGCGTCAGACCAACGAGCATAATGCTTTGCTGGTTACCAATGCTATTGAATGGGTAAGCGCTACCCAAGCCTTTATCCTGGGTCTCTACACACAACCTGATGGTTATTCACCAACAGGCCAACGGTCAACCTCTGTCCATCTTAGTAGTGATGTTGAACGAACTGTATAGAGGCATCCCATGTCCACCCTTTTCTCGAATCTGAGCATCGCTCTCAGCGCCCTGCTGAGTCACCAGCGGGCAATTGAGGTTATCGAACATAATGTGGCAAATGCCAATACCCCTGGCTACCGCCGGCAAGAAGCCGTACTCAGTGCGGCAACCCCCACCAGCCCCAATCTTTTCAAATTCGGTGGCGGGAGCGGCCAGATAGGTAGTGGTGTGCAAGTAGACATGATCCGTCGTTACAGTCTGGATTTTTTTGATCGGCGCTATCGCAGTGAAGTCGCACGTGCCAAGACATGGGAAACGCGCAGTGAAATTCTCAAACAAGCCGAAATCGCTCTCGGAGAGACCTCAGAGAACAGCCTTTTAGCCCACTTAGATGCTTTCTGGAGCGGCTGGCTGCGCCTCAGCAGTGATCCCACCAATACCGCCTTACGCGCCGATTTGCTGGAAGCCACGCGCAACCTGGCAGAAGCCTTCCAGCGCCGCCTCCATCGCCTGGAAACTCTTCGGGCCGACCAGGAAACCGCACTCCAGCAAAAAGTGGATGAAATTAACGCTTTAGCCTCACGCTTGGCCAAGTTAAATCAAGAGATCACCCGTGTCTATTCGGTCGGCGATCAACCCAATGATTTGTTAGACGAACGCGACCGTATCCTAGATCGCTTGGCCGAGCTCAGTGGTGCCATTTCTTATCGTCGCGAGAACGGCGAGGTGACTGTATCTATTGGCGGGCATGTGTTAGTGTTTGGGCCCACCCCTTACCGCTTAACCCTGGATCCGACCACAAAGACACCTGTTTGGGAGGACGGCCAGCCTTATAATGCCACAGATGGTGAAATTCAAGGCATTCTCTCCGTTCGCGATGGTGACATTCAGAAATTGATTACAGGTTTAAACGCCTTCGCCGCGGATTTAATTGACTTTGCTAACACCATACATGCCAATGCTTACGGCCTGGATAATCAAACCGGACGTCCTCTCTTTATCGGCCAGGACGCACGCACAATTGCGCTCAACCCTACCATCAGCAGCCCGGTAATGATTGCCGCCGCCAGCCGTCCGGATGCTCCCGGGGATAATTCCGCAGCCTTGGAGATGGCTAAGGGCTACTCTGCACTCCGTATGAGCAACAACAGTGCCACCTACACTCAGTTCTATACCGCTCAAATTGCCAGCCTAGGGGCCGCCATACAAGCAGCACAGGCGCGCACCAAAGACTATACCACCGTAGCCAGTGCGTTAAACACCCAGCGCGAATCTATCTCCGGGGTTTCGCTTGATGAGGAAGCAGCCAATTTAGTGCGCTTCCAGCGCGCTTTTCAAGCCGCGGCACGATTGATGAATGTTGCCGATGAGATGCTGGATCGGATCATTAACGGTTTAGGGCACGCCGGACGCTGAGACAAGTAAGGGAGGAACGCTATGCGGATTACCCAAAACATGATGACCCAAAATGCCATTCACCACCTCGAAATTAACCGTGAGCGCATAGCGGATTTTCAAATGCAAATTGCGTCGGGTAAGCAATATCAGGTCGTTTCTGATAACCCGAGCTTGGCGACCCAAGCCATGCTGCTCCGCTCACAAACTGGAATGATTCAGACCTACCTAGATATTGCTCAAGCCGCCGATGATTGGTTCGCCGCCAATGAACTTGCTCTTTCTCAACTGGTCAATCTGGGTAGTCGCGCCCTAACTCTCGGCTACAATGGCGTTTCAGACACCCAAGGGGAGCAAGAACGCCGCACGTTTGCCGATGAGGTTGACGCACTGATTCGGCAAGCCATAGATTTGGGCAATTCCAGCCATAAAGACAACTATTTATTCAGCGGTCATCGCATTCTTACGCGTCCGTTTACCTTGCTGGATCCTAACACAGTTGTCTACAACGGTGATCAAGAACAAATTCAGGTCAAAACTTCCCCTGATACGAGCACCACGCTGAATATCGGCGGGGACGTCCTAAAGCCGTTCTTCGAGGCTTTAATCGAACTCAGAAACGCTTTACAGAGCGAACCGTTTGATCGTGCCCGACTGATTAACGCTGTTGGTGAACTTACAACCCAACTCGAGAACTTAAAAACAGCCCGCTCTGCCAATGGAGCCCGCCAGCGCCAGATTCGGGCGCAAATTGATTTCTTAGGTCAAGCCCAAGCCGAACTCAAGGCATTGCTTTCTCAGAAAGAAGATGTTAATATTGCAGAAGCGATCAGCATGCTGCGCAACCAGGAAACCACGTATCAAGCCACTCTAGAGGTCACGCGGCGCGCCATCTCGGTAACCAGTCTGTTTGACCTGCTACGCTGATCGGAAAATTCACTCTTCGAGAAAGCCAATGCTTGTCCTGACCCGTAAAACAGATGAGAGCGTGGTGATCGGAGAAAATATTGTGATCACCATTCTAAGCATTGAAGGGGATAAGGTCAAACTCGGCATTGAAGCCCCACGCGAAATCCCCATCTTGCGCAAGGAACTATACGACGCGATTCGCGAACAGGAACAACTGGCCAGCGAATTGGCCAAGTCGCCTTCACCTCAAACGATCGAAGCCCTGCGCCGCTTGCTGGTAGAGTTAGATGCGTTTGAGGACACCTCCTCTTCCGATGCCTCAACCGCTTCGGAAGAGATTTGAACAATCTCTTTATGGGGCACCATCTCTATTCACGCGTTCGAAGGCCCGGGGGTAAATAGCCTCGCAACCGATAGATATAGGCCAAAACCTCAGCCACAACGGCATAAAGTTCCACCGGGATCATGGCACCAATGTCCACCATGGCCAGGGCTTGGGAGAGGGTTTCATCCTCAACGATTGGAATCTGGTTTTCTCGTGCCAGAGCGATGATTTTCTCTGCCACCACCCCCTTACCGGCAGCCAGCACCCGCGGCGCCGCTTCTTGCTCAGGATCATAGCCCAACGCAGCAGCCACAGTTTGGCCCGATGCCTTCCTTGTACGACCTTTTTCATCCAGCCAAATCCGATAAATGGACATTCTGCTACGCCTCCACTTCGAACGGCGCCTCTGAGTGAAATGGGAAGGCCATCGGAAAAGATGACGAATCTATGGTGTGGGGTAGAGAGAACAAATGCACTTCAGCCCGCTGTAGGGTATATCCCAGGGCTTCTAATTGCTTGTGTAAAGCGGGCAATTCCGCCTCCGCCCCAGCCACCAGATCCGACAACGAAACCTCAACCCGTGCACCCACTGATCGTTGCACAATCGAGAGGTCCACGCGCACCCCTATCGAAGAGGTTAACATGACTTCAAGGATCAAGCGCGTATATGCTGGATCTACGGCGCGTCCTTGAGCAGACTCCCGCGTGGCCACCCGCAAATGCGCCATTTGCCATTCAGACGGTCTTTCTCCCGATGGTAAGAAAACGAATGGAAATGAAAGCGAAATCCACCCGTTCCCATCAGCCGTAATGTAAGTGGGGGAGTTTAGCAAATGCTCATAGCGAACCTGGATGATCAAACGATCCAAAACATCGCGTAGGTCGGCGGGTAATGCTTCTCCGGCGACCTTCTGGAAACGTAACAACCATCCCACCAGGCTATCATCTAAAGCCTGATCTAGTTCCAATGATGGCGCCTGCGCCACCTCGCCGAGCACATGCTCTAGGGAACGACCAAACCAACGTACCCAGTTTGCCAAACGCTGCACTAGACCAACCTCATCCCCTCCCTTATCGTTCACCTGAAAGCCTTCCATCTGATTCAGCAAATGGTAAGCCATGGAACGAATCGTCTCATCCAGATTCTCTTGGCTCAACCACCTTTGCAATCCTTGGCGCAGGGCAGCCCATAAACCCATCGCCGGCAGCGCTTCATCCCCCACAAAAGGCAAAACCGAAGCAGATAACGGCACACCCTGAAGCAAAAGATCCAAAATGCGCTCCAAGCGTCGTCCTGAGATCCCTTGAGAACGCAATTGGGTTAAGAGATGAAGCACCTCCGGAGTTACCGAAACTCCGCGCGCCAGTAACAGGCGCACAACCTCTTGGTTAATAGGCGTAGCCGGCAATCCGGCTCCCTCTAACAATGCAACAACTGCGTTAGGCTGCTGAGTTATTGCCTCGGTCAGCCCATCTTCGCTTCCTAAATATTGAATGAACACTGTATTCGGCGTAACATCACGCACGACAAATTGAGCCTGGCGTTGACTCATTAAGGCCAGGCTCTGCTCCGGTGAAACCAAGCGTGCCACCACCCGCACCCCTTGTACCGAAAGCACAACTGTTTGCCCCGATACCTGAAGCACTTCGGCATTGAAGCGCTGATTCAAGCGCAACATTAAACCGGCGTTCTCATCCGGACGGGGCAAAGGGGAAGTGGGAAGGGGACCGCTAACGTTCATCCGCAACCAACCGAGAAGGGGTAGCCTACATGTTATGGTAGGCTACCCCAACCAAAGGATTAGCGTTTCAGATTGACCAACTCCGCCAGAATTTCATCTGAAGCCGTGATCAGACGGGAAGAAGCCTGAAAACCGCGCTGGGCTATGATCAGGTTGGTGAACTCTGTCGCCATATCCACGTTCGAGGCCTCAAGGTAACCCGAAGCAATAACCCCGCGCCCTCCAGAACCTGCTGTGCCGATATTGGGCTCGCCGGAATTCAAACCCGCGCGGTACAGGTTTTGGCCATCACGAATCAAACCGGAAGGGTTGGTAAACTTGGCAATGGCCAATTGGCCAATCAACTGCTTGAGGCCATTCGAGAACAGCACGTGGATGCGTCCCGAATTGGGTTCAATGCTAACGTCGGTCACATTTCCCGCCGCCAGGCCGTCCTGACTGGTCACGGCGATGCTGCTCTCTGTGGCGAGCATCGTCACCTGGGACATATCCAAATTGGTGATGACTACATCCGCGGCGCCATTGGTGCCCGGAATGCGGATATTTGTTTGCACTTGCGAATTGGTGACGTTCCCATTGGTGTCAAACGTTAACGTCCCACTGCCTTGGGCTGTGGCCGGGCTGCTCACCTGCCACGACCAAGTGTTATCCCCCGTACGGGTAAATGTTAAGGTAAGGCTGTGCGACTGTCCCAACGAGTCATAGACCCCTAAGGTCACCGGATAACTTTCACCAATCGCCAAATCCGAACTCAAGTTGCCGCCAATGATCATGCTCGAGGTCGCCTTGGCCAATGTCAAATCCAGCGGCACAGCAAGATCTCCGATCGGATTATTGGTGTTGATGGGGCCCTGGCTACCGATGGGATTCTGCCAACCCTGGATGCGTTGCCCGGTGGAACTGTTGACCAGATAGCCCTGGGCGTCAATATGCAAAGAAGCCTCGCGCGAGTAAAACAGTTCGCCCCCTTTGCGGTAGATAAAGAAACCATCTCCTTGCAATGCTAAATCCGAGTTACGCCCGGTCGCCTGGAGCATCCCCTGTGAGAAAATCGGGGTGATATAGCCAACCTTAATTCCCAAGCCGATTTGAGTCGGGTTAATCCCACCCAATTCGTTTGTGGGCGCCGAGCCCGGCGACAGCAACTGCGAAAACTGGTCTTGAAAGAGTACCTTACTCGCCTTGAAGCCAGGGGTATTAGCATTGGCCAAATTATCTGCAACCACATCCAGAAACGCCTGATTGGCGTTTAGGGCACTGATGGCTGTGAACATTGAGCGTAACATGGTTAGATTCTCCTTTCTGTTTGCAGTGTATATAGATCATGTTCACAGGCCTCCTCCAAGAGGGCCAGCCTGTTGTTATGTTAAGCCTTTCTTTCCACAGTGCTCTTTGTCTGTGAGGCATACGGAGCGGCAAAGACAACACTATCCACTTGGGTAAAGACACCCTCTCCACGGTGTTCAGGATCAATCGCGGTGATGACGACACGATCACGCACATTAACCAGGAAGGCCAGATCATCTACCAGCACCAGCGATTCCCGGCCACCGCGTTGTGCGGCTTTGTCCACCGCCTGCGAGAGACGCACCAGATCCTCGGCGTTCAAATCAATCTGACGACTTTGCAACCGCTTTTGTGCATGATTCGAGAACCGCAGATTCTGGGTTTGGGCAAGCGCCAAGTAGGTCGCAAAATCCTCCTGAGGCTTTGATACCACCGTGGAAGTCGAAGAAGAGGCTGTCGGTTGAGGGGATGACTCAGAGATTGGCCTGGTGAAGAGGGCCATTGCTACCTCCCTCGGATACCTGAGTGATTTCTCGAAGCGGTAACCACATCTCACCGACTTGGACGTAATACACTCCGCCGCGGATTTCATATCCTTGAACTGTTCCCTGGATAACCTGCCCCTCAGCCCCGGTCGTGGTCACCTGCTTTCCGATCAGCGAAGAAGCCAGGTTAGACAAATTGACCTGAAGCAACGCTTCCATATCCTCTTTGATTTGCTTAAGGGTCTCCAGTGAGTTCAGTTGAGCAAACTGTGCCATCAAATCTTTATCCTGAAGAGGCTCCAGAGGATTCTGATTCCGCAACTGAGCCATGAGCAGGGTGACAAAATCATCGGCTGAAAGACCACCCAGGGAATTTATGGGGACATTGCCGGTGTTAGCCTGAGACGGACTCATCACTGAACCAATGGTTGACATCTCTACCTCCTCAAATGCGGTAGTCCACGTAGGAATCAGACACGCCGATTCGGGGATACGCCTGACCTTCGGCACTTATCTCGGGAGAGATGACATCCAACGGCACCTGTAACCGCGCCGGACTGCCTTGCGGCTGACGGAAAAGATTGGCATGGGCATTTTGCCCCCCTACCGCAACATCGGCTAATTGGATTCCGGCATGGGTCAGGGATTGGCGTAGATCACTCAAGCCCGCCTGTAACATACGCTCGGTTTGGGGCTGATCGGCTACCAACCAGACATGGGTGCCTTCCGTCCCATGTGCGATACGGATCTCAATACGCCCTAACGATTCGGGATAAAGTTGTAGGTGTAGATTCGACTGATCCAACCGCACCATCATCTCCACCGCTCGGACGGTCTGAGGCAGCAGTTGATTCGCAGTCGCTACGGCTCTGGTTTTTGCGGCACCCATTACATACTGCGTAAAGGTCGCCAACTCACCTGGGCTGGCTGACCTGATTTGGGCTGAAACCGTCACGCTCTCCGGAATCTCGATCTCTTGTTGCAGTCGGTTGCTTTCCTCTGGTATACCCTCTATTCCGGGTTGAGGGGAAAACTGCACCTTAGAAGGGACTAACGTGAATTCCTTCAAGGCTTTGGGGTCGCTCCCTTCGTCCTGAGTCACGGCTTGCGCCACCGCGGTAGCGAAGTTATTGGCCGTTCCAGCAGAAGCCGACTGCTGAGGGACAGATGCGTCTTGAAGAACATTGAGCGCCTTGCCTACATTGCCCTGTTCCAGGTCAACCATGGGCAGATTCTGAAGCCAACCCTCACTTTCATCCCCAAGAAGAGTCGAGGCCGACCACTGGGATGACACGTTAAGCGCTCCCCAGTCAATAAGCACTGGCAAAGCAGGCATCAGCGAGGCAATAGCACCTCCCTCAACCTTATTCATCTCGGATAACACCGAGGAATGGGTCGAGGTCGGAAGAGATGTCCCATCCCCGCTTATCTGCTCATTCGGCGGATCATCCGAGGCCAGATCGGCCTGATGACATCGTTTTGCCAGTAAGGATCGAAAGGATGACCGCGATTCTTTGGCCCCCTCTGCGACCTCCCTCTCTGTGCTACTGGCGGTGAAGTTTGGTGCGGTTTCGTTGGGCGGGGCATTCATTTGAAGCCCCAACAACACATCAGGGTTCATAGGTTACCTCCCGGAAGCAAGATTTTTCAGCAGCAGCAATTTTTTGCTGGCCGCTTGACTAAGCGCTTGAAAGCGCAAAGCCGTCTCAGTCATATCCATCAACTCCACGTCAATATCCACATTATTCTGATCGGCACGAACGCTTCCCCCAGGACGCTGAGCAACGGCAAAGGTAGCGTTTTGGGCCGGGGCGGCTAGATGCCCAGACCGGGTGCGCTGCAGACCGATTGCCTTCTTCTGGTTGAGCGCACGCTTAATCGCCGTCTCAAAATCTACCGTCTGAGCGCGATAACCCGGCGTATCCACATTGGCAATGTTGCGACCGATCATCTGTTGCCGCAGGGACAGCCCATCCAACGCCATCCGCAGGATACTTAGGGTCGAATCATTCAGCATGGTGTTATCGGTCATCTTAGGCCCTCCATCCGCTTTCCTGGCGGTAATAATCGAGAACACGATCCACATAGACTTGGGTTTCGCGGTAAGGCGGAATGCCTTGAAAACGATCTACCGCCCCCGGCCCAGCATTATAGGCAGCCAGGGCTAGAGCCACATTTCCGTCATACCGATCCAATAAACGGCGCAAAAGGCGCACCCCACCATCAATGTTCTGCGTCGGATCAAAGGGATCCGCCACACCCAGGCTTCGCGCCGTACCCGGCATCAATTGCATCAACCCCATGGCGCCCGCCCGCGAGACCGCTTTGGGGTTGAAATTCGATTCAGCACGGATCACCGAGCGTACCAGGGCCGGATCCACCCCATACCGCTCGGCGGCCTGCTGAATAAGCGTCTCAAAGGGGGACGAAGAATCCGATTGTCTGTCTTTTGGAATATCCAGCGCTTCGAACTCCGAAGGCAACGCCCCCCCGCGCTGATTTAGCAATTGAAAAAGCAACCGATAAAGCGTGCTTTCAAAAGCGGCACTCAGAAAACTCATGTCCATGGCTTACCACTCCCTCTGACGGCGAAAGGCTCGACTGATATAAAGGTCATCCAATAAACGGCTCTCTAGATGTGCCATTTCTTCCTGATACCGTGCGAGTTCCTTCTCACGTAAGGTTTCTAAAACTTCAACGTCTTGCCTTGCCTGGATGAGTTCCTGGCGTTTGGCATCCACGCGCTGCTGCCACATGTCCAGGGCTTGACGGGCTTGTTCAATTCGTTCCTGCACCAGGGTCAACTCATGATGAAGTTGTTCAAGCGCGAATAGATCCAACTCGCCAACTTTTTGGCGCTCCAAACGCGCGAAAAGTGAGGCTTCCAGTGTTTGCAAACGCGCTAAGTATTCCTCGCCCTTGCGCTGTTCCTGGAGCAAATGCCCCAACTCGATTTCCAATGCCTCAACACGTTTCTCACGCACGTCCAAAACCGTTTGCAATGAGAATTTAGGCGGCATGGTTCACCCCCTGAATCATCGCGGCCATCTGATTGAGAGTCGCTTCAAAGGGTGTGAATTCTTCCACTTCTTGTTGTAAGAAGCGTTCCAGTGCCGGCATGACCGCAATCGCGGCATCAATCTCCGGATCAGAACCGGCCACGTAAGCCCCGATGTTGATCAAATCACGCGCTTTCTCAAAAACCGCAAGATGCTTGCGCAGTTGAGCCGCGAAAGCGCGATGGTCAGGAGTGGTGATCGAAGGCATCAAGCGGCTAATCGAATTCAAGACGTCAATTGCCGGATAATGATTGCGGGCTGCCAACACGCGGCTAAGGATGATATGACCGTCCAGAATACCGCGTACCGCATCGCAGATCGGTTCGTTGAAGTCATCCCCCTCGACCAATACCGTGAAGAAGCCTGTAATCGTTCCCCGCTCGCCACAGCCAGCCCGTTCCAACAACCGCGGTAAAAGGGCAAAGACCGACGGAGTATACCCCTTGCTGGCCGGTGGTTCACCAATGGCCAATCCCACCTCGCGCTGAGCCATGGCAAAGCGCGTGACCGAATCCATGAGGAAAATGACATCCAAGCCAAGATCGCGAAAGAATTCCGCAATCGTCATAGCCACAAAAGCCGCCTTAAGACGCACCAGCGCGGGTTGGTCGGAAGTCGAGACCACCACGACCGCCCGCTGTAAACCTTCCGGCCCCAAATCGCGATCCAAAAACTCGCGCACTTCGCGCCCACGCTCGCCCACCAAAGCGATCACACTAACATCCGCGCGAGCGCGGCGCGCCAGTGTGCCCAACAAAGTGCTCTTTCCTACCCCGCTACCGGCAAAGATGCCCATGCGCTGTCCTTTTCCCATGGTAAGAAGACCATCAATGGCACGTACTCCGGTAACCAGCGGTTCGGTGATTGGCTTCCGCTGCATTGGGTTAGGCGCCGGGCGATTCGTTGCCATAGTCTCCGAGAGCGTCAATGCCGGGCCGCCATCCATCGGACGTCCCAGCCCATCCAGAACGCGCCCTAAGAGTGCCATCCCAACCGGCACGCGGAAAGATTTGGAAATCGGATAAACCTCACTCCCCGGCTGGATTCCATCCATCGCTCCCAGCGGCATGAGCAGAATACGCTCATCGCGAAACCCAACCACTTCCGCCAGCACCGGCTCGGCCCCTTGTGTCCGCATCTCACAGATTTCACCGATCTGGCAATCAATGCCCACCGCCTCAATCGTCAGTCCCACTACTTGAACAATCCGCCCTGAGACCTGAAAGGGATTGGCGCGCTGTAAAGCCGACAAATAACGTTCAGGATTGAGCGCCTTCAACGCGGGATTCATGCCCCCGTCCCCTCCGGCTGAGTTTCCTGGATCAGGCTGGTTAATAAACGCTCTAAGCGGACTTCAATCCGCCCATCTACCGCGCCATACTGCCCTTCGATAAAACATCCTCCGCGTCGTATGGAATCGCTAGGGATTAGTTTGATGCGCTGATCGCGCAGGGCTGCTTGCGCCTCTTTCCAGTAGGGATCCAGCAAGCGCGCATCTTCAGGATTAACATACATGCGTAAATCCCCCAGTGCACGGGTGTGTTCAAGCACACGGGTATACGTCTGCTGTAAGGTCTCCGCATCCAATGC
>FMSI01095984.1_pt1 | contig 25202 bp, 36 predicted proteins | sample 1504471 | NCBI WGS metagenome assembly FMSI01 (sample SAMEA4475357, study PRJEB15587) | soil metagenome | biome: Soil; feature: Field | place: India | collected 2015-03-11 | depth 0 m
GGCAAATAAATTATTTTTAATTTTAACAAGTGAAAAGTGGAGATGACTCAGTGAAACGTGTAATAGTGGTTAACCAAGCAATAAATAGACTGGTAGTCAGTAACCCCGTAGCCGGTTAAATGAAGTGAATAAAGACCCTTGACAGCATAATAGAATTAAGTATACTCTTTATTATAGAGTCAGACTCTTGAAAGGAGGTATTATGAAGTGGTTGACTCTTATACTTTTCCTCTCTATGGTCTTCGGGGTTGATATCCACACCCCGTCTCCAGTTCAGCCTTATACCCCGCTACCCGACGAAAATCCCACGATTATCTCATTCTCAAATGGAATCGTCTTTGATACACGCTCGGGTGAACCCGAACTGCCTGCAAATCTGCGGATTGATTCATACCGTGGTTCTGGTTACTATCTAATCCAGATAGATGGTCCGGTCTATTCCCATTATCTTGAACAGATAAAGGAACTTGGTATTGATGTTGTGGGTTATATTCCCAAATATGCGCTGATATCATACGCAACCCCAGAGCAAATTGCCCTTGTGAATCTGAAGCCATTTGTGCGCTGGACCGGAATCTTCCAGCCTGCATATAAACTTCAGAAGGAAGTAATGGAAGGAACAGGAATAGCACGTGTTACAATTCAATTATTCCCGGATGAAAATACCAATTCTATTGCCGGTATAATCCAATCCTTCGGCTTTGATGTAGTTGAAGTCATTGACCATAAACTATGCAAGACGATTGATGCAGTTGTTGATTTGAGCAGGATTGATGAAATCGCAAGAATAACAGGCGTGCATTGGATACAATTGTGGACTGAACCAACATTATGCAATGATAATTGCCAGTGGGTTACACAGACCGGCTGGCGCTCGAGTGTTCCACCTGACCCGGGTGCAAGAAGGATATGGTATGCAGGAATAAGGGGGGCTGGAACAATCTTAAGCACAACCGACTCAGGAATATATATGTCCCACCAGCAATATAATGACCCTGCCAATCCCATCACTGCCCCGGGTGTATTTCCGAATCATAGAAAGGTAGTAGCCTATAAATTATATTCAGGTGCAGCATTCGGCGATGTCTCTGCGGTCTCTTGGCATGGCACCCATGTGAATTGCACGGTTGCAGGAAATGATACAACATTTGGAACGAGTGCCATGGATGGAATGGCAAAGGAAGGAAAGATTTACTTTGTTGATATTGCTAATGCAAGTGGTGGACTCGTCGTACCAACGAATCTCGCTCCAATGTATGATACTATCTTCCTGGGCCGTGGACTCGGATATAATATCTTACAGCATTCGGGCAGTTGGGGATGGACTAACTCCAGTGGCACATATCTAACTCAAGATGCCTCAACCGATGCCTATATCTACGCCTATGCTAATTTCTTAAATCTCTATGCCGCAGGAAATGAATTCAGTGCACGAACGATTCGTAATCCTGGAATCGCCAAAAATGTCCTGACCGTTGGCGCGCTCCAGAATGGCACTTCATCCAATGCTATTGCCTCATTCTCAAGCAGAGGTTATACACAAGATAGAAGAATAAAACCGAATGTGATGGCACCGGGTCAAAATATTTATTCTGCCCAGGGTGGGACAACGAGTTCATACTTTCCATTGTCGGGAACGAGCATGGCAACACCAGCAACAAATGGTTCAATCGGACTGATTCGTCAGTATCTACTGGCAGGATACTATCCCTCAGGTGCAGCAAAGCCTGCAGATTCAATAAAATACCAGAGCGCAGCATTATTGAGGGCAATGATAATAGTCTCCTGCGACCCCAATATTACCGGCTTCACTGTCCCTGACTCTAATATTGGCTGGGGCAGGATTGATGTGGATAGTGTGCTCTATTTTACGGGTGATACGAGAGGCTTAATCATTAAAGATGATACAATTGGCGTTGGAACCGGACAGTCAAAGACCGATTCTTTCGCTGTAACCAGCTCAACAATACCACTCCGCGTTGCTGTTGCCTGGACCGATACCGCAGCGGCAGCAAATGCCAATCCCACACTCGTAAACGATTTAAACGTCACCCTGACTGCACCCAATGGAACATATTATCGTGGAAATCAGTATTCAGGTGGACAGTCCATTGCCAATCCCACAACCTGGGATAACAGGAATGTTGAGGAATGTTTCAGGGTAAATAACCCTGTTACCGGAGTCTGGAGACTGACCATTGGAGGACAGAATGTACCAAATGCACCGATGGGATTTGCCTATGCCATTACAGGTGGCATCGGTGTTGTCGGAATAGAAGAAAGGACAAGCAAGACTGCGGTTAAAGAAGACTTCAGCTGCAATACCATCACAAATAGATTGTTGAATGTGAAATTCACAATCAATGCCCAGAAATTGGTAACGATTCAGGTCTATGACCTAACAGGCAGAATGGTTGAGCAAATTCTGAATCAAAAATTCAATCCCGGCGAACATCATATCAAACACCGGCTCAATCTACCAAATGGTGTCTATTTTGTAGAACTAAAAACCGATAATTCTAAACAATTGAGCAAGGTTGTGACGATTCACTAATCTAATGCATTAAAGAAGAAGGGGCACTCCTGGTGCCCCTTCTTTGTTAGCATCCCTCAATAATTTGTGCTAATATTAAAAATTAAGAAAATTTTCTAATTCAATTTTGGCAATCTCTTTTTGTTCTCCAGTTAGCATATTCTTTACTGCATATACATTTTTCTTTGCTTCATCTTCACCATAAATAATAACATAATCAGCCCGGTAATGGTTTGCATCCTTTAATTGTGTCTTAATCTTATCAAGGGGATTGCCAATAATGCAAATACCACCTTTATTTATAATAATATCTCTTAATTTAACACCATCATCAAATAGCGATTCACCCATCACTGCGATGAAAAATGTTTTGCACTTTTTTATCTCCGGGATATCATCTGGTAGCGCAAGCAACATCCTCTCCACACCCATGGCCCAGCCCACGCACGGGGTGTCTCTACCCCCGAGTTCCCTCATCAATAAATCATATCGTCCTCCCGCAACAATGGTATCCTGAGCACCCAATCCTTTCAATTTAAATTCAAATACGGTCCTTGTATAATAGTCAAGTCCCCGCACAAGTTTTTTATTCTCAATAAATTCAATATTCAGTCTTTTAAGAAATTCTTTTGTCTTTGAATAATGAATATCACAATCAGCACATAGGTTATCAGTAATCTTTGGTGACTCATCATAAATCTTCTGGCAGATATTGTTTTTACAATCAAATATCCGCAAAAAATTCTTTTCAAACCGGCGCTGACAATCAACGCAGAGCACATCTTTCTCTGATGCTAAAAAATCACTGAGAATTTTCTTATATTCCTCTCTGCATACTGGACATCCGATAGCATTCAATTCAATCAGGAAATTTAGAGCACCTATTGAATTCAAAAAATTCTTTGCCAGGTGTATACATTCAGCATCATAGAATGGAGCGGATTCACCAATCAGCTCAATGCCAATCTGAAGAAACTCACGATATCTTCCTTTCTGAGGTTTTTCTTTACGAAACATCTGACCAATATAAAGAAATCGGCAGGGTAGATTTATACCATTTTCCAAAACAGCGCGCAAGACCGAGGCGGTTCCTTCGGGTCTGAGCACAAATAGCTTTTCGTCGTGCTCAAATGTATACATCTCTTTTTCTACAATATCGGTATGCTCACCAATGGAACGAACAAAGAGTTCAATTGATTCAAAGGTGGGTGTCTTTATCTCTATAAACCCATTGAGTTTAAAAAAGATCCTTGCCTTATGATTTATAAGTTCAATCCGCTCTAATTCCTGACCGTAAATATCCCTTGTTCCTTTGGGCTTCTGATATTTTGTCATTTATTCCTTCTCTTTATTAAATAAAAGAATAAAAGACCCATTGCTCCTGCAATTATATCCAATAATTCAAAATCCCGTCCCGGAATGAAAATCTGCTGGACTTCTGCCACAATTACAACAATCAAACCTGATAAGAAATAGACCTCTGCATCAAGAACCTTTAAGCCCAATAATCCATAGACAAAAAAAAGTAAGAAGTGATAAAATTTGTCTACAGGTACTTCTTTTATCTTAGGTGCCTCAAGACCGGGATAACCAGTTAGAAAAAATATCATAACAATCCAGATAATGAGCAATAATATATCTATGCTCCGCTTCACTTAGAAATACCTTTAATACATTCCAAAATCATCTCCCCCTTCACCGCAGGGTTCAAATAATTCCTTTTCGGCACCGCAATCTGGACAACCCCAGGAATCCGGCAGTTCTTCAAAAAATATTCCCGGGGCAATTCCACTTTCTGGGTCGCCAATCTCTGGATTGTAAATATATCCACAGACTGCACAGCGCCATTTTTCCAATTTTTACCTCCTGTTTAGATTAATCAAGAACATAACACACTTCTAATACAAAGACAATCAGCTTCTCCATACCCTGTTTTAGCTCTTCATCTGTGACATATTTTGTGAACTCCTCACCCCTTCCCACCACATCGGAAACAAGCAAGAACGAAGCAGTCTCCAGATTACTTCTATTACAGAGATAATAAATTAAACTCGTCTCCATTTCAACCGCAAGTATTCCTTTTTTCTGGAGTTTTGGAACATAATCCGGATCTGGACTATAGAATACATCAACACTTGCAATACCCCCGAAATACAAATTCAATCCCATCTTTTCTGCAATATTATCTGCAGTCTTTAAAATCTTGAATGTTGCATAAGGTGCAACAGGTTCTCCATAGAGATAAGAATTCGTCGTTCCATCATATGGCGCAGAGGTCAATGCACATATCATATCCAGAGACTTTATATGACTGGCAATTCCACCGCAAGTTCCAATACGAATTATTCTTTTTGTATCAAGTTGGATCAATTCTTCAACCACAATCGCTGCAGATGGACAACCCATTCCCGTTGTCTGGACAGAAATCCTTTTACCCTTATAAGATCCGGTATAACCAAGCAGACCACGATTTTTGTTCACCAACTTCGCATCACTCAATTTCTGGCTGATAACCTCTGCCCTTCCTGGGTCTCCAACGACCAGAACCGTATCTGCATAATCACCTTTTTTTGCCCTTAAATGTATTGGCATCTAACCTCTCTTATAATTAAAATTCTTAATAACAAAAACCAAATCCCAATAGATTAAATTCCCAACCACCATTTTTTACAATTCATTGCGCAATGCTTTAGAATCTGAATTTTAGATTTAACGGGTTTGCGTGCTGTCATTTTTTAATGCAGATTCATTTTGTGTAAGCGCATACAACAATGAATCGCGCACACGTTCAAATTCTTTGAGATACTCTTTCTTAACAGCAGGAGCCCTTGGTAGTTTAACAGTCAAAGGATTTATTGGTACACCGTCTTTATGTAATTCAAAATGTAAGTGTGGACCGGTAGACAGACCGGTGGACCCAACATAACCAATCAACTCACCCATCTTGACATGTTTCCCCTGATAAATCCCCTTTGCAAATCTTGATAAATGTCCATACCGTGACTTGAAATTGTTCTTGTGTCTTATTTCAATGAGATTGCCATAACCACCTTTCCAGCCTTTAAAATTTACATAGCCGTCACCGATTGAAGAAACTGGCGTTCCCACCGGTGCCGAATAATCAAGCCCATGGTGGGGACGCCAAACTCGCAAAATCGGATGATACCTTCGCTTTGAAAAATACGAACTTATCGAACTATATTTTAATGGTGATTTGAGCAATGCCTTACGCAAAGATTCACCTTTTAAGTTGTAGTAATCATCATAGCCTGTGGGGTCATTAAAATAAATACCATAGAATTCACCAACCTTTCCCTTATATTTAACAAGAGTAATATTTGCGTAATCTACAAATTGAGAATCACAAAATACCTTATCAAATACAATTATAAATGAATCACCATTCTGGGTTTCGGTCGTAAAATCAATTTCCCAGGCAAAGATATCAGCGAATTTATAAACGAGCATCGGTGTCTCTCCCTTTTTTAGCATTGATTCATAAAGTGTAGAATTTATACAACCCTTCAAGGAAGATTTTACACGCGTTATATAAGGAAATTTCATCGCCAAACTCATAAAATCACCATTATTTATTACATAGTAAACATTCATTGGATTTTGAAAGTAGGTGAATTTTTTAAATATATTATTTTCTTTCAAAACAATCAAGGAATCACCAGGTAAACATCTGCGGAATGGAAAATCACACTTTTTTAAAAGTTTGATAATATCCTCGGCAAGTTTCTGATCATTAAGAAGTCCAACAAGTGCAGGTTGTAAGACCTCATTTTTTTTAAGAGTCTTTTTGACCTCAGTAAAAATTGATTCGACCTTTTTTGCAATTTCCTTCTTTTCTCTCCGACATTCAACATTAAAAAAAATTAAAAAGAAGATAAGGGACAAAATGCATCTTTTCATAGTTCAAAGTGCCTTTTCTTTTAAAAAACTTTTGTTCCAGTCATCACAGATTTCATTACGATTAGCAATAGAAATACCATGGATTGTAATTCGCATTTCTCTTTTTATCTGTTCTAATATTTTAATCATATCGGAAAACCCCCACAGATCAAATTCTAACTGGATATATTTCTTTTTGAATTTACTGAAAATATCCGCGGGAATCACATACTTTTTTAATAATCTCTTCAATTCATTGGGTCGCATACGCGTTGTAATTGCGAGATGAATATGAGCAAAATTTTTTATTAGACGCCAGTTGATATTAGGGAAAATTGAAAATACACCCTGTCTATTTTTGCGATTCTGCATTAATCTCGCCAGTTGAACATCCGCATTGTTTGAGGGATTTTCAATTATCTCATAGATTCTTGGAAAATTAATCTTTGAACGTAGCAGATGATAAATCAATTGCCATTCTTCCTTGGTCAATTCATAGGGCACAGGTATGTTATATTCAGCAATCTTATAAATTTCTACATACTTAACACCAAAAGTTTTATTCAACAATCGGTAGCAGTGTTTCAAATCTCTTGCATAGAAAAAATATGAATAGGATGGGAGTATACCGTGCGGGATTGTTGTATTGACAATCACCTCTTCGGTAAGAGGATATGTTTTTGGAATCTCTGGTTCAATATCAGCATCAACAAATGCACAGCCACGATACCATTTACCACCCACAATCGCAGGAATGAATAATTTTATGCCGTAACCCTTTATCAATCCGTGCTCTTCAAAATTCTGGATACGAATGAAAATTTCATCCTGTCTGATGTGGAATTTTTTGATGATTTCATCAATCGGCACATAGCCCTGTGATTCAAGATGGCGTAAAATCTTTAAATCAATCGGATCAATAATCACAATCCATTATATTCAAATTATTTAAATAGTCAATATTTTTCTTGTCTACGACTTAGTAATACAGTATCTTTTGCCCTTATATCTGGGCATTGAAGAATAATCATCAATACAATCTATTATAACCCCTCCATTTGATCTAATAAAATCATTTAATACACTCTCTTTTATCCAGTACATATCCTTTATTCCCCAGGTCTGATAGCGCAATTTTTTATATAAATGCCTGAGCGGCGCAGGTATGATAAAACTTACAAACCTCCTTACCTTGTTTTTAATTCCAATGACATTAGTAGTGACCTGGAAGATAATAACTCCATTTTTTTTAATCACTCTCAAAAAATCCTTAATATAACCCAGTGTTAATTTAGGTGGCAGATGCTGAAAAACAATATTGGAGTAGATAAAATCAAAAACATCATTCTTGAAGATCCTTAAATCCGAAGTGCAATTTAGAATATATGAACACCTTTCTCGGTATTTATTATGTCCACGGGCGATTTGAAGCATACCCAATGCAATATCAATGCCAATACATTCTTCAAAATATTTACACAATGCCTGCGTCAGGCGCCCAACTCCGCAACCAAAATCAAGCGCACGATTGAATTCAATATTTAGGTTCAGACCTTTTAGATAATTCATAACCGAATCTATCTCAGCATGGCCAGTTTGATACAAATCATCTATTTTCCAGCGATTATCTTTTTTTTCAGGAATAGGAAGAATAGCCCATAATGGGTCCTTTTTAGCAAATTCTTCCCAGTTTCTCCGTGCGTCCTTTATACATTTTTCCATCGTTTTTCAATGAATGGAATTGTGTAAATTACTTTATTTCGTATTTGCCAAATTCTTCGGGTTTGGTGCTACGCAATTTGTTTTTGAGTTCTTCTTCTACACTATCACCCTTAAATACTATTCCATTTTTTTCCATTATAGTATCTTCAACGAAGATTGTAGCATTGGAACGAAGGGCAAGGGCAATAGAATCCGAAGGCCGTGCATCAATAGTAATCATTTTACCATCAGCTTCAAGATAAATCCGTGCATAATAGGTCTCATTCTTTAAGTCATTGATAATTATTTTTATAATCTTGCTTTCCAGTGCATCAAGTAGTATTTTCATAAGATCGTGGGTAAGGGGTCTTGCCGGTTTTATACCCTCCAGACACATTGCAATCGCCATTGCCTCATTATCGCCAATCCATATAGGTAAGGTCCTCTCTCCATATCTTTCTTTCAGTAGAACAACATAATTGTGAAACTGTTGGTCTTCAACAACACCGCTGACAAATACTTCTAAAATTTTTCCTCCTCCACAACAACTAATTTTAATAACGCAGTTACTTGTTGTGGTAACCGGATTTTAACATCATAAATACCCGGATGCTTTATTGGTTCATCAAGCTCAATTTGTTTTTTATCTATCTCAATATTTTCTGCCTTTAATAATTCTACAATATCCCTGGGATTAATAGAACCAAACGATTTACCATCTATGCCAGTTTTGATCGTGGTCTTTACACTTAAATTGTTTATTTTCTCAGCAATCTGTTCGCTCATTTTTCTCACTTTTTCTATGCCTTGAGAGAAGTGGCGCTTGGTCTTTTCAAGACCTCTTATATTGCCCGCAGTAGCAGGTATCGCAAGTTTATTAGGAATAAGATAATTTATTGCGTACCCATCCTTAACTTCAACAACTTCATTCTTTTTACCTAATTTTGTAACATCCTTAGTAAGAATCACTTTCATTGTTATTTTATTTCGTATGGTAAAAGGGCAATCTCACGGGCGCGTTTGATTGCCTGAGCGAGTTTTCGTTGATGTTTGGCACATAAACCAGTCAATCGCGCGGCAAGTATCTTACCACGTTCGTTTATATAACCTTTTAAAAGTGCAGTATCTTTATAATCTATTACCTTTACATTGGCCCCACACATCCGACATTTTCTTGCCACTGTTTCTCTCCTTTTTGATTAAAATGGAGTATCGATATTATCTTCTTCCTTAATTTCTTCCTCGGCCTCAAACGGAGTATTACCACCTGTCTCACTATTAGATTCAGGCATATCCAGAAATTGTATCCTGTGCGCAACTACCTCAATTACTGATCTCTTCTCTTTATTATCCGTTTCCCATTGCCGTGACCTTAATCTACCTTCAATGAGAACAGCGCTACCTTTTTTAAGGAAGTCATTAACCAGTTCAGCCTGCCTTCTCCAGGCAACAATTGTCACAAAAAGTGTCTCCTCATGAAACTCTCCCGATTCCCGATTTTTAAATCTGCGCGTAGTAGCAATTCTGAATGAACAAACCGGAGCTCCTTTCTGGGTATAACGCAGTTCAGGATCAGCAACAAGACGGCCGATGAGATGGACCGAATTAAGATATCCCAACCTTAGTTGATTCATCTTTTCTTCTCCCTAAAAATTATCATAAACCTCAACACATTACTGCGATGTTTTAATTTATCCTTAATACTTTCAATCTTATCAGGAGAAATAGAAAACTCATAATTCACATAATAACCCTCTTTCTGTTTTTCAACCGGATAAGCAAGAACCTTTTTTCCCAGTAAGTGATGTCGGACAGTGCCAGCACCGCTTGTCTTTATAATCTCTTCAACAGCACCGGCTTCTTTTTCTAATTGTTCATCCTTTAGTCCCGGATGAAATATGAACATTGCCTCGTAGTTTCTCATAATATTTTATGTTCCTTTAATAAATTTGTGGGGGTAACCTTATTGTATTCAAGACCCCATACTTCAACTGGCAACCCAAATGCCATAGCCATTATCTGGCTGAAATAAAATACCGGAATAAACCGATGGTCGGAATGAATACCTGCAATCTTAGATTGAAAATTATCAAGATTATAATGGCAGACTGGGCATGAAGTAACAATTGCCTCAGCACCTTTTTCCCATGCATTCTTTAAAATTTTATAAGAAGCCTCAAGGGCTGCCTCAGGCGAATTAACAATTAGGTATGAACCGCAGCATTCAACCTTTAGCGGAAAATTAACAGGCTGTGCACCCATCAATTGAACGAATTCCTCCATAATCGTCGGTGCCTCTGGATCATCAAATTCAATTTCGTCCTTTGGTCTCAATAGATAACACCCATAATAACATCCCAATTTTAAATTTCCAAGATTCTTTTTCAAACCCTTTTTGAACTCTTCTTGATGTTCTTTAATAAATTCAAAAGGATGTATTATCTTTTGTCCACCATTGTAATCTTCACCAAGGTGTTCATTTATAATTTTCAGGGTATCAGGGTCATTTTTGAAAATGTAGTTCGCCCTCTTCAAAGTATTGTAGCAAATAGAACAGGGCACAAGCAAGGCGCCATTTTCTTTCTGGGCTCTGGTCAGAATCCGCAGGGGAGCAATCAAGGACATTTTGTTGTCCCGGGCAAGAGTAAATGTAGTCCCGCAGCAGTACCAGTTTGCCAGTTCCTTTAACTCCATACCCACAGCATTGAATGTTGCCTTAATAGAATCATTAAGCACCTTTGCCTTTGTATACAAATCGCAACCAGGATAATATGATATCTTCATAATCAGTAAGAATATTTATATAATGCGCTCATCAATACAAGGGGATGTGCATCTTTAAGCAATTCTTTATCAATTTTATCAATATCAATAAGCTGTTCCTTAGCGCGCAGGTGAATCGTCCGCACCGCCTCCATTATTCGCGGTATATCCACGCCCCGCGGGCACCTTGACTCACACACCAGACAGGCAGCACAGAACCACGGGCTCTGTGCCTTCAAAACATCTTCTTTATAACCGAGTTGAATATATCTTATTATACGGTTTGGTGGTTCATCCATGAACTCGGCAAATGGACAACCTGCTGTGCATCGTCCACACTGATAGCAATCAGCAATACTCTGCTGACTTATTTCCTGTATTTTCAGAATAAAGTCCTTATCGCTTGAGAGTTTTCTCATAAGTATATGATTATATTTAAAAATATCTTAATGTCAAGTGATTTTTAGCAAATGGGAAAAACTCTTTAAACAGAAATAAAATAGGTCTGAATGAAAATCAAAATTTATCTTCGGAATCAATAATTCAACCCAGAAACGGTGACCCTTTACAAAGGTAAATAATCGCTCAATTGTGTGGTCGCTTATCTTTGAAGCAACCCGGCGAATTTTTTTACCAATATCAAGTTCTGATGATAATGCAGAACGCCAGGTTAGTTCATATTCATATAATGATTTACCATTTTTTAAAGCCTTAAAGATATAATCAACCGCAATGTCTGCACACAAAAGCCCTGTAAAAATACCACCACCGGTAGTTGTCTTAACCTGACCCGCAGCCTCACCAACCGCGAGGATTCTTCCCGAGACACTTTTTTTGATTGGACCATACGCAATCGGTTTTACACATATCTCATTCTGGTCTAATATGCTTTGTCTAAACAACAGTCTGTTTTTTAAAAATCTCATCAGGAAGGTTTTGCCTTCTTTTTCAAGAATCATTCCTATCCGCGCTTTATTTTCATTGATTGGCACTACCCAGCCGAACGAAGCAGGGATATATTTCTGACTTATGTATATCTCAATATTATTAGGTGCAACCTTTTTGAGCAATTCTATCTGCGAACCATAAAGGAATTGAGGCGGTACACCAAGACCGATTTTTTTCTGCAATTGATAATTTACCCCGGTCGCGATAATAACAAATTTGCCAAAACGACTGACACCATCGGCACTTATTTTATAATATTTACGCTCTTCTTGTATCACCTTCACATTCACTCCAAGGCAAAATTCTACGCCATCTCTCTTCGCAATCTCTGAAAGTCGGTGGTCAAACAATTCCCTATCAACAACAAAGGCAAATGGTTTTGGTGTAAGATATTCAAGCTTCTGATTTTCGGGTGAAACAAAAGTGAAAGATTTTATCTCGGTTAGAATAGAATCGGTCGGAAGATGAAATCTCTTAAAAGATTCTGTGCTTATGACGCCAGTGCATATTACACCTTCCCCAATTTTTTTCTTCTGCTCAAAAACACATACTTTGAAACCCTTTTTAGCAAGCCTAAGTGCTGCATAAGAACCTACAGGTCCTCCACCTATTACAATTACATCATATAGATTTTTCATAACCACAAAATTATACACATTAGTTTGAATATGTCAATCCATCGATTTAAATCAAAAATTAATATAGAATAACGCGTAATCTTCTTCAGCCTCTTTTATAAAATCGTTAAAGGTTTGGCGGTTCGCTGCCCATTTCTTTATATGATTTGGGTTGTTGGTTTTTTATATTACGACGCCTTATTCTGAAATCTGCTCCAGAGATTCCCGGGGAATTGCATCAATGCTGATATCAGAAGGTCCAAATTTTTTGTATCTATACTGTCCTGCCAGTGCAATCATCGCCCCGTTATCGGTGCAAAATTGTGTATCCGGGATAAACAATTCAAAACCCATTAATTCGGCAAGGTTTAGAAATTTTTCTCGGAGTCTTTTATTAACTGAAACACCTCCAACAATTCCAAAATATTTGACTTTTGTATACTCTATTGCCCGCCTTGAAACCCGAATCAAATGCTCTAAGGCTGACTCCTGAAAAGAAGCAGATAGATCATCTTTCTTATATCTTTTGTTATCACGGATATAATACAAAACTGCCGTCTTTAATCCTGCATAACTAAAATTAAAGCCCTTGGGTTTTGGTATAGGAAATTTAATCTTTTCTGGATTGCCATCTTTTGCTGATTTTTCAATGTAGGGACCACCAGGGTATGGTAAATTTATCATTTTTGCAACTTTGTCAAATGCCTCGCCACAGGCGTCATCAAGTGTCCTGCCCAGTGTCTTATACCTGAATTCTTTTTCAACAAAGATAAGTTCAGTATGTCCTCCAGAAACGAGTAATACAAGATAAGGATACCTGGGAACCTTTTTATTGAAGAACAACCCGTAGATATGCCCTTCAAGATGATTCACACCAATGAATGGCCTTTTCAAACCAATTGATAAAGACTTTGCAAAAGAAAGTCCGGTTAACAGCGAACCCAATAAACCCGGACCACGGGTTGATGAGACCAAATCAATTTCATTCAATCCAATTCCGGCAGTTTCAAATGCAATCCTGGTCAATGGCAATAACACTTTTATATGATTTCGCGCTGCGAGTTCAGGCACAACACCTCCATATTTTGTATGTGCAATCTGAGATGCTACAATATTTGCAAGAACCTTATTGTCTTTTATAATTCCAATTGATGTCTCATCACAAGATGTTTCTATACCGAGGGTGACCATATTTATAATCGTCCATTAAAAATGGACGCTACACATTAGATAAATTGTTAAAAATTTCTATTTTTTCTTCTTGCCCTTTTTCTGTTTCTTTTCTTTCTTTTCTTTTTTTGCAATCTGCTTTTTCTCTTTCTTGGTCTTTTTTTCAACCTCCGGCTTTGTTTCTTTTTTGGGTAATTCTTTTTCCTTCTTTTCTTCTTTCTTCGGTTTTTCTTTTTTAGGTTTTTCTGCCTTCTTCTCTTTATCGGGCAACCAGCGATGTTCAATCAATTTTCTGCGCTGGTCAATCTTCTCGGGTTCACTCTTCTCAATCAATTCCAATATTGCCATTTCTGCACCATCGCCAAGCCGTGGACCAAGTCGGTAGATCCTTGTATATCCACCCTGACGATTGGCAAATTTAGGGGCAATTTCATCACAGAGAATCTTCACAAGTTTATGGTCTGGGATGAACCGATAAATAAATCTCTTTGTTGCAACTGTGTTCTTTTTTGCATATTCAATCAGGTGCTCGGCAAGTCGCCTTGCTTCCTTTGCCTTTGGCAGTGTGGTTTTAATTTTTTCAAAGATAAACAGGGCACGACATAAATTCCTTAAAAGCGCCAGACGATGTGCCTTTTTCCTCCCCAATTTTTTTACTTTTTTACCGTGTCTCATCGCAACTCCATATCTTGATTATTATACATCTTCTTTCAAATACCTATCAACATCCATTTCAAGGTGTAAACCCAAATTGTGCAATATTTTTTCCAATTCTTTGAGAGATTTTCTACCGAAATTATCATAGGTAAGTAATTCTTTACCACTCCTACGCACGAGGTCCCCGATCGTTTTAATATTCTCATTCTTAAGACAATTTGATGTTCTCACCGAAATTTCAAGTTCGTCAATACTCCTCTTCAGAATTTCCCTTATCCTGCGATGTTCTGCATCAAGCTGTTCACGGGATGTTATGATGGGTTCAATATATAACTGGAGCCCTTTTTTGTTAATCGTATTTCTTATCTCATCAATCATCTTTTGGGTCGTATCATCAATAAACATAGATAGTTGTCTTTCACCCATGTCGACAAAGAACTTTAAATGATGTCTCAGGATGTTCGCTGCCTCAACCACACATTCAATCGGTGTCTTTGTGCCATCAGTCTTAACCTCAAGCACAAGGTGGTCATAATCCGTCTTTGTTCCTACTCTTGTGTTACGCACATCAAAGTTTACGGACAAAACTGGTGAGAATATAGCATCAATATAAATCGTACCCACAGGCATATCTGCTTTTTTCAATAACTCCGCAGGAACAAATCCCCTGCCTAATTCCGCCGTCATCTCCATTGTAAAATTTACCTTCGCATCGGTCACAGACAAAATTTTCTGTTTCGGATTGACAATAAGGAAGAGTGGATTTTTTTCAATATCCTCAGCAAAGTAATCCTTCTTTCCTTTTACCTTCAAAACAAGTGTTGTAGGCTCGGTACCGAACAATTTTACACGTATCTTCTTGAGATTCAAAATTATCTCAACAACATCTTCATATACACCAGGGATGGTTGAAAATTCTTGTGTCACATTTGATATTCTGACATTTGTAATAGCAGCACCCTGTATTGAAGAATAGAGCACACGGCGCATTGCATTCCCCAGCGTAATGCCAAATCCCCTTTCTAGGGGTGAAATTGTAAATCTCGTAAAAACATCGGATACTGTTTCTTTATCAATTTCAATGCCTTTAGGCGTTACAAATGGTTTCAATAGCATATTACTCCTTATTTAGAATACAACTCAACAATTAGATTTTCTTGTAAAGGTATCGCGATATCTTCTCTCTTTGGTAATCTGAGAATCGTTCCGGTCATATTTTCCCTGTTTAGTTTTAGCCAGCCTGTTATTTTATCCGGGTCTCTTTCTTCCAATGCCCTTTTAACAAATGTATTGGTACGCATTTGTTCACTCAACGAAACCACCTGATTTGGTTTTACAAGATAACTTGGAATATCAACCTTTTTACCATCAATCAAAATATGACCATGTCTAACAAGTTGTCTTGCCTGTGTTCTCGATGATGCAAAGCCAAGTTGATATATAACATTATCAAGCCTTCTTTCCAAAAGTATCAGAAGGTTTTCCCCGGTAGCACCGGGCATCCTCACTGCCTCCTGGAAAAATCTTCTGAATTGTGCCTCCAATATCCCATAAATCGACTTTACTTTTTGTTTTTCCCTTAATTGTGTAGCATAAGATGTCAATTTCCTTCTTCCTGCCTTTCCATGCTGACCCGGTGGATACCCCCTTCGAGTAAATGCACACTTATCAGTGTAACATCTGCTTCCTCTCAAAAACAATTTCTCGCCTTCGCGGCGGCAGATCTTGCATTTCGCCCCTATATACCTTGCCACTTACACCCTCCTTCTTCGTGGTGGACGACAGCCATTATGGGGTAATGGTGTAACATCCTTGATTGCAGTTATCGTCAACCCAACTGTTTGTAAGGTCCTCACTGCTGCCTCACGACCCGGTCCTGGCCCTTTTATGCGCACTTCAATCTTTTTTATGCCCATTGCCAGTGCATCTCTAGCGACTGCAGTTGCACATTGCTGTGCCGCATACGCAGTCCCTTTTTTAGTTCCTTTAAAACCAACCCTTCCGGCACTTGACCAGCATAGCGTATTACCTTGATTATCACAAATCGTAACAATTGTATTATTGAAACTGGCAAAAATATTAGCAATACCAGTTAACTCTGCCTTTTGCGTCTTCTTTTTCCTTACCGTTTTCTTTTTCATTTCTTCTCTCCTACACCTTTGCTTACCGCAACAGTTTTCCTCTTACCCTTACGCGTTCGGGCATTTGTCCGTGTTCTTTGTCCTCTAACTGGGAGTCCAATCTTGTGTCTTATTCCACGATAGCAACCAATATCAATCAACCTTTTTATGTTTGCTGCAACATCTGCTCTCAGCGCACCTTCAACCTTATATTCAGATTCAATCATCTTTCTTATCTTCGTAACCTCTTCCTCAGTAAGGTCTTTTATTTTCTTTGACCGGTCAATGCCACATTGCAGAACAATCTGCTGGGCAATTGGAATACCGATCCCATAAATTGCAGTCAAACCATATTCCACTTTTTTATTCAAAGGCAAATCAACACCAGCAATTCTCGGCATAAACCTCCTTAGCTAAAAAATTTAACCCTGTCTCTGTTTGTGCCGGGGATCCTTACAGATAATCCTGACGACACCCTTTCTTTTTATGACCCGACACTTTATGCATCGCTTTTTAATTGATGACTTCACTTTCAATTTTTCTCCTTAAACTTAAAGATTACCAATTTTTTAAAAAAAGTCAATATTTTTTATTTGTAACGCCAAACAATTCTACCCCTTGATAGGTCATAGGGTGACAACTCAAGCAAAACCCTATCTCCTGGAAGAATCTTTATGTAGCTCATCCTCATTTTTCCCGAAACATGTGCCAAAACTTTATGTCCGTTATCAAGTTCAACACGAAACATTGCATTCGGCAATGTCTCAATTATCGTTCCCTCGGTCTGGATCAAATCCTTCCTTGCCATCTCAGTTCTCCACCACCCTTGTGGCATTCAAATTACCTTTTTTCAAAATTATAATTGTATCCTCAAAATGACAAGATAAAGAACCATCCCTTGTTGATATCGTCCAGCCATTATTTAATGTTTTCACTTCAAAACTGCCCATATTCGTCATCGGCTCAATCGCCAGTGCCATACCCGGGATAAGTTCTGGGTCTGGTCCACCGCAAACAAAATTCGGTATCATCGGTTCTTCATGTAGAGTCTTACCAACACCATGACCAGTAAGTTCCCTTACTACACTGTATCCATTATCTTCAACAAATTTCTGTATTGCCTGTGATATATCGGAAACATGGTTGCTGGGTTTTGCCTTTTCAATACCTTTCTTCAACGCCTCTTTGGTCAATTTAACAAATTTTAAAACATCTTCCGAAACCGTGCCTGATATAAATGTCTGTGACGCATCGGCAATATATCCACCATAAACCACACCAATATCAATCTTTACCAAATCCCCATCTTTGATCACGCGGTCGTCAGGAATGCCATGAACAACCTCATCATTCAAAGAAATACAGGAACTCTTGGGAAATCCACGATAATTCAAAAAGGCAGGATATCCATTGTGTTCAATTATAATTTTATGTATCATATCGTCCAATTCCCTCGTCTTCATGCCCCGCAAATCAATCTTTTCAATTTTCTTAAAGATTTTGTTGATGATCTCTCCAGCAAGAATAACATTTTTTATCCCTTCTTCATTTAATATAACCATCAAGAACCTGAGCTATCCTTTTGTAAACATCTTCTTTGTCCCCGGAAGCATCAATGCCTACAAGGACACCGAGAGATTTGTAGTAATCACAGAGGGGTCTGGTTAATTCTTCATAAACTTTAAGTCTGTTATTAATAACTTCAAGATTATCGTCCTTTCTTTTTTCAAGATAGGTACCACATTCATCACAGATATTAGGATTTTTGGGTGGATTTGTAACTTCGTTATAAACAGCACTACATTTCGGACAATATAGACGACCCAGGATTCTTTTTATCAGTTCTTCTTTTGTTAGCTGGAGTTCGATTGCAAGTGTAATTTTTCGGTTATGACGGGCAAGGATTTTCTCTAATTCAATTGCCTGGTTTAGATTTCTTGGGAATCCATCAAATAATATTCTATCATTTAAATTTTCAATCACAAAATCTTCTACTATCTCAAAAACTATATCATCCGGGGCAAGAATACCATTCTTCATATACTCCTCAACCTTCTTTCCTGTCAGACTACCCATCGCAACCTCTTCTCTCAAAATATCACCCATTGAGAATTTTTTAAGATTGTATCTTTCCACAAGAAGATCTGCCTGGGTGCCTTTCCCGACTCCAGGAGGTCCAAAGAGGAATATCATCAACGACGCCCCTTTATCCTTCCTTTTTTCATAAAGCCTTCATAATGATACATTAACAATTGTGACTCAATCTGCTGGACTGTATCAAGTGCAACCCCAACAATAATAAGCAGAGTTGTTCCACCAAAATAAAAAGGTACTTTGAGATAGTTTATCAAATACCAGGGAACAAGGGCAATGAAACCAAGGAATAGTGCCCCGGGCAATGTAACCCTTGATAGAACCCCATCCACATAATCAGCAGTCTTCTGACCAGGTCTTATCCCCGGAATAAAACCACCATAACGTTTCATATTTTCAGCAAGTTCTGTGGGATTAAATACGATTGAGGTATAAAAATATGTAAAGAATACAATCAAGGCAAAAAATATAATATCGTATGCCCAGTGTCCCGGTCTAAACATTTCCGCCAAATATTTTAAAGTGGGAACATAAGCAGCAACTGTGCTCGGGAACACTACAAGCGACTGGGCGAAAATAATCGGGATAACTCCTGCGGTATTCACCCGCAATGGTAAAAATGTTGATTGTCCACCATACATTCTTCTTCCGATAACCCTTTTGGGATATTGTACAGGAATACGCCTTGTCGCCTGGGTCATAACAATCACTGCCGCAACTATGAAAATCATTATAACAATAACAATGAGAAGATTAAAGATCGAAAGGCCTTGGGTTGCAACGAGCTGAGCAGTACGGAAAAAATATGCTGGATATTCTTCAAGACAACCAATAAATATTAAAAACGAAATACCATTTCCGATCCCTTTTTCTGTAATCTGTTCACCAATCCACATTGCAAATATTGCACCACAGGTTAGGGTCAACACTGAAGAAAGACGAAAAACCCAGCCCGGGTCATAGACAATTGGCACAACACCTGAGGCAGTACTAAATTTCTGCATTTCAAGATAAACCGCGATACCGAATCCCTGGAAGGCAGCGAGTGCAACTGTGAGATACCTTGTATACTGGGTTATCTTTCTTCGCCCCGCCTGGTCTCTCTGCATTTTTTCAATCTGCGGAAACACCGGACCGAGCAACTGGAATATAATTGAAGATGAAATATATGGCATCACTCCGAGAAAAAGTATCGCCGCCCTTGATAATGCCCCCCCTACAAAGATATCATACATTCCAAATAATGAACCCTGTTGTTTTAATTGCTGCATCAATAAGCCAAGTGCCTGTGCATTTATTCCCGGGAGTGGTATATGTGCGCCCAGCCGGTATATAAAAATTGCACCCAGGGTAAATAAGAGCTTTCTCTTTAAGTCAGGAACCTTGAAAATATTCTGAAACGTGGACATCATAGAATCAATTCCACCTTGCCACCCGCAGAAATAATCTTTTCTGCTGCCTTCTTAGAAATAGCGTGCGCCTTCACAAATAGTGGTTTATCAACGGTTCCTTGACTTAGAATTTTTAATTTTAAATCACCCTTAATCAAACCCTTGTTCCTCAAAAATTCAGGTGTAATTTCGGTATTATTAAGTGCAAATTTGGCTAATTGGAATAGATTTACTACTTCAAATTCTTTCTTTGTATAATTTTTGAAACCACGCTTTGGGATACGCCTTGTCAATGGCATCTGACCACCTTCAAATCCCATTTTCACCCGATATCCGGAACGTGCTTTATGACCTTTATGCCCCCTGCAAGAAGTCTTTCCATGGCCTGAACCAGGACCGCATCCCCTTCGCTTCTTTTTGTGTGTTGTTCCAATTTTAGGTCTGATCTCACTGAGTTTCATTGGATATTCTCCTCCACTTCAACCATGTATGAAATCTTCTCAATCATTCCCCTCACAGCCTTGTTGTCGGGCAAAACTCTTGATTGTCCAATTCTTCTCAATCCCAGTGCCCTGAGGGTCAGCTTATGTTTTTTTACCTTATCAATCGGACTCTTTTTTAATATCACTTTTATCTTTTTCATATCTTTTCCTTAAAAAATAATCAACTGGTTTATTTCTTAATTCCGCAACCATCTGAAGCGATCTAATAGATTTGAGTGCCTTTATTGTTGCCATTGCAAGATTAGTTGAATTCCTTGAACCAAATGCCTTGGAAAGGATATCCCTTATTCCTGCAGCCTGACAAACAGCCCTCACTGCGTTTGATGCAATAATGCCACTGCCTGGAAGGGCAGGTTTTAGTATCACCTTACTTGCTGAAAATTTACCCCAGACCGGGTGCAAAATTGTTCCGTCAACGACATCAACCTTAATCATATTCTTCTTTGCTATCTCTGTTGCTTTCTTTATTGCTGGTGCCACTTCAGCTGATTTGGCGTGTCCAATCCCGACTTTTCCCGCACCATCCCCTACAACAACACAGGCATAAAGTTTCAACCGTTTGCCACCTTTTATCACCTTTGATACTCTCTTTAATTCAACGAGTCTTTCAATTAATTCAATACTATTCTCCTGCATTTAATATTCCCCCTAAAACTTTAATCCAGCCTGCCTTGCGCCTTCAGCAAGGGCCTTGATTCGACCATGATATCTATAACCTCCACGGTCAAAACACACAAACTCAATTCCCTTTGACCTTGCAATCTCTCCGATTTTTTTACCTATTTCAAAGGCAATCTCGGTCTTTTTCTTCCCCTTAAATTCTTCAGAGACAGATGATACACCACATAAAACAATACCCATTGTATCATCAATTAACTGAGCGGATATGTGTCTATTGCTTCTGAAAACACAGAGCCTTGGCCTGTTTTGAGAACCTACGACCTTCTTTCTTATTCTTTTATGCCTTCTTAATCTGCCTGTTAATTTCATATCTATTCACCTGTTATGCAGTCTGACCAACTGCTCGTTTACCCACCTTCTTACGCAATACTTCATCTGCATATCTTATCCCTTTATGTTTATATGGGTCTGGTGGGCGAATTCTTTTTATCTTTGCTGCAAAATCACCAAGTAATTGCTTATCAATACTCTTGAGTGTAATATAAGTGAGGTCCCCTTTGTCCGCGCTTTTAACCGTCTGTATTTCACACTTTATCTCTGGCGGAAGTTGAACAGTCACTGGTTTTGTAAAACCTAAAAATAGCTGTATGCCACCGCTTGTAAGCTGGGCACGATAGCCAGTGCCTTGGATAATGAGCGTCTTTGAATACCCCTCGGTTACGCCTTTTATAATATTAAGAATGAGTGTCCGCGTTGTTCCCTGGATACCCTGGGCTAATTTTGATTCATCTTTAGCTATAACCCTTATCGACCTGTCCTTCAACTCAATCTGAACATGATTTGAAGCAGTCATCTTCATTTCGCCAAGGGGTCCCTTAACCTTTAGTTCCTGTCCATTGACTTCTAAATACACTTTATCAGGAATTACTATTGGTTTGGTTCTCAATTTTGCCATAATCTACCCTTTTTATTAATAAACATAACCTATGACTTCACCACCGACTTTTTTACGTCTCGCCTCACGGTCAGTCATCACACCCCTTGAAGTAGTCAAAATCGCAATGCCTAATCCGTTTAAAACCGAAGGAATCTCGTCTTTTGAAACATATACCCGTCGGGAGCAACGGGATACCCTCTGGATATCGCGAATAACAGAATCACCTTCTTTTGAATACTTCAACATTACTGTTATCTTACGCGGCTTCCGTTCTGAATCAACCGTAAAATTATTAATAAACCCTTCTTCAAGTAATATCCTCAAGATCTCCACGTGCAATTTTGAATACGGGACAACAACTTCCGTCTTACTGACACGACAACCATTCCTAATAATAGAAAACATATTAGCAATTGGATCAACCACCGATGCCTCCTAATACTAAATAATTTTCAAGTATGTTGCTATAAATAATATTCGTAAACATAGACTTATAGTATAATCATTTTTTTAAAAAAGTCAAGATACTAAATGCATTAATTTCTATTTACGAAAAATCAGATTGAAAATAATGGTTAAAATTATTGATAAAACAATACTTGACACAACTGGGAAATAGAAAATAAAATTGTCTTTTTTTATAACAATATCTCCGGGCAATCTGAAAATTGAAACCTTTGGAAAAATTAAAAACAAAAAGCCTGTAAAAATAAAAATAATGCCCAAAAATATAAGAGCCTTTCCAATATTGAACATTTAAATTTTTATTCGTCTTTTTTGTGGGTTATGGCTGGCTTTTCTTCGGGTTTTTTCAATTCAGATTTTTTCTCTTCCTTAGGCAGGCTCACTTTTTTATAATCAGTGATATAAAACCCACTCCCCTTGAAAATCAAACCTGCACCACCTGAAATCAACCTTCTCACACTCCCATCACATTTTGGACATTTTTCAATCTTTGGTTCATTAATACCCTGAAACACTTCAAACATATATCTGCATTGATTACATTCGTATTCGTAGGTAGGCATAAGATTGGATGGTCATCAGGTTGGGGTTGAAAAGATAGTTCAAACTTTTCAACCCCAACCATCATACTATCTATTAATATTCACCGTATCCCCCAGGCGGTGTTGGCGGGGTCTTTTCTTCTTCGGGTTTTTCCACAACAACTGCTTCAGTAGTAACAAGGAGCGATGCGATGCTTGCTGCATTCTGCAATGCAGTTCTGACGACCTTGGTAGGATCGATGATTCCAGCCTCAACTAAATCCTCAAATTTCTCGTTAAATAGATTGAAACCAATATTTCCTTTTTCCTTCTTTATTTGTTCCACAACAACCGAACCTTCTTTACCCGCATTCTCGGCAAGTTGTCTTGCTGGTTCCTCCAGTGCCCTTTTTACAATTTCAACACCTATCTGCTGATCACCTACCAATTTCAACTTTTCAAGTTCGGGGATACAACGAATTAACGCCACACCACCTCCTGGGACAATACCTTCTTCTGCTGCTGCCTTTGTAGCATGTAAGGCGTCTTCAACCCTTGCTTTCTTTTCTTTCATCTCAACTTCAGTCGCGGCGCCCACATTGATAACTGCAACACCACCTGATAGTTTTGCCAATCGCTCTTGAAGTTTCTCACGGTCATAATCACTCTTGGTTTCCTGAATTTCATTCCTTATCTGATTGATCCGTGCCTGGATATCAGATTTTTTACCCGCACCTTCAACAATGGTAGTATTTTCTTTATCAATGACAACACGCTTTGCCTGCCCTAAATCAGAAATCTGCACATTTTCAAGTTTTATACCAATATCCTCAGAAATCAATTTACCACCTGTAAGTATTGCAATGTCCTCAAGCATTGCCCTTCTTCTATCACCATATCCTGGTGCTTTCACAGCACAGCACTGAAGGGTTCCACGAATTTTATTTACAACGAGGGTTGCGAGTGCCTCACCTTCAACCTCTTCGGCAACAATCAGTATCGGCTTTCCCTTCTGAGCAACCTTTTCAAGAATGGGCAGTAAATCCTTCATCGCACTGATTTTCTTCTCATATAGTAATATATATGTATCTTCTAAAATACATTCCATACGTTCCGGATTGGTTATAAAATAAGGAGATAAATATCCGCGGTCAAATTGCATACCTTCAACAATATCTACAGTTGTCTCCAACCCTTTTGCCTCTTCCACCGTTATTACTCCATCCTTACCAACTTTATCCATCGCTTCTGCAATCTTTTTTCCAATCACTTCATCGTTATTAGCAGAAATCGTCGCAACCTGGTATATCTCAGTTGTTCCTTTGATTGGGGTTGAAAGTTTCTTTAAAGATTCAACTACGGTTTCAACTGCCTTATCAATCCCCTTTTTAATTTCCATTGCATTAGCACCGGCAGTCACAGTCTTCAAGCCTTCGCGATAAATCATTTCCGCAAGTATCGTTGCGGTCGTGGTTCCATCTCCCGCAACATCAGATGTCTTTGATGCTACTTCTTTCACCATTTGGGCACCAACATTTTCAAATTTGTCTTCAAGGTCAATCTCTTTCGCGACAGTCACTCCATCTTTAGTAATAGAGGGCGCACCAAATTTTTTCTCCAGTATGACATTACGACCTTTTGGTCCCAAAGTAACTTTGACCGCATTAGATAATATTTGTACACCTCTTAAAATAGACCTTCGGGCCTCTTCATCAAATTTAATAATTTTTCCTGCCATAATTCACGCTCCTTTCTTTACTTTTGAATAATGCCTAATACATCATCTTCACGGATTATCAAATACTCCTTATCCTCAATCTTCACCTCAGAGCCCGCATATTTACCGAAGAGTATGATATCACCCTTCTTAACATCCAGAGGAATGCGATTACCTTTTTCATCTCTACGGCCCTCACCGACTTCAATCACCCTCCCCTGCTGGGGTTTTTCTTTAGCCGTATCAGGTATTATTATGCCACCCTTTTTAACTTCTTCTTCAACCCTTTCTACAAGGATATGGTCATGGAGTGGTTTTATTGTCATAAGCGTACCTCCTTTCTTTGCAATTATATATAATTATAAAAAATCCTCTATTATTAACTTAAAACACTAATCTGGGCGAAACCCGATTTGAACGGGTGACCTTCTGCTTGTAAGGCAGACGCTCTCACCATCTGAGCTATTCGCCCTTTAGACTTACTATTATAATCAAAAGTTTATTTTTGTCAATGTGCCGATTTAAATCAAAAATAATCTTATCCGCC
>FMSI01023608.1_pt1 | contig 25179 bp, 23 predicted proteins | sample 1504471 | NCBI WGS metagenome assembly FMSI01 (sample SAMEA4475357, study PRJEB15587) | soil metagenome | biome: Soil; feature: Field | place: India | collected 2015-03-11 | depth 0 m
CCATACTTATGAATTTTTCCATCAAATCTCTATCCTTTATCCCGGGGGATACCTCTACTCCACTTGACACATCAACACCAAAAGGTTTATATTTAGCAACAACTTCACCCACATTATTAGGTGTAAGCCCCCCAGCGATTATTGTATTACCTCTGATTTCAGAAAACCATTCAGGTATCTCACTAAATAATCCACTTCCTTTACTTTTATCAAAAATATACAATTTAGCATCGTAAATCGGTTTTTCCTCTATGGAATATATCAGCCGTTCATCCTTTACAAATTCTGTTATCTGAAAATAATCGAAATAATCTATTACACCTTCAACATCTTTGTAATTGATCCCCACGGCTACGGTTTTAATCTTCCCTTTTGCGTAATTGCCAAGGCTTATCCCTTCATCGATACCCACAAATCTTTTACTTTTGGGATAAAAGACCACACCAATGGCGGTAAATCCCAATTCCACAGCCCAATCGATATACTCTTTCTTGGTGATTCCACATACCTTAACAAACATTTTCAAGGCCTTTGTATAATTTTTTGATAAACTGTTCTGTATCTGGTGCCTTCATCAGAGATGTGCCTATCAAAAAGGCTTTTGCTCCTGCTTTTTTGAAAAACCTCACATCGTTTTCATCCTCGATACCACTTTCTGCAACGATAAAATCATGCTTCACTTTTTCTATCAATTTTGCAGCATAGTTTTTATCGATGATGAATGTATCCAAGTTTCTCGAATTTACTCCCAGCATATCCACATCTAATCCTCTTACTCTTTTGTATTCCTCTTCGGTATGGATTTCTAGGAGTATTTTTAGGGAGAGTTTTTTACTGTAATCCACCAATCTCTTTAACTCATTATCATCAAGTATGGCAGCGATGAGTAAAATAGCATCCGCACCGTTATTGTAAGCATAATCTATCTGGATCTCAGAGATTATAAAATCTTTACACAAGGTAGGTATTGTAAGCACTTGAGAAGCTCTGTGTAGGTATTCATACGAACCGCTAAAAAACTTTTCATCCGTCAATACACTTACCATTCCAGCCCCAAATTTCTCATATTTTATTACCTGATCTTCCACACTCACACTATCGTTTATATTACCTGCCGAAGGAGATGATCTCTTGTATTCCGCAATGATCGGTTTATCGGATAGCGTCGTTAAAGGGTTTAGTATTGGTTTAGCCCTTTTTAATTCAACAGGTTTCAACTGCTTTACAAACTCTTTCTTATAGTTTACTATCTCCACCAACTTATTATTCATTTTCCCCTCTTAACTGCTCGATCTTTTTAAAAGCATTGCCCGATTTTATATTTTCGTAAGCCTCTTTGTAATGCTCCTTCATATCCTTTTTATCCTTTATGAAAAGTGCTACTGCAGTGTTGAGGGCGAATATTTTTACAATTTCTTCATTTTCCCCTTTTATTCCTTCAAGGAAAAGTTTTACTGCATCTTCTTTACTCTCAACTACTGGAAGAGGGAATGGTTCAAAAAACTCGTGGGGATCAACAAAGAAGTAATCCACCTTTCCATCCTCTATAATGTAAGCCTTTGTTATTTCTGATGTCGAAATCTCATCAAAGCCGTCGTCGGAGGAGTATATTACGATATTTTTCTTACCCAGCATTAATGCGGCATCTGTGTATGTTTTGAGCATCTCTCTTCTACTAATTCCGATGATTTGATAATCGGGGTCTCCGGGGTTCATAAGGGGTCCCAAAAAATTAAAAATAGTTGATGTCATTATATCTTTTCTTATCTTGGCCACATTTTTAAGAATGGGATGGTAATACGGTGCAAAGAGAAAAACAAACCCTCTTTGTGCGAAAAACTTCTCAGCATCCGACTTTTCAAGTCTACAAGGGATATGTAGCATCTCTAAAATATCAGCAGAACCCACTTTCCCCGATTGGGCGACATTGCCATGCTTTATCACTGGATGCCCCATGGAAGCCAAATTGATGGCAACGGCAGTGGAGATATTTACTGTGGATTTCCCATCCCCTCCCGTGCCACAGGTATCTATGGATCCTTTGGAATTATGCTCAAATCTTATCATCTTCTCCATTAAAACCTTTGCCGCTGCTGCTATTTCGTGGGAAGTTTCCTTCCTATGTTTCATAGATATGAGTATGGATGCCACCTGTGCTTCGGATAGTTCGTTGGTTATTATCTTTTCAAATAGCTCACAAGCCTCTTCGTATGAAAGAATACCACCGTTGTTTACTTTCCTTACGAGTTCCATTTCTACCTCCTACCTATTTTCACAGAAGTTTAAAAAGTTTTTCACTATTTTGAGACCATGTTCGGTGAGATAAGATTCTGGGTGAAATTGTACTCCAAAAAGCATCATATCGGGCATCTCAAAAGACATCGCTTCGTTATCTGAGGTTGAAACAGATGTGATAAATTCATCTGGCACATCCACCACAAGGGAATGATACCTCACAGCATTGAATTCATCTGGTACAGATTTAAACAACATATTGCTATTTCTCACTTTTATCTCTTCTATCTTGCCGTGCATTATTTTTCTTGCCTTTCTATAAGGGTATCCCAAAGCGTAGCAGATCGACTGCATCCCTAAGCAAACACCAAAAATCGGCTTTTTACCTTTATACTCCTCTATAAATTTCAAGGTGGTACCGGAGTTTGAGGGGTTTGATGGTCCCGGTGATAGAATAATCCCTTTAAAAGAGTCTGCTTTTGTAAATTCATCATTTTTTATCACATATATCTTTACTCCTGCTGATTCAAAAAGAGCTTTTAAATTGTATGTAAATGAATCGTAATTATCAACTAACAAATACATTATCCACCTCCAAGCTTTTTACCCTTTTGATTGCTGCGTTTAATGCTGCAAGCTTTCTTTCTACCTCTAAATACTCCTTTTCAGGATCACTATCGTAAACGATCCCTGCACCAGCTCTAAAAATCGTTTCATTCTTTTTCACAAGGGCACTTCTGATGGTAATACATGTATCCAAATTCCCATTGAATGAAATATACCCTGTACAACCCGCATAGAAACCCCTTGTACTCTTTTCATACTCGTTGATCAGTTCCATTGCCCTTACTTTTGGGGCACCTGTTACCGTTCCTGCTGGGAATGTTTTCATAAAGAGTTTGAGGGCGTTTTCCCCATCTTTCATCTCTCCAGATACCTCTGATACGATATGTACCACATGGGAGTAAACCTCAGCTTCAAAGCTTTTGTCAACCTTCACATTATCACAACCGGTATAAAGATCGTTTCTTGCCAAATCGAGCAGCATCAGATGCTCTGCGATCTCTTTTTCATCATTGAGGAGATCCTTTTTTATCTTATCAAGGTCATCACCTATGGGGTATGTCCCTGCTATTGGTTTTAAAATAGCTTTTTTACCAACTACTTTTAGATGAATTTCAGGGGAAGAGCCTGCCAAGACATAATCATTGAATTTCAGGTAGAACATGTAAGGTGATGGGTTTACATTTCTCAATGTTCTATAAAGGGTGACGGGGTTTATCTTCCCCTTTAATGTATATCGATTAGAGAGGACACATTGGATCAGTTCACCATTTTCGATATCGGTTTTTATCTTTTTTACAGTCTCCATAAATTCATCTTTATCAAAATCTTTTACAATTTCCACCTCAGTATCCGAATCAAAGTTATCGAAATTAAAGCTCAGTATGATATTTGCCATTTCGTTCAGCCTTTTTACTGCTAAATCGTAATTTTTGGATGGATCCCCTTTTGTGTTTACAGACTTTGCCGCATACATTTTGCCAAAATGGTTATCGAATACGAAAAACTCCTCCACCAGCATCAGTGCCATTAGATCCGATTTAGAATCCTCCTTGAGTTTCTCTCTCAAGAATCCGAAATAGTTTGACATCTCATAACCAAAATACCCCACAAACCCACCGCAAAAATCACCAAAAAGGTTATCTGCATACCCGTTAAACGATGAAATTTCGTGATTTAGGTAATCGATGGGGTTCATATCCACTTCACTTTTCTTGGAACCAGACTCCACATACAGTTTACCACCTTTAAATCTTACCACCTTTGTTGGGTTTAGTCCAAAGAATGAATATCTTGAAAATGTCTTGTCCAAGTTTGCACTTTCAAGGAGAAAAAGGTATTTTTCATTGGAAAAGTTGCGTAAAAGGGATATGGGGGTGAATAGATCCCCAGCTATCTCTTTGTAAAGGGTAACCCTGTTGTAAGCTTTTGAAAGCTCTAAAAACTTTTCCTTCTCGGGAAATATCATCTCTACCTCCGAATTTTTTGTATAAAAAAAAGCCGTGTTTTCTTCAAACACGGCTTCAAATCCTTAAACTAAGAAGCCGTGCGGTTGTCACCGCACGGCCACAAATCTATGGGCAGGGGACAACCTTCATATTCTAAAAGCTGTCCACCACCAATTTCTGCTTAAATTTGCTACTTTTCTCATATTACTTACTATATCAAAATAAAAATATATGTCAAGTACTTTTTAACTTTTTTTAGTTTTTAATGTTTATAAGAGTAAAAATCAGAGATAATTTTTCTTAATTCCTCTTCATCATCAGTAGCATACACTTTTACACGGAACTCGGTGCTGTTGGGGAACCCTTTTGAAAACCACACTGCATACTTTTTAAAAGGTGCAATGAAGTGTTTGCTGTCTCTATATCTTTTCTCTTCATCGAGAAGATAAAAGAGCAGATCTCTTATATCTTCGCCAGAAAGGTATTTTAAAGGCTCCCTACCCTCCGATAAGGCTTTGAAAATCCACGGGGATTTCATCATTCCCCTTCCTATCATTACGGCATCTACACCTGTATTTTCCATCTTTTTTAAAGTATCCAAATCCACCACATCCCCATTGCCAACTATAGGTATTTTGGCTATTGATTTTATCTCAGCGATTGCATCATAATTTACCTTTCCGGAATAAAGTTGTGATTTTGTTCTTCCATGAATTGTAAGAACATCCACCCCCTCATTTTCGCAGATCTTTACTATCTCTTTGTAAACATGATTTTTTTCATCCCAACCAAGACGAGTTTTTACAAAAAGAGGTTTTTTAGTGGTACTTCTTACCTTTGAAATAATCTTTGCCGCAGTGTCGAGATCCGTCAAAAGGTAGGCTCCCGCTTTAGATTTCAAAACCTTTTTTACAGGGCAACCCATATTGATATCAAAACAGAAGAATTCGAAATTGTCATCTATAATCTTCACCGTATCGTAAAAAGAATCGGGATTACCCCCAAAAAGCTGAATTCCTATTGGGTTTTCCTCTGGTTTGATATCTATGAGTTTGAAAGTCTGTTTGTTATTTCTTCGAACCCCTTCTACGGATATCATTTCTGTAAATAGCAGTCCATTGTGGAATTTTCTCACCAATTTTCGAAAAGGGTAATTTGTTATCCCTGCCAAAGGGGCACCGATTAGTCTATTTTGATGAAGAAGATCCAAAATGCTCATTTCAAAAACTCATCAACATCTATTGCAGTTTCACCATTTGAGAAAAACTTCCGTTTCCTAAATAACTTATAAGCTGCATAGGCTATCATATCTCCATTATCGGTACATAATTTTTTGGATGGAAAATAGCAGGTTTTGCCAAGTTTTTTGGGAAGATTTTTTCTTATATAATCGTTACAGGCTACACCACCAGCAACTACAATCCTATCTACACCTGTCAATTTAACAATATTTTCTATTTTTAAAACCAAAGTATCCACCACCACCCTCTGAAACGATGCTGCAATATCATTTAGTTTGTATTTATTGCTGGAGATCGTATTAATCACATTAGTTTTTAGTCCACTGAAACTAAAATCGAGTTCATTCTTCATCGCTATTGGAAAATCGATTTTATTTTCATCCCCATCTAAGGCAAGCTTTTCTATTACAGGACCACCTGGATATGGTAATCCAGCAAATTTTGCAATTTTATCAAAGGATTCACCTACGGCGTCGTCTATCGTTTTAGCAAATAATTTACAATTATAACATTCATCAACAAGATAGATATGTGTATGCCCTCCAGAGATAACCACTCCTAAATACGGGGGATTGATATCGTTTTCTATTTCAGCAGAAACGATATGGGCAAAAAGATGGTTTACACCAATAAGAGGCTTTTTTAGCCCAAAAGCAAGCCCTTTGGCAAAGGATACCCCAACAAATAAAGCTCCAATCAGACCAGGGGACCTCGTAACACCAAATAGATCTATATCATTCAGATCGATATTCGCTTTTTTTAAAACCTCTTCGAAAATCGGCATAATGTTCATTGCATGATTTCTCGAGGCTATCTCAGGTACTACTCCACCGAACTTGCTATGAATATCCACTTGAGAGGAGACTAAAGAAACGAAATTATGGGATTTCGAATCATAGATCGCTACAGAAGTTTCATCGCAAGAGGTTTCTATACCGCATATTATCATTACCTTACCACCTCGCTCACAGGGACTATCTCCACACCCTTTTTCTCTAATTCTGGGAGTACCTTTTCCAATACATCCACAGTATTATTCCTCAAATGACCGATAACTATGACATCCTGAGAGTTTAGAAATTTTGCAGCTTCATAAAGTTTATTGGTTATATAAACAGGATCGGCACTGTTATCAATAAATCTTTTACTGATTCCGCATTTCAATCCTTCGGTTTTTCTACATAGATCGTAAGCCACAGTGTTTGGTGTGGTATGACTATCAACGAATATTTTGGCGTTGTCTTTTATGATATCGAGGGTTTCTTTCATCTTCTCAGCATTTTCTGTAAAGGCAGACCCCATGTGGTTATTCACTCCATCCACACCACCTAATCTCTTGATATTTTCCTTTATCGTTGCCTCTATAACCGATTTCGGCATACTCAAAAGTATCGCTCCCTGACCAGGTTTCGTGTCGGGATACGATTTAGGTTCCATCGGTTGGTGAAGGAAGAATTCTCTGTTGTGTTTTCTCGCTAAATCTGCTGTCTCTCTGTCGTATTTGGTATAAGGTAAGATAGAAAGAACAATCGGATACTTCATGGATAAGACTTTCTTGGCCAACTCCAAATTTTGCCCCGAGTCATCCAAAATGATTGCAAACTTATGTTTAGCATCTATCTTTGATGGAATATTTTTTTCTTGTGTTTCTTTTTTTGAAGAATCGTGGTTTATCTCTTTTTCCTTCTTCTCATGATAATTTTCTGCAGTGTGAAGATCTAAAATATCAACAACTATTTCCACCACCACATTTTCCTTTTCAAATATCAGATTGTTCCCATTGTCCTGGATTTTAAAACCATTTGTTTTAAAAAAACTTTCCAAAGCTGGTTTTATAGTTTTGAATTCTGCCTCACTCAAAAGCATTCTATACTTATGAAAAATTAGGTCATTGCTGTTTTGTTCAGCTTCAAACTTTAATCTCTCTTTGCTGATTTCATGATCGAAAAGAAATGTTTTTAATTTTTCATCTACATTGATATCTAATCTTTTTTTGTTTACAACCTGTTTCTCAGGCTTTTTGCTGTTGTATTCCTTTTTGAGGTTATCAACCTTTAATTCCACCACCAGCAAGAAGATAAGTGCAATAAGCAAAAAAAAGATACCGCCCACTACGAGAGCAGGCGGTATCTTGGATTTTTTTGTTCTATTAGTTTGTCTTTTTGCCATAGATTAGAAGCCCTTTGAGGAAATCGTAAGCATACTTGAGCTGTAAGTCTTTGTCAAAATCTATCTTATCGAGATCGGACAGGGTTATGTTATCGTTATTGGTATTATTGTCTTTCGACTGTTCTTTTGTATTTTTCTCATCCTCACCTATTATGTGGTTATCGAGATCCTTTTCCTTTACATCCATGCCGCTTTCTTTGTACACTATTTCACCAGATTTTACCTCTACATCGGGTTTTATCCCCACTCCTTGAATGGATCTACCTGATGGAGTGTAATATTTTGCTGTGGTCAGCTTTATGGCAGAGCCATCCGAAAGGTTGAAAGTTGTCTGAACAGATGCCTTGCCAAAACTCGTAGTTCCCATGATTACAGCTCGTTTATAGTCTTGAAGGGCACCAGATACTATTTCAGATGCCGAAGCACTTCCACCGTTTATCAATACTACCATCGGAATTTCATAATCGTTTATTGGCATATTTTTCGATTTTAGGTAGACATTATTTTTCTCATTCCTTTCCTTTGTGTATACGATGGTTTTCCCTGGCTGTACAAAAAGGGAAGCTACATTTACTGCCTCATCGAGAAGTCCACCTGGATTATTTCTCAGATCTAAAATGATCCCTTTTATACCCTGCTTCTTAAGGTTTTCTAAGGCTTTGGAAAGCTCAGAAGAAGCTGTTTCGTTAAACTGTGTCAGTCTGAGATAGCCTATGTCATCCTTTTTCATAAACTTCACTGTTTTAACTTTGATTATCTCCCTTACAATCGTCACATCGAAAGGTTTTGCTACAGTACTTCTCATGATCGTTATCGTAACGGATGTTCCAGGTGTACCTCTTAGTTTGTTTACTGCTTCATCAATAGTGATATTTGCAGTAGATTTTCCGTCTATTTTAATTATTTTATCACCAGCCCTCAAACCTGCCCTGTGAGCTGGGGTGTCTTCTATCGGTGCTATAATAGTCAAAACCTTATCTTTTATACCTATTGTGATCCCAAGCCCACCAAATTCACCTTTAATTTCAGTTTTAAAGTTTTCATAAGCCTCTTTATCCATAAAGTTTGAATGGGGATCAAGCTCATTTAGCATCCCTTTTATAGCTCCCTGAATCAACTTCTTGGTATCCACCTGTTCCACATACTTTCTTTCGATGATATCAAGAGCATCAGAGAACATCTCAATGTACTGAAACTTACTTACCCCCTTCTGAGCAAAAACAGATTTCGTTTTGGCAAAGGCAAATATAGCCAACACCAAAACAAGAGCTATCCCAAAGATTATAAAAGACTTGCTAAATCTATTTTTCATGATGCCTCCTTTTTTAGCCATTCTTGAGGATTTAAAGCGTTATTATTTTTTCTAATTTCAAAATAAAGATAATGCTGTACCTCTTTAATGTCAACATCTATTATACCTATTTTTTCACCTTTTTGAACTTTTTGTCCACTTTTTACCATCACATCATCGATATTCGCATAAATTGTGTAATAGTTGTCATCGTGGGCTATTATTATGAGATTTCCATAACCTTTTATCCAGTCTATATATTTTACAACACCATCGTAAACAGCCCTTACAAAACCATCACCTTGAACATCGATCTTTATGCCTTTATTGTATATCTCTGTTTTGAGTGATTCTACATATTTTACACCGTAACCTTCAATAATCTTTCCATGCACAGGCCAATCTAAACTCCCTTTCATTTTTGAAAAACCGTTTCCTAATGATACCTTAGGTGTATTTTTGCTCTCCTGCTCCACTTCCAAAAATCTTTTGTTTAGGTCTTCGTATCTCGATTGGAGAATTGTGTAGTATGACTGTTTCTGTTTTTTATCAGTTTCGAGCATGGCTATGGTCTGTTGAAAGACTACTCTTTCATTTTGAAGCTCTTTAATCACATCCCATTTTACTTTTCTAATATTTTCGAGTTCTTTAGACTTTTCTGCCAACGCAAGATTCAATTTCTCTATTTCCATCTTTTTAGCTATGATGAGATTTACCTTCTCTTTCATTCTGAGATTGACCTTTTCGAGGATTTCTAAATTTTTTATCATCTCGTGATAACTTTTTGAAAAAATGAGCAATTTTAGATTGATCACACCCTTGTTATCCACGAAATAGATATTCCCTTTTTTGATCTCCCTGATCAGCAGATTGATGTCTTTATTCAAAATATCGATTTTTTCCTGAAGATTTATTTGATTATTTTTCACGGCAGTGTATCTTCTGTTTATCTCGGATAGAAGAGATTCGTTAAAGGAGATCTCCTTTTCGATATTCTTTAGCTTTAATACGATCGAACCTTTTGATTGTTCGATCTTTTTTAACTCATCCTTCTCTTTTTCCAACTCTTTTCTTAAAATAGTCAGATCTTTATTGGACTCGAGTATCTCTTTTTTTAGATCTGCATGTGTAGTATAAAAAGGGATAATCAGAAACAATATAAGAAAAACTCTACTCACCAATAGCTCCCATATTTCTATCCAAGAATGAAAAGACAGACAATAGGGAAGATACAATAGTAATGGTAAGCATTATCATATAAATAGATATAACTATCGAAATTGATGGGTTTTGCAAGAATTTAATCCCCAATTTATCGAGAAAGAAATGCTCTATAAGTCCGAAGGTGCCTATTTGTAATAAGAGGGCGATAAAGAAAGATATGCTGGTCTCAATTATAGAGGCAACCACAAATGGTACTGTGATAAAACTTCTCGTAGCCCCAACGAGGCTATAGATCTTTATCTCATCCTTGAATTTGAAAAGTTTGAGATTGATTGTATTGTAGATAACTGATCCGATTGACACCGATAGCAAGAATGTCAAAATCATCACAAAGATCTTTAATCCAACCTTTATGGATAAGAAGTTTAATAGCCACTTTTCTCCAAAGGATGTGACATCAACTATGTCTGATTTACTGAGTTCAGATTCGATCTCCTTTACATACCTTATTTCCCGAAAATTGTCCTTGAGGGTAATTTCGACGAATGTGGGGAAAAACTCTTCAGGTAAAAGTTCTAAATACTTCTCCCCCATGTAGGACTCTTTTAGATACTTATATGAATCCTTAGATGAGTAGAATTTTACCTCTTTCACACTTCGTAGCTTCTTAAGATTATTGAGCAGACCATTTACCTTATCTTGGGTGGCAGTGGAGGTTATGTATGCTCTTATGTTCTGAATATTTACAAGTTTGCCGAAGAAATTATCCACAGAATGGCTCAAAACGAAAAAAATAAAAAAGATGTAAAGAGCAGTGATGATTGTAATAATCGATGTTATGTTTATCGTGATGTTGGTTTTAAAAAGTGAGAAACCCCTCTTAATTAGTATCCAGAGCTTCGTGAGATCCTGTTTTTTCAGAGTCATTTATTATCTGTCCTTGTTTTAGTTCTATGATGCGACCTTTATGTTTGTCTATAAGATACTTATCATGAGTGGCTATCATCACAGTGGCACCCATCTCCACCGTATCCTGTAAAAGAGCTATGATGTCCTCTGCCCTCTCCTTGTCCAAATTACCCGTTGGTTCATCAGCTAAGATTATCGAAGGCTCATTTATAAGCGCTCTTGCTATTGCCACCCTCTGCTTTTCACCACCAGAGAGTTTCCTTACAAGTGTTTCCCTCCTACTGTAAATCCCAAGTCTTCTCAAAAGTGGCAAAATCCTATTTTCCACAGACCTCTTTTCCATATAAAAGATATCCAGTGCCATCCTTACATTTTCGTAAACAGTTCTATCTTCCAAAAGTTTATAGTCTTGAAAAACCACACCTATATTTCTCCTCAAGTAAGGGATACTGTGCTTACTTATATGACTAATATCTTTATTGGCAACAAGGACAACACCTTTTGTGGGCAAAAGGTCGGCATAAATTAATCTCAGTAGTGTTGATTTCCCTGCTCCACTTTCACCTGTGATATAAACGAATTCCCCCTTTTTTACATCAAAGGTCACATTATCCAATGCCCTTTTTTCACCGAAGAAATTAACTGTGACATTGAAAAATTTAATCATTTGCAGATACTTTACCCTTTAGTACAGCTGCTTCTGCTGTTCTGTGTTGTTTGTTTGTGGTTTGATAATCAACAAAATCTGCCTTGTAAGAAAATATCACCCTACCCTTTAAAAATATCTGGGTAAGTACCTTATTTCCCACTATTTCTGTTTGTATATGGTATATATTTCCTTTGTAATTAATATTGGAGTTCAAAGTTTTGTTGACCATAGCCAACTATATAATATTTTCAGCTATTTTCAAGATTTTTTTTAAAACACCTCGATTCTATTGATAATCTGAAAATTTCGTGGTAAATATAATTAAAACCTTTAGGGAGTGTATTTTAATCAAAATATGTCCATTACCGATGATCTGATAAAGAAGTTTCAAAACTACATGAAATACGACCTCTCCCTTGCAAACAACTCCATCGAGGCTTACACCAGAGATATCATTGAATTTTCTACATATACACGAGACTACAGTCTCACCCCTTCTGACATAGTGGGGTATATGGCACATTTGAGGAAAAAAGGGTTATCCATTGAGAGTATTCTGAGAAATTTGTCAGGTATATCTGCCTTTTACGATTTTTTGATACAGGAGAGGCTATTTGATAAAAATCCTGTTGCATCGATAAGTAAGCCAAAAAAATGGGATAAACTGCCAAAATTTCTCAACTTTGAAGAGGTGGATGCCCTTATAAATGCACCCGACAAAAGCTCACCTACCGGGTATAGAGATAGTATCATTTTGAAAACATTTTACTCGACAGGCATGAGGGTTAGTGAACTCGTAAACACGAAGGTGTCCGATATAGACTTTAAAAGGGGTATTATATCGGTAATTGGTAAGGGATCAAAGCAGAGATTTTTACCTATCTATCAAACTCTCTTGGATGAACTAAAACAATATTTAGATATTAGACATCAATATTTTGTAAAAGGTAAAGACTGTGGATATCTTTTTTTAAATAAGGACTCAAAGCCTCTCACAAGGGTTTACTGCTGGATGCTGATAAAAAAGTATTGTCAAAAAGCAGGTATAAAAAAGGATGTGTCTCCCCATACTCTAAGACATTCATTTGCCACCCACCTATTGACCAATGGTGCAGATCTACGAACGATACAACTCCTATTGGGGCATTCCGATATATCCACCACCGAGATATATACGCATATCACCGACAATAAAGCAAGAAATGCTCTCGAAAGATTCCATCCCAGATTCCAAAAGAGAACGCTATGAAGCTGGTGGTCACCCATCATAACCCCGATTTTGATGCATTTTCCAGTGCATATGCGGCATTCAGACTACATAACTGTGATAAGATTTTGATAAGTAATACTGTGGAAAGCAATGTGGGTAGATACTTAGAAGAGATAGACTTTGGAATACCATACCTCAAGGCAACGGAAAAAGTAGTGGATGAAATAAATGAAAGTATAGAATTATTAGTAATTACAGATTGTAAAATGAAAAATAGATTGAAATATTTTTCTAAATTAATTGATAAAGCGGATAAAATAATAATTTATGACCATCACCACACCGATAGTATAGATATAGAAGCAGACGAGTTCTATTTAGAAAAGATTGGTGCCACCACCTCATTGATCACAAGAAAATTAAAGGAAAATAACATTGTTCTTACCAAAGATGAGGCAACCCTCTTAATGATGGGGATATACGAGGATACAGGCTTTTTATCCTTCAACACCACTACACCAAACGACCTTTTGGCAGCAGCCTATCTCCTCGAGCATGGTGCAGATCTAAATCTTGTTTCCGAATATATCAAGAGGGAACTTAGCAAAGAGCAGGTTTTATTATTAAACGAACTAATCGTAAACACAACAATTTTGATGATCGACAAACTGTTCATAGGGATAACCAATGCAAATACTGAGGAATTTGTAGGAGATATCGCTTTTCTTGCCCACAAACTGATAGAGATGGAGAATTTCGATGCTCTTTTCGTATTGGTGCGTTCTGGAGATAGAATAGTGATGGTTGGTAGAAGCCGTACCGACAAGGTGGATATATCGAGAATTTTATACTATTTCGGTGGTGGTGGGCATCCATACGCTGGGAGTGCCATTGTAAAAGATATTACGCTAAACGAGGCGATTCCAAAGCTAAAAAATATTATCAACGAGCAGGTTTCCCCCATTAAGTATGCTCGGGATCTTATGACCTCCCCTGTTAAATTTGTTCACACAGGACAGAGGATCGCTGATGCCTTCGACCTTTTCATGAAGTATAACCTAAATGTTATGCCTGTGGTAAAAAATGACAAAACGGTTGGACTCATCCTCAGAAGAGATATTTTACACAGTATAAAACATGAATTGCAAAACGAACCTGTGGATTCCATCATGCAGATCGAGTTTGATACAGCCACCCCCGATACTCCCGTTGACGAAATAAAGGATATAATGCTCCTTAAAAATCAAAAGATGGTGCCTATTGAATCTGAAAATAAACTTGTAGGAGTAGTGACACGCACAGATCTCCTAAGACTTATGAAGGAAGAGATTATCAAGATGCCGAGATTTGCAAACGAGAAGGCTGAGATTGCTGGCTTTTTCAAATCGAGAAATGTGGCTGACCTTCTAAAAGACCGCTTACCAGAATACTATTTCAATCTTCTCAAAGAGATAGGCGTAATTGCTGATGAATTGGAACTCAATGCGTATGTGGTGGGTGGGTTTGTAAGGGATCTTTTGATGAAAAATGAGAATTTCGATGTGGATGTCGTCGTGGAAATGGATGCTACCATACTTGCTAAAGAGTTTGCAAAGAGGAAAAATGGTAGAATTGCCACCCATGATAAATTTAAGACAGCAGTAGTAATTTTAAAAGATGGCACAAGGGTTGATTTTGCTACGGCAAGGACAGAGTACTACACTATGCCAGCATCTGCTCCTGAGGTGGAGGCATCATCCATTAAGAATGACCTATTTAGAAGGGATTTCACCATCAATGCAATGGCTATAAAGATCAACAACAAGTCATTTGGCTTGCTCCTTGATTTCTATGGTGGGCAGAGAGATATCATAGATAGAAAGATAAGGGTTTTACACAACTTGAGTTTCATAGATGATCCATCACGGGGACTGCGGGCAATAAGATTTGCAGTGAGATACAATTTCGAGATAGGGCCACATACAAACAAGCTATTAAAACATGCCATACATTTAAGACTTTTTGATAAGATAGTGGGTAATAGGCTGTTTTTGGAAACAAAGTATATCCTCTCCGAAGAAAACTATTTAGAAGCGATAAAGATGATGACAAACTACGGGATAATGAAATTTTATATAGATAAATTTAAATTAGACGATCTAAAGATCTCCATTTTTGAAAATTTTGAAAGGTATCTTATCTGGCATTCTGTTCAGTGTGATAAGCATATAGAGCCATACTTAGTGAGGCTAATGATACTTTTTTCGGATCTAAAGTTATCCGAATTTCAAACTGTTTGCGATAGATTTGAGTTGAGTAAAGATACGAAAAAAGATATTGTAAGCGGTTTTGGAAAAAGTAAGCATATAGCAAACAAAATAAAAAAATCGAAATCGCTGAAACGCTCAGAAATATTCTATCTTTTCGAAGGATTGAAAGAGGAGTATCTGCTATTTACGGCATCTTTATTGGGTGATGAATTTGAAGATTTAATAAGGGATTACATGACCGAGATAAGGGCTGTAAAGTTAGAGATTGATGGGAACGATCTCAAAAAAATCGGTATTCCTCCGTCAAAGATCTATCAGGATATATTTAAACAATTGACAATATTGAAACTTGATGGAATAATAAACAACAAGGATGACGAATTGAAAAAAGCAAAAGAGCTATATGAGGAACTAAAAAATGCAAACGAGAAAGATATACATTGATGAATCGATAATCCCACAGCTCACTGGACCAAACGATGAGTACATTAGAAAGATCATGGCAAAGATGGATGTAGACATCTATATCAGAAGTGATGAAATAGCGGTAACAGGGGAAAAGAGTAATACGGACAAAACGATAGACCTTTTGCTCCAAATAAAAGAGATGGCCATGACAAAAAGTATTACAAATTCGGATATAGAATACGCTATAGGTATGGCAAAGGCTGATGATACATCGATAATAAAGGATGTTTTAACTGAGAGGATAAAGGTTTCGGGAAGAGCAAAGGAGATCACAGCTAAAACAAAAAATCAGAAGAGATATATCGAGGCTATCAAAGAAAACGACATCGTTTTCGGTATCGGACCAGCAGGTACGGGTAAAACATACCTCGCCGTTGCCATGGCAGTAAACTACTACATCACCAAAAAGATCAATAGGATAATCCTCACAAGGCCAGCAGTAGAGGCAGGTGAACGATTAGGGTTTCTACCTGGGGATATAGCCGATAAAATAAATCCATATTTAAGACCACTTTACGATGCTCTATACTATATGCTCGATTTTGAAAGGGTGTCAGCCCTTATAGACAAGGGTGTTATCGAATTGGCACCATTGGCATTCATGCGAGGTAGGACATTGGATGATGCCTTCATCATATTAGATGAAGCACAGAATACCACTATTGAACAGATGAAGATGTTTCTTACCAGGTTAGGTTTCAACTCAAAAGCAGTTATAACAGGGGACATTACTCAGATAGATCTACCTCAGGATAAAAAATCGGGATTGGTTTTGGTAAGGGATGTATTAAAAAACATTAAAGGAATAGAATTCGTGGAATTTGGGAAAGTAGATGTAGTGAGAAATCCAATAGTGCAAAAGATAATAAAGGCTTATGAGATCTATGAAAATAAATAAAAAAGGTGCCAAATGGAGATTATAATTTTGCTGGACAACGAAAAGGATTACCCCTTGGATGTGGATATGCTACAAGATATATCCTACATGATCTTAAAAGATGAAAAGATAAACTTCCCCTTCAACACTGCAGAGATCTCCCTTGTAATCACTAATGATGATGAGATGAAAGAGATCAACAGGTTGTACAGAAAAATAGATAGTACCACCGATGTATTATCCTTTCCAATAAACGAAAACAAACAGATAACATCTCAGATGTTGGGAGATATTGTTATCTCATTTGACAAGGCAAAATCTCAATCAGTAGAAAATGAATGTACCATCGAAGAGGAGATTGCATTTTTGTATATACACGGACTTCTACATCTTTTGGGTTATGACCACGAAAAATCTGAAGAGGATGAAAAAGAGATGTTTGAACTTCAGGAACAATTTTTTGAAAAATTTTTTAAAAATAGATGAAATTAGATAAAATTTATGGTATTATCCTTCTAAGGAGGATACAAAATAGAGCCGCACAGTATGAAGTCTAAGAGTTGGTGGAGATCCTTAGGATACGCCATCGAAGGGGTCTTATATGCCACCAAGACAGAAAAAAACTTAAAGATTCATATATTTTTCTCAGTTGTTATTTTGTTTTTGGCTCTTTTTTTCAATTTAAAGTTTCTTGAGTACATCATTCTCACAATTACCATATCACTTGTTATCGCTGCTGAGTTATTTAATACAGCTATTGAATACTTAGTGGATGCCTTGATCAAAGATAAATCCGAAGTGGCAAAAAGGGTAAAGGATGTAAGTGCGGGGGCAGTTCTCATTACCGCTTTTGGTGCTATTTTTGTTGGATATTTTGTACTATTTGAGAGAATAAAAAATGCTTTAGCGTTTAATCTTCAAAAATTACCAAATCTACCGCATCATATCGCAATTGTCTCCCTTGTTATAACTGTTGCACTTGTTGTGATCATTAAATCTATATTAGGTCGTGGTGAACCGCTTTATGGAGGGATGCCATCGGGGCATTCTGCAGTGGCTTTTTCTATATTGGTTTCTGTGATTTACCTAACAAAAGATGTTGCTGTGTCTTTACTTGTTTTTTTACTATGTGTTCTTGTAGCAGAGTCGAGGGTAAGGCTCAAGGTACACAGCACTGCTGAGGTGATCATGGGTAGTTTGTTGGGATCTGGTGTGACACTTATTATATTTAAGATAATTTTGTGAGGTGATATTGGTGGACAGTAGCTCGGCATATTTTATATCGATCTTTATTTGTTTAATTTTATCAGCATATTTCTCAGCAAGTGAGACTGCTCTGACATCTTTGGGCGAGCTAAAAACGAAACACATGATTCAGGAATTGGGGGAAAGAGGAAAGATCTTAGAGCTTTGGTTGTTACACCCAAACAAAGTTCTCTATACCTTACTGATAGGAAATAATATTGTAAATATATTAAGCTCTGTACTTGCTGCAGACTTTGCCTATAAATTGTTTAAAGATAGCTCCATAGCAATTGTAACAGGAGTGATGACCGTACTTGTTATCTTCTTCGGTGAGATATTCCCAAAAACCTATGCCAAACACAATGCTGAAAAATTTAGCATTTTTACCATGTATATTTTGAGATTGTTTTTTTGGCTGCTTTACCCTTTTTCTTGGACATTAAACAAAATAGTCAAAGCTTTGATCAGATTTTTTGGGGGTAAGGTGGAACAGGATGGCCCAAAAATCACTGAAGATGAGTTAGAATTTCTAATTTCAATAGGTGAAAAAGAGGGTGTGCTGGAAAATCAGAAAAAAGAGATGCTCCACAACATCTTTGAGATAAGCGAAACATCTGTAAAAGAGATCATGGTGCCTTTGAATGATGTCACTATGATAGAGATAACAACCCCCATCAATGAGATAATAGATGTAATCGCCAAAACGGAATACTCCCGTATACCTGTTTATGAGGATAATAAAGATAATGTGGTGGGGATCTTATATTCAAAAGACCTGATTAAGTATATCAATCGGGGACTTGATAAGTTGAATATCAAAAATATCCTCAAAAAACCATACTTCGTCCCATCCACCAAAAGAATTGATGATCTGCTGAGGGAATTTCAGGTAAACAGAATCCATTTAGCCCTTGTGGTAGATGAGTATGGCAGTATCGATGGCCTTATTACCCTTGAGGATATTTTGGAGGAGATCGTTGGTGAGATAAGGGATGAATATGATAAAGAGGAAGAGGAGGATATCAGGCAGATTGGTGAAAATCAGTATATAGTAAAAGGAAGACTCAACATCGACGATTTTTGTGATTATTTTAACATGGAAAAAACAGAAAATATGGAGCAGTATGAGACAATTAGCGGTTTATTATACGATCTGGCTGACAAGATACCTGATGTAGGTGAAGAATACATTTACAACGGATATAAATTTATAGTTGTGGAAAAGGATGGAAGAAAGATACAAAAGATAAAGATGATAAGACTACAAGAGACAGTATAATCTTAATTTATCTTTTATGGAGGCAGATTGAGTTTCAAAACAGGTTTAGTTGCAATCATAGGTAGACCCAATGCTGGTAAATCTACACTCTTAAATGCCATTTTAGGGGAAAAAGTATCAATCATTTCAAGCAAGCCAAATACTACCCGCACACAGATAAGAGGTATATACAATTCTAACGATTCTCAGATAATTTTCCTCGATACTCCCGGAATTCACAACGCAAAGGATACTATAAACAAGTTGATGGTGGAAAAAGCCTTCGAGGCAATCCAGATGGTGGATCTCATATATTTTCTCGTGGAACCTGGAGAGAAAAAAGGGCCAGAATATTTGCGCATTTTAGAACTTTTAAAAAAAGAACAAAAGAAAAAGATCCTTATCATTACAAAGATAGATGCTTTTGATAAGAAAACAGTGTACGATACCGCTCAATCAGTTTTTAAAGATCACCCTTTCGATCTTGTATTGCCTGTTTCATCAATTAAGATGACAAATATCGACAAACTTATTGAAGTAACAAAAGATTTTTTACCCGATGGTGAACCGCTATACCCTCAAGATGAGATTGTGGATGTGGGTGAAAAGTTTCTCATTGCTGAGTTTATTAGGGAGCAGGTTTTTGAGCTTTTAAAAGATGAGGTACCTTACGATACTTTTGTGGAATGTGAGCTTGTCGAGGATAGAAGCGAGGATCTACTATATATCGCTGCCTCGATATATGTAAAAAGGAGCTCCCAAAAGGCAATAATCTTGGGAAAAAGAGGCTCTACGATCAAAAAAATCGGTCAAAATGCCAGATTGGAGTTGGAAAAATTTTTCGGTGTAAAAATATTTTTAGATCTGTTTGTAAAGGTTAAAGAGGATTGGCAAAGAAGAGATGAATACCTCAAACAGCAGGGGTTATTATGATAATAGGTCTTGTATCAATCATTTTAGTTTTTGTATTGGTGCTAATTTTGTTGAAATTTGGCAAAGTATCGATAAATCCTGCAATAGCCTCTGAAATCGATAGTGTATTATCCAAATATGGATTTACAAAAATCGAAAACGCCAATTTGACCAAAGAGGTAAAAGAGGTATTGAAAATAACAAAATACCCACATACTGTTGATAAGATTTACCAGAATCATGATGGGGTTATAATCTGCTGGCTTTCTGATTATGACAACAACAATAATCATCTTGCCCTTGCAATTAGACAAGATATTAAAACACCAGCATTTATCTTTGTTAGTTTAAAAAAAATTGGAGAAAATGTTGGAAAGATTTTGACAAAGTTCATAAGTGTTGCGTTATTTACTAAATTTTCAAAGATGGACTTAGATAGCAGATATGATGATTACAGTATATCCCTCTATGTTGAAAAAGACAAAGGCTCATTACCCATCGCTATAAAACTCTATGAGTTAGCCCCAAAGATGGAAAGTATTACCATCCGTTCATCGGGTAGTTTGATGCTGATAGAATTGATGAATTTCTTTAGAAATGTATCGTTTGAACAAGAACTTAACAGTTTGTTAAACATAAATACACTGATAAAACAGGAATTGTTCAGATAAGAAATTCACTTTTAATAAATCTAATTCACAGGTTCATGCCCAAAGGGGGACTCGAACCCCCACGGGTGAAATCCCACAGGATCCTGAATCCTGCGTGTCTACCAATTCCACCATTTGGGCTTTTTCATAAGACTCAATATCTATAGGTTTTTTATTAGTTTTTGTCAAGTGATAAAACCCTCTGGCATCACCCCATTTTTTGCACATCTAAGCCACCACTGAACTGAGGCTGTAGAGTTTGAATACCCTACAGCCAAATATTTTATTAGTTAATAATTTTTGTCCCCAACATTTCGATAAATTTCCGCATCCATTCAGGGTGGGCTGGCCATGCTGGTGCAGTAACAAAATTTTCACAAACAACAGCATTAGTAAAGGTGGCATTCACATCTGCCCATTTCGCTCCAGCCTTTAAAATATCTGGCATTACTGCTGGATAAGCTGTACAAACAATTCCGTTTATGACATCGGCGGCCACAAGGATCTGTTGCCCATGGCAAATGGAGGTGATAGGTTTCTTCTGAGAGGCAAATTCCTTTACAATCTCAATCACACGGGGATTTAATCTGAGATACTCTGGTGCTCTTCCGCCAGGTATTACCAAACCATCGTAATCGGCAACCTTTACATCATCAAAATTGTAGGTGATGGCAAAATTATGCCCCCTTTTCTCTGAGTATGTTTGATCACCTTCGAAATCGTGTATGGCAGTTTTCACAGTCTCACCAGCTTTTTTACCCGGACAAACGGTATCAACTCTATAACCCACAGTAAGAAGAATCTGATAAGGAACCATACATTCGTAATCTTCCACATAGTCACCCACAAGCATTAAGATTCTTTTTTGTGACATAAAATCCTCCTGTTTAATAGTATTTAAAGCATATACACAATATAATTTTAACAGATATTTAGAAAAAATCTACGGAATCTTACAAATAACCTTATAAAGAAAAAGTAAAAATTGTAAAAGTTGTAAAAATCTTTAAAATCCAACAGTTTTAGTTGACAAGCTAAGGCTATTTTATTAACATATTGGCATAAATACACAAGTGGGGTTTACTTATTTTTTCTACTGTTTTTAAAAGATTTGGAGCAAATAACCGAATGGTAAGGTTTTTTATAATTAAACTTGTTTTATTATCTTTAGTTCTGTTTCTTTCTCTTAATTTGGAACTACTAATAGCCAATAATCCAATAAAAGTCATTATCGACAACAATTATCCCCCCTATTCTTTTATAAATGAAAAAGGTGAACTAACAGGTTATAGTATCGATCTTTGGAAAAAATTTGAAGAAAAAACTGGGATTAAGGTAATCATCACTGCTAAAGATTGGAATGTTGCCCAAGAAGAGATGCTTGAAGGGAAATACGATGTCATCGACACACTCTTTAAAAATCCCCAAAGGGAAAAAGTGTATCTTTTTTCAGACCCTTACGAAGATGTAGACACACATATTTTTTACCATAAAAATATTACAGGTATAGCCGATTTCACTCATTTAAAAGGATTTCAGATCGCCACAAAAAAAGGTGGAGCCACTATTCAGTTTTTAAAGGAACATGGATTTGTGAATATAAAAGAGTTTGACTCCGATGAAGATATATTTAAATCTGCGAAAAATGGTGAAGTAGTTGCTATAGCGATTGGGAGAAACACAGGACACTATTTTCTGTATAAATACGGATTGCAAAACGAATTTAAGATCTGTCAGCGACCTCTCTTTTCCAACAAACTTCACAGAGCAGTATTGAAAGGTAATCATGCTACCCTTGAAATTATCAATAACGGGATGAAAAAGATAACAGACAATGAATTGGAAGAATTAAGGGAAAAATGGTTTGGTATCTATAAGTTAAAAGAATACAATTACAAACTTTTCATATACGCCATTGTTCTATTGGCAATTGGATTTATCATACTATTTGTAATAAACTTTTTCTTAAATCGTGTTATCAGAAATCGTACTAAAGAATTAGAGATGGAAAAGATCAAGTTTATAAGTATCTTCGATAATGCCGACCATATGATTGCCCTTCTGAATAAGGATGGATCTGTTTTGGAGGCAAATAAGATCACATTGGAAACGATGAAACTTGAAAAAAATCAAATATATATGATGCACTTATCAGAATTACCGTTATTTTCTCACTCTAAGGCACTGGTGGAAAAAATGAAAGCTGGCATTAAATTCATAAACGAAAATTTAACGACAGCTAAAACAGATGTTACGATAATTGGAATAGATGGGTTGGAGAGATCTTATTCTCTATCACTCACCCCAATATTGATACAGGGGGAGGTAAAATACATAATCGCAGAGGGGAAAGATATTTCAGAATTTATAAAAATGACAAAAGAATTGGAACAATACAAGGCTACCAAAAACTTAGAAATGCTCGTATCTGGTCTTGCCCATGATTTTAATAATCTCTTGGCAGGAATTAGTAATTACCTCATCATCATTAAAGATAAAAATCAAGATGAAGAAATTGATATGCTCCTAAACAAAACCATGTCTGCGTATAAACGAGCCTCAAACCTCGTAAAACAGCTTCTATCATTTTCAAAAGGTATAGAGATAAATTATCAAGATGTTGATGTCTCTGAATTAATCAAACAATCCCTACATCTTAACACATCTGGCAAGGATATTTTCACTTCAATATCAGACAATTTTAGAAAACATATTAAATGTGATCCTGACTTGATGTTAGAAGTTTTTGACAATCTTATTCTAAATTCTGTCCAAGCATTAAGCAAAGATGGAAAAATAGAGGTCTCTATAGAACCTTATTACATAGATGATGTTGAATTTGTATCTATAAAGATCAAAGACAACGGTTGCGGTATTCCAAAAGATAAGTTGGACAAGATCTTTCAACCGTTATTCACCACTAAATCGAAAGGGAGTGGTTTAGGTCTCTATATGGTAAAGCTTATTGTGGAAAAGCATGGTGGACTTATTAAGGTGGAATCGGAAGAAAATATCGGTACTACATTCCAGATAATTATACCATCAAATTAATTTGGCAATTAAGACAAATAAAAAAACCGCCCAAAGGCGGCTTAAATATTAAAGATACTTATACTTTTCTTGAAGTTTGCGAACGAGCTTCTGCTGCTTTCTCTTAGCCTTGAGGATCTTTCTTCTTTTTACCTCAGTTGGCTTTTCGTAGTAAGCATGCTTCTTGATCTCTCTTACAAGCCCTTCTCTTTCTACCTTTTTCTTGAGGAGCTTGAGAGCCTGATCAACATTTTCACCATCAACCTTTACTACAGCATTAATAGCCAATTTAAATCACCCCATTTTTATTATATTTTCTTCAAGGTCAATTCTGCCACTTCATCTATATCTTCGACAAAATAGACCTGAATTTTACTCATAACCTCTTTTGGAATCTCTGTCAAGTCTTTTTTATTTTCGGATGGTAAAATTATTTTTGTAATGCAAGATCTCACTGCTGCCAATACCTTCTCTTTTATCCCCCCAACGGGTAAAACTTTACCTCTTAGGATGATCTCCCCTGTCATCGCAAAGCTATTATCCACAGGGATACCAGAAAATATCGACAAAAGAGCAATTGTTATAGTGATACCTGCCGATGGGCCATCTTTTGGAACTGCACCCTCAGGTACATGTATATGGACATCGAAATCTTTGAATTTGTAAGCTGGGATCTGGTATTTATCAGACTTACTCTTTACAACACTCAGAGCGATATTCACAGACTCCTTCATCACATCCCCTAAATGCCCTGTGATGATAAGTTTCCCTGTGCCTGGTAGTAAAGCGACCTCTATTTGCAATATATCCCCACCATACGGTGTCCAAGCCAAACCTGTGGAAACCCCTACCTCCTGTTTCTGTTTTGCAATATCAAAGGTGAATTTGTGGGGACCTAAATATTTTTCAACTATTTTATTATTTATGGTGATTTTATCTATCTTTCTCTTTAATATCTCTCTTACCCCTTTTCTGATGAGGGATGCTATCTCCCTCTCCAAATTCCTCACTCCAGCTTCTTTGGTGTAATACCTTATCACATCCAAAATAGCAGTATCGGTGATCTTTATCTTGCCTTCTGCGTTGTGAGTCTTTAACTGTTTTGGGATGATAAAATCTTTTGCTATATTAAGTTTTTCAAGCTCAGTATATCCAGAGATATTGATCACTTCCATTCTATCCCTTAATGGGTGAGGAATAGTATCCAATCTGTTGGCAGTGGTAATGAAAAATACCTTTGAGAGGTCTAAATCCACTTCAAGATAATGGTCAACAAAATTTATATTCTGTTCGGGATCGAGAGCCTCTAAAAGGGCTGATGCTGGATCCCCTCTAAAATCGCTACTCAACTTATCTATTTCATCCAGTAGAAATACAGGGTTCATGCTACCAGCTTTCTTTATCCCCTGCACTATTTTACCGGGAAGTGCACCGATATAGGTCCTTCTGTGTCCTCTGATTTCTGCCTCGTCTCTTAATCCACCCAAACTGACTCTTACAAATTTCCTTCCAAGAGACTCGGCTATAGATTTGGCAAGGGATGTTTTACCCACACCCGGAGGACCCACAAAACAGATAATTGGTCCTTTTAAATCGTTTGCCAACTGTTT